>WNGK01001390.1_pt1 | contig 49801 bp, 55 predicted proteins | sample 5400601 | NCBI WGS metagenome assembly WNGK01 (sample SAMN13153376, study PRJNA577476) | soil metagenome | isolation source: 60 cm soil or saprolite under Garry oak tree replicate 1 | place: USA:California | collected 2016-06-15 | reverse complement strand
CCTACTCTTCTCAAGAGTGCAATGTGTGTCATAATGTAGACAGAGCCAACCGGCCCAACCAGCAAACGTTTTGCTGCGTGGTCTGTGGCTACAGCGCGCATGCTGATTTGAATGCGGCCAGCAACATCGAGCACCGCTTGGGAGACACGGAATTACGTGCTTGCAAGGACAGGAAAGCGGTCAAAGCCTTGCTGCTACAGCGACACGAGGAATGGAAGATACAAAACGGTTGGCCGTAGTCCAACCGCCCGCCCAGTTCGTGCGTCAACGGGCGTAGGTTAAAGCTAGGAGGCTAGATATGCAATACATGTCTAGACTTTTGGCAACTATGAATGCCGACCCCCAGAGCTTCAGGAGACTGGGTTAAATGATTGGTGCTAGTATAGCACAGTGATGAGTAATCGTCACTGTTCAAAGCCCGTGAATTCTGATAGACTGACTCTCTCCCGCTTGCGGGAGGTTCTCGTTTCTACCCCAACGCTGCTAGCCTACCTCGTCGGTAGACCAGCCCTTGTTGGTTCGGTGCAAGACTTTCGGGCAGACGTGCTCCGGCGCGGGGGATGCCCACGCTTCGGGGCAAGACCTGCCCCTCATTCGCACGTTGTTGCAAGACCTCTACCGCTGCACACAGGCGCAGGTCCGCACCTTCCCAGGAGTCCTGGGCGATAGAGGGAATGGTGTTTGCTGGTTTGAGATGAGCCGCTAGGAAGGCCGAGTACAGGTCGCGCTGCACCGGCCCGATGCCGCAGGCGCAGTGGTGCCAGCGTTGGGACAAGGGCTTTTTGACGTACTTCTTACAGCCGTGGCAGTATTGGGACAGTTTGGTGCTGCGGGTGGGAAACTCGCTCAGGGTGCCGCCGGTGCTTGCAACCGTGCGTCTCAGGTGCTCTATGAACATCCCTGGGGCGTTGCGTCCCACACTCTTGCCATACTGTTTCTGCCAGGCCTTGTAGGAGAGCTTCTCGGTCCGAATGGTGTTGCCACGACGGATGATCTGATGCACCAGTCGCCCATGTAAACTCTTGCGATGAGCCGCCAGCTTGCGTTCCTTGTGGGCGAGTCGTCGTCTGGTGGCGAGATAGCCCTTGCTGTTCTTCCAGATCAGACGCCGCTTGCCGCGCTTCTTGATGCGGCCTTTGGCGTCGTAGTTCTGTGGGTTGGTGGCACGGCGCTGGCGGTCGAGCTTGCGTTCCAGGCGGCGTTTGGCGCGGGCGTTGGTCTTGAGTTCCTCACAGAGAGGCAAGAGTTGCACCTCCCCCTCTTGTGGCACAATGGCGATGGTCGAGGGCCCCAGATCAAGCCCGACCACGTCAGATCCCACCGCGTGCTTCTTCTTCTGGTGAGGTGTGCCTGCCAGGATGAGCTGCACGTAGTAGCGATCTCCTCGGATGTCTGCGCCTTGCGCCTGTGGGCTGGACGCCTTGCGCCGGACGAGTCGGGCATATTTGATGGGCTGCTTGAGCCCGTGATGCACCACCGGATCATGCCAGTCGATCAACGCCGCGAGACGATCTTTGCCCCAAAGCAGCCAGCCCTGATTGCCCTCTGCTGGCTGTTGGAGGAGAAAGCGCAATCCCGACTTACTCCATTTGTTCTCGACGCTATCCAGGCCGCGCCCCTTGCTCTTGAAGCGGACTTTCTTGGCGAGGCCTCGGCACACCCGGTTGGCCGCTTGATACGCGCGGGTTGCCAGCGTTTGCGCCATCACCGAGTCAATATGGTCAGCAATCCAACTACAGTTGGCCTCTTTTGCAAACTCATGCAGGGCATACTCGGAGAACCCGTGGACTTGCCGCAAGCGGGCGAACGCTTCCTTGCGCTCTTGCTTGTGCGCCTGTGGAATGGCGCGTGCCTCCTGCCATGCTGGATCGGCCCGCATGGCCCGCAACCGCTTCATGGCCTCACCTAGCAGCGCGTTGTAGAAACAGCGCGCCGCCTCGAAATGGGCGTGGAGACGCCTGGCTTGCCCTGCATCGACTCGCAGGGGCAACTCCAACAGAAAGGTCGGGGTCTTGCTTTTCTTCACCGAACGTCTCCTTTTCCTTGTCTCTTGTTCTACTTCTTCGCCAGAGGGGAAAATGCGGTCGTCTCCCCTCTCTTGCGCCTACAACTTACGAGACTCGCTGCATGGGACGTGACAGCATGGGCATCCGTTGGTGTTCACGCCGGTTCAGACACACATACTCCCATTGTGGCAGATACCGCTCCACGCTGTCAGAGGAAGTGTAGCCCTCGGCCCGAAACCGCTTGATAAGGGTCTTGGCATCCTCGAAGTCAGGGAAGCACACGAACTTGCTCCGCAGTTTGATGCACCCGTGCTTGCCATGAATGCAACAGCGTCCCTCTGGGGTACTGTAGATGGTATAGCCGCGGTACTCCTCGTAGAACAGTGTGTACAGGGTGTCTTCGTTGCCGGTGATCGGATCGGCGTGATGCAGCGTCAGTCGTGCCCGTTCGATCGGTTCAATGGGCTGTGCGACCGTCGAGGAGGCGTGTTGCTGCCTGCTAGGAGTAGGCAGAGGTTGCCTCTGCTTGCGCTTCTTTGGCAGACAATGCGGGTTCCCGCACTTCCTACGCTGCATGGCTCGTGCTCCTTCTCGCTTTGAGAAAGTCGATAGCGGTCTTCTTCGCGACGCCCGCTTCTTTTGCCAGCAGGGGACTGGTGACCCGCACTCCTTGCGCTTCCAGTCGCGTGCAGACCTCCTCCAGCTTCTGCTGGCGTTGCCGCGCCCTGGCCTCTTTGGGGGCCTCGGCTCTATGCAGGCGCAGGAACATGAGCGCGTGACCCACGCTTGTCCCGGCTGCTTTGGCGAGCGAGCGTCCCGTGACGATGATGCCTTGCGCTTGCAGGTCGAGATATCCCCGCAGCAGGGCGGCTTCCTGCTGCGGGGTGATCGTGTAGGTGTTGTGGGCGTCGGGGTAGAGGATGTAGGGCTTGCCCTTCCTCTGGCCAAGGGTGGCCTTACCAGCGGCCAGCGCTTTCAAGCGGGCGAGGGCGTCGCGTTCGGTGGTCAGCACAAGCCTGCGGTCAAGCCCTAAGAGACGGGCAATCTCGTTGGTGGTATGCCTGCGCTCGTTGTCGTCGGAGAGGCCGTAGCGCAGGCGGAAAATGGCTTGGGCGCGCGGGGAGAGATACGAGAGGAGGGTGTCCACCTGAGCACGCAGCACGGGGTCGCGTGCTGGCGCGGCTTCGATAGGGAGGATGGGCTTGACCGGGGGTTCCTCGACCTCATCGGTATCAAACCATTCCATGTGCTCATCCAGGCTGGCGGCACGATGCTGTGCGTAGAGCTGGTCAAGCGTGCCCTCTGCCCTGGCGCGCTCCCGCGCCCGATAGGGAATGGGGAGCACATCATCCTTGACGATGGTTTGCTTGATGGCCCCGCGCACGTAAGCAGCAACATAGGCATCCAGACTCAGGGTGCCGGCGAGATCGCAGCGCATCACCGCCTCGACCACGGCCAGGTTGACTGCTCCGATCAGCTCAGGCAGCAGGCGCTGGTACAAAGTGGGCGGACAGAGTGTAATCGCGAGATGTTTGGCGAAGGGCAAATAGCTCTCAATCAATCGCTGCTTGACTCCGGTGTCGTCCTGGGAATGCATGGGGGTGGTATGTGCTCCTGACTGGCTGGTCACAAGCCCTTGCCGTTCTTCGCGCGAGAGGCGAGGAAGACGTCTGAGATCGGCGTAGTAGTACGCCAGATCGTAGGTAGTATAGTTGGTGATGATGGTTGCCATTGGTGCTGAACCTCTTTCGTTGTAGATGGGTTCACCGCTGGCCTGTCTCGTGTTATACTACACACAGGACCACGGCCATACGGCTACGGTTCGAAAGTGTTGGGGGTGATTTCGTTGACAGCGGGCACCCCTGACATGCACTACATGGAAGCACTACAAGATGTTGAGTCCTTCAATGTCGCTTGGCCGTATTTCTCGTCCAAGCGCTCGGCCCAGGGCATCGGCTATGGCCTTTGCCGTACTTGCCTGAATAGGCTCACCGTCTTCTGCACGTTTCGCCACTGGATGAGATATGCCTGCCTCCTGTGCTAGTTTTCGCACAGACCAACCCAGGTCAGTGCGATACGTATGCAACGTCGTCATATATTTACACCGCCTACAAAAGAAATAGCGACATAAATATATTACCATCGTTTACCAAGATTTTCAAGTGACTTCTTTTAGAATGTTATTGTTTTCAATTGCTATCCATCACAAGCATATCTATTTTTCTGTAGAATGGAAGGGTCCAAGGGGGACGCAAAAGGAGAGGTTACTTACGGTCTCGCAGGTCCGTATAAGCTTGCTGTTATTTAGGTTAAGATATAATCAGGGTGTCAGGTATTCTTCACCCTTGACCATCAAGACCGAGATGGTTGGCACTCGTTTTGAGCGCAAATCGTGGCTTCCGGTCCCAGTCTTGATTAGATCGTTTGAGTAAGTCTTTGGGGAAAAGGGAAAGAGAGGAAAAGCGTGGTGGCAGAGAAAAAAGATCAGAATAAGCCAGCTAGCGTTTTAAGAGGCTTAACTGGAATCGCGGAGAGTAAACAGCCTGGCAGTTTACAGGAACAAGTCTCAAAACAGCATGTTTTAATGACAGAACTTTATGTTCCTCCATCTTACTTTGTATCGTTGTTAATGAGGATAGCTAATTTTACTGCTTATAGTGATTGGGACAAATCAAGATGGCAGTTTTATCTCCAGTATAAGAGAGCCGCAAGTAATGTATCCCTAGAATCTGACCTCTGACCCATCTTTGCAGTTGACCTGCCTTTGTACAAATAGCAGCGCAAGTAAATTGGCGATCCATTCGCTCCATCCATGCGAGAACTTGGCCTGCTATCTGTACTGCCATTCTCTAAATAGCAGCGCAAGTAAATTGGCGATCCACTCCCCTGTTTCCCCATTTGTCCCTTGTGCTTGACACAGAGACCACTCCTTTTGCAGAGTATGTGTAAGCGACAAACCCACTCACAAAAGGAGTTCCCGACTATGATACCTGCATCAGATCTCTTTGACCAGTCCGTCCTCACCGCCTTGCTCGATCATGATCCGCTGGTGGCCGATTATCGCGCCTTCTTCTCGCTGCTCGATTGGTCAGTGGTCCAGCGTTGGGAGGCTCAACGCTCGCCGCTGGGACGGCCCGCTCATCCCGAAAGCGCCTACCTCAAAGCCTTTCTCATTCGCATCCGTGAAGGCCATGCTCTACACCACGCAACTGCGTCGCTTTTTGCTGCGCCACCCGCTGCTGGTGATCGAACTAGGCTTTCGTCTCGTGCTTGATCCCAGCGCGCCCTATGGCTTTGATGTCGAAGCCACGCTGCCGTGCGAGTTCTGGTTGCGCGAGAAGCTGCGCCACTGCGATCCCGCGCTTCTGCAGGCCCTCTTGCAAGCCACCGTGCGCGCGTTGCAGGACGAGATCCCTGGCCTGGGTGAGGTGGTCGCCTTCGATGTGAAACACATTTATGCCTGGGTCAAGGAGAACAACGAGCGCACCTATGTGCCTGAGCGCTACGACAAAACCAAACGGCTGGCCGGGGACCCCGATTGTCGCTTGGGCGTCAAGCGCAGCACCAACCAGCAGTTGCCCGATGGCTCGACCCGAGAGAAAAAGGAACTCATCTGGGGATATGGCACCGGCGTGGCGGTTTCCACCGTGGCCGAGTATGGCACCGTGGTCTTGGCCGAGTGCACCCAGCCTTTCCATGCAGGCGATATCACCTATGTTCGTCCCTTGCATCAGCACACCGTCCTAGCTCTAGGGCAGTTTCCCACCTACCTGGCCGCTGATGCCGCTTTTGATGCCTGGTACGTCTACGAGGGGCCCGCTCGTCATGGTGGCATCGCGGCGGTTCCGCTCAACCAGCATCGCCAGACCCCTTTCGCTCGCCTGCCTGACGGTACGCCCCGCTGTCCCATTGGCTTGCCTATGCATCCCACCACACAGTTCAACCATACCAACGGCTATCGTGCTCAGCGCTTCCAATGTCCCTTGCTCTTTCCGCAAAAGACTGGGGCCACCTGTGACCACGACCAATTTGCCAAAGGCAAAGGCTGTGTCAAGGATGTCAACTGGGAAGTGGGCGGCATCCAGCGCGTGACGTTGGATCGTGATGGGCCGCTCTTCCATGCCCTTTACAACCAACGCACCGGCTGTGAGCGTGTCAACGCGCGCGCCAAAGAGTTGGGCATCGAGCGACCCAGAGTGCGCAATGGGCACTCGGTTGCCAATCTCAACACCCTCATCTATGTGATTGTTAATGTACGAGTATTGCAGAAGGCAAAATCTATCAATAGTCGGCTTCTACCAATACATTAGTTGCGGCTCTCAGTATAAGGGCATTCACTTTTGTATTCGCGACTGGAAAATGAGCACCTGGTCAATTGATGCGCTCGAAACGTCTCTCGATATGGAGAGCCCAATGAAAATTGCAAAAGAACTTAGAACAAGAATTGTAAGGACTGGTCGCAACCTTGAAAAACTCCTCCAACCTGAACTGCAAAACTTTATAGAGAAGAACAACTATGCCCTACCAAACCCCTACCGGCACCTTTGTAACCTTTACAGCTATTTTCGAGATCAAGTGCAAGAAACACAAAATAAGCTAAAACTTGTAGAAAGTACCGGACCCAAAGACTTAGGCGTAAGGGTGATTGCGAAGCAAAAGACGCTGCTCTTTTCTCCTGGCGAGGATTTTGGAGAGAAAAAACTTCGGGACTCCAAACTAGCAGAATCAAGTGAAGAGCTTAAAAAAGAGCAGAAGCTTATTGAGGATATTCTTGCTAGTATAGTTGATAATCACAACAAGATATTAGAACTCGAAAGGATTGCTTCATACAATGCTTGTGCGATGGTATCTTTCTTTTTCTCTTATATAGAGTTTCTCATGGATACATTGTATATATTTTATCCTGTAGCAAGTAAGACGCTACACGATTTTCAAGAACAATCATGGCGAGAGCGTTTCAAAACTGTATTTCCGGTGGATAAGGACAAGGACCTTGGAAAAATTTATAGAAAACTTTTAGAGATCAGAGAGGGCTGGCGTAATGTCATTGAACATGGATTTAGAAGCAAAGAGGAATCACTACTCATACCTCTTCCAGGATTAGGTCTCGTTCCCATATCGTATACGAGCGCCTCGAAAGCAATACATTTTGCTCTAACACCCTCTCCAAAGAATGGTATTCAAGAGGCTTTAGATGTATTTTCAGCATTTGATGCATGGGCAGCCAACAATCAACAAACTGCCTGTATTATCTTATTTGCTCAATATGGTAATCCAATTCCTTTAATGGAACAAAGATTACAAGAAATCCGCAAATGGATGTCTTCGCCTGAGATATTAAAAAAGGCGCTTGAAGCAGAAGAGGATGAATTACAATCCTGGCAGGATCAGTATCAATGATATTATAAACAGGACGTGAGGCATAGCAATGCAGCAGAAAGAAGTCACCATGAGCAGCGAAGAGTTTCACTACGGGCAGGTCATCCGGTTTTTCCGTCTGCAACGTGGGATGTCCGTCGCCAGGCTTGCATCCCTGTGGCCCGGAGGTTCCGTGGACCCGCGCTATGTGCAGCGCGTGGAGGCGGGTGAGAAGCACATCAAAGATCTCGACACCTTGCGCCAACTCGCTGACCTGCTCGACGTTCCTCTCTGGCAATTTGGCCTGTCCATCTACGACCCGTTTCACCCACTCGCACTCCCCGGTCGTGGCGAATATCTGATGACAGAAACCCTGGATGCGATTGAACAGTTGCTTCAACAGACCTGGTACTTGCGACAGGTTGCACCCATTACCCGGGCGGAAAAGAGCGCGGGTCGGCTGCATCATCTCTTCGAGCATTTCTTCACATCTGTTCCGCTCGCATCACAGTTAGAGCCTCGTTTCCTGCGACTGTACGCCGACGCTCAGTGCATCCGGGCGGTGTTGCATATTGAGCGGAGACGCTATGCTGAGGCGCTCGACACCTATGCCGGGATGTACGACACGGCCAAGCAACTCGGTGAACCAGCGACCCTTGCCCACGCACTCATGAATATCGGCGTGGAACTGGACCGTGCTGATCGCAAGCAGGAAGCGGTAGAGCACCTGGAACAGGCACGAGATGTTTCCTTTCGAGCCAATAAAGCGTGGGCAGCGCTGATTCACTCCTACCTCTCACGAGTCTATGCGAGTAACGGCGAGAGCCTCCGTTTTCAACGCGCCAGTGAGACAGCCCAAACGCTCGCTGTCTACCTACCAGCCTATGAGAACGACGAAGAGGCCGTCTTTTACAACATGAGCGGTGTCTTAGCAGAGCGTAGTTACGGCTACCTGGAAATCGGAAAACCGGAAATGACGCTGGCTATGAAAGACGAGATCATGCGCCAGATCAGGCAAGACCAGAATACACGACTGGAAACCTGGGTTTTCTTGGATTGGGCGCGCGCCTACCTCATGCTCCACGAAGTCGAAGAGGGGGTCAAAGCAGCACAAGAGTTCTTGCGGCGTTCGTCCACGTTGCAGTCAGATCATGCGCTTCGTCGAGTATATGAATATTTAGAAGACTTGGAGAACGCTGGATATGCAGATGTCCAGGTCGTCCGAGACTTCCGAGAGGAATTAAAGTACACCAATTCATCCTCTTCCTTTGGCGGACCCCCCCACGAGATATGAGCTAAGAAAAAGAGGTTATTCAGTTCACACTAATGGTCAGGTTTTGAGCATTTACACAAACTATTGCACAGTCTCGCTCAGAAGAGACTATTCATCCCCTGCATGAATGACAGGGGCTTTCTAGCCCGTTTAGTGTAAAAGTCTTTACGGGATTAGGTTTTGCGTATATCCCGGAAAACTTCTTCATACTATTCATTGTGCCAGGTGCGATCACGAGCATATTCGTATCCTGGTGGATGTACCGCACACTGTTAAAAGCCTGGCAGAATATGCCAGCAACAACAGAACTTGCGCCCGAAACGAAGAAGTAGGACAAGGCTATTCAATCTTTTTCAACAGACCGAGAGGTTGGGTAATGGCTCCCTCGGAGGCTGATGAAACGATGACGTTGTGGCCTTACTGAAAACGCGAAAAAGATTTGCAATGAATGGACTCTGGAAAGAATGCAAAGTCAGATTTCTCATGAGGCAATGCGGTTTGCGGAGAAGCCTGCAATGAGCATGATACGTTTCTCAGTTGCAGGCTTCTTTCTTGTCTGCTAGCCGTAGCGGGCGGTTCTATTTGCCTGCTCAAACGATGTCTATGCGGTGTACCCTGACAGGAGAACCGCTAGACAATAGAAGATTTTCAACAAAACCAGTAGACGCTGAGAGGGAAAGCGAGCACAGGATCGACAACCACAGACATCCATGGATGGGTCATGCCGGTGGAGGGATTCGAACCCTCAACCCCGTAAGGGGACTTGTTTTTGAGACAAGCGTCTTGTGAGCCCGCTTCCCAAGCCATTTTACGAGATGAAATATCCTGAAAATCTCCAGAACAAACGCGAATTTAGCTCTAACAATCGCGCCTTGGGGAGGTTTTATGGATATCCATGCAGCCATTGGTGAGTACTTGGGAAACAAGCAGAATTCTGTAACCCACGGTACCTATGTCTGGTATAGCTTCTTTCTTCGTCTCTTCGATGGTTGGGTGACAGAGCAGGGGATAACCGATCTAGCACAAGTAACCCCTGTTCACGTTCAACAGTTTGTTTCAGCCTCTCCTACACAGAACACCTATACGCGACATGCACGCGCTCAGATTGTCAAGGGCTTCCTTGCCTGGTGTGCGCAAGATGAAGAGATGGGTGTACGGGAAAAGACGGTGAAGCGCATCGAGCTGCCCAAAGTAGAGCAGTCAGACCTGGAGCTTTTCACCGATGAAGAAATCCTCAAATTGTTCAGAGCATGTGATAAGACAAAACATCCCCATCGAAATAGGGCCATTCTTCATGTGCTGCTTGATACCGGAATTAGAGCCAGTGAGCTAGCTTACGACGGCGATAGACCAGAAGAAGAAACGGGCCTAAAAATGGAGCATGTCATCTTAGGGCGAGGTGATGAATCGTTTATCAGGGTTATGGGAAAGGGGAGAAAGCCGCGCACTATCGGGATAGGGAACGAAACACGCCTGGCACTCCAACGCTATTTGAACAGGGAACGGGGGAGATCAGCGTGTCCGTATGTGTTTTTGGCGCAAGGGAACGAGAAGCCACTTTCTGTGAAGCGCCTGGGGGAAATGCTTTCTGTGTTAGGGGATCATGCCGGGGTAGCGAATGTCTATCCTCATCGTTTCAGACATACGTTTGCGGTGAACCAGTTACTCGCTGGTACTTCTGCGCTTGTCCTAATGCAACTCATGGGCCATACCTCGCTTGAAGCAACAAAGATATACACCAGGGCCATGAGTGAGCTACAGGCCCGCAAAGCCGCGCCTAGTGTAGTAGATCAGATGAAGAGACATCATCGATAAAAGGATTTGTTTATTCAATGACTGAGCAGAGAACGAACAACCCTGAATCCGAGTTTCATCGGCGCCGATTGGCGCGAGATCGGGCTTTTAGCCTGCGCTTTGGACGTATTGGTATGTGGGTGAGTGGTGTGCTCTTTGCGCTATTTACGGCCATGAACATAGTCTTTGCGTTCAGCACAGGCCTACCATTCTGGTCATTTCTCCAAATTGAAGCGGTTGTAGTAGCTTACTGCGGCTCCATGTTCTATCTATTTGGCTGGGTGGAGTATCAACTGGGCAAGCGAGTTGTGAGCGATCAGGAGGTCGAGGAACAGCGTCAGAGTGAACGGACGCAACTGCTACGCGAGGCGCAGGGCATTCTTCCGCTGTCGTATCGGCGCTGGTGGTTGATTCTGCAAGCTTGCATAGGGGCTGTTTTCATAGCAGGGGGTGTTGTGTTGCTGTTCTATCCTGCATCTTCACCTCTGGATCGGCTGTGGAGCTTGGTCTATGCGGTGTGCTTCTTCATCGGTGGAGTTGCATTTCTCTGGCTGGCGTTGGTTGTCAAACGCCGCAGGGCAAAGCAGCTTCCCTATGAGAGCGCAAGGGAATTGAGCTCTCGCTTAACTCGTGGAGAAATCACAGAGGGCGAAACTGACCAGCACCCTCCTGGGGAAACATAGTCATCGTAATGCGAAAAAGGGAGTTGCCTGCACTCCGTTCACGATTGGCAGGCAGAAACTCCCTTGCTCTGTACAACGAGTAGGGGATTGGAATGAATCAAAAGGAGATAAGAACACATGGCAGACAGACTCAACAACGGAATGACTCCCTCAGAGAATGCTCGTATTGCAGCCTCAGTAGTAACCGAAGATGACCTGGCGGAGTTGGAGCAACTTCACGCGGATATGCTCGCACGTGTGGACAAAGCGCGCGAAGGTGGCCTTGTCTATCTTATGGGTCAATATGTGAGGATGGCCGCGCTCATCCAGCCGGAAATCAAGCGTATTCGTGATCGCTTCCACCGTGAGACGCTGGCCAGTGTGCGCAAAGAACACAAGATGCTGAAATTGGAAAAGAAGGAGGCGGCAGGGAACGGCGCATCAGCCTAGCAACTCTCTATCGACCGGCCCGAGCTGCCTGCAAACAGTACGGTTTCGCACACTTGCAGTATGCGAGGGCTGGGTTTTGGGTGTGCGATTCCTATGCGCCCGGTGTGCGAAAAGTCGGCTCCCAGGCTCACATTTAGCCCTGATTTAGTCAGATTTGCACCCGATTAATCGCGCATTTGAGCCGCATTTACAGCAAATGGAGGTAAACCACATGGCAACGAAAAACCCTCTCAAGTGGGCGCGCGATGCCTGGAAAAACAGACCGCGCAGCCCTTCCAACGTTGTACCATTCCCGAACCAGCAAGGCCAGGGCGTTCTTCCTGTCGGCATCGATGGAAAGATTGTTAGCCCGCATGAGTTTCTGCAGGCGCAGATCGTCAACTTGCCCGATGAGGAAGAAAGCATTCAAAAGCGCGCCCTACTCGCCGTTGCTTACTTCCTGGTGACGTGGGGAGGCTCGGCGATCATGATTTTGCTTGGTATCGGGCTGGCCAGTGACCTGCAGGCCGTGTTTCACATCGGCGGAGCGTATGCCCTGGCATTGACTTTGCTTTTCCCATTCGGCGAGTTCGTGTTTGAAATCCTGGCAATCCTGGTAGGTGAGCGGATCCACCAGGGCATCAAATCAGGTGGTGATGCCGCGTTCGTCTTCACCTTCGGTCCGTTCGTGCTGCTAGCCAATGCTGGCACGGCCATGCTCCAGGTGTTTCTGTTTGGTTGGCACAATGCCAGCGTCGCCAGCATCGCGTCTCTGGTCTTGTGGTTTCGTGCGTTCCTGCCCCTCCTTATCGTGATTGGCACCATAGGGGTTGTGGCTGGCATACAGCGGCGTTCTATCCGACGCATGATTAACGCACTGAACCGGAAAGCCCAGGCTCTGACCGCCGTTGCTGAGGCCTCCGTTCACTTCCTGGAAGCCGACATGAACAGCAAGCGCGCCATCGATGAACATGAGGATGCGCGCCGGGAGCGGGAGCGCAAAACCGAGGCGTTTAACGAGATGCAGGCCCTGATGCGCGCCGCGTTCGATAAGATGATGCGGCGCCTGGACGATGAAGACGACCGCAATGGGCGCATGCGGCGCATTTAGAGAGGAAGCAACCGACGCCGTGAAAAAGACGCTCGACCGCCAAACTGTGTATACTGACTTCGTGCTCCAATGGCAGCGCCTGGGCAGTTTCTCTGCTGTCCAATTTGCGCCGCGCGGGACCGGCTTCGTTGCCACCTATGCGGGCCAAACCGCACGCGGGCTGGTGCTGGCGCGGTCGAGCGACTTCTGGCAGTATCGTTTGCACCTTGCCCGTTCCCCGCTCGATCTGGTTGTCTGCTACCGGCATGACACGGTACTCCCTATCACCGTGGTTGAGATCGAAACGGGCAAGCACTACACACCGCATGAATACCCGAATCAGTTCACCTCGTATGAAGACGCCTATCAGGCACGGACACAGGCCGGGCGTCTCACCATCGTGGGCGGCCTGCTCTGTGGTGTGCAACGTGCGTATGACCTGGTGGCCGCGCTGCCAGAAAGCACCAGGCGCAAATATGAGAACAGCGCACACGATTTTCAGAAGCGGCGCCGTGGGCGACAACTCACCTCGGCACTGACATTCTAAGGAGGTAAGGTTATGCTCGGATTTGGCAAGCCAAAGAAAAAGAAATTACCCAAGATGAGAACAGTTCGACTCGTTGAAAAGCGGAAAGTCACCCGCGTAGGAGCCGTAAAGCGCACTATCAAATCTCGTTAAACGTGTTGAGAGGTTATCCGCCTGTCTGGAAAACTACAGATAACCTCTCGTAGCAAGGAGTACTCGCCGAGGTGTATTATCGCATATCGGGGTATTCCTTGCCAGCAAACAAAAAGCAAGGAGTAACTAACCACATGAAAACCTTTGGTCTTTCCCTTTGTCTCCTGGCCGCGGTGCTGGTCCTCGCTGCATCTAACCAGTCTCAGCCTACAAGCGGATGATTGGATATTTCTCTCATTTTTGTGAGGAGCATGATATCAAGCTTGAAAACGTAAACCGCAAAGTGGTTGATGCATACCTGGATCATCTGAACGCCTCTCGTCATTCTAAAAAAGGTGGTCCGCTTTCCTCGCATACCGTTTTTCTTCACGTGACACGCATCAAGATTTTCCTCAACTACTGTGCGCAAGATGAAGATTTCGAGAAGTATGTGAAAACGACAACAGTGAGGAAGATATCCAAACCAAAGCGGGAGGAATTAACGCTTGATACTTTCACTAAAGAACAAGTACATGCTCTGATCAGCGCCTGCGAGAAAGTTGATGTAGGTAGCGAGAAACTGAACAGTTACCTCATAAACCGAGACCGGGCTATGATCTATCTCCTGCTTGATACTGGAATCAGGGCAGCAGAATTATGTGGGCTGACGATGAGGCATCTGATCTTGAGTCCAAACGACCCTCACATCAGAGTCTTTGGCAAAGGTGATAAATGGCGTGAGATTGGCCTGGGTAAGAAGTGTAGAGAGGAGCTTGAGCGCTTTGTAAACCAATACAGAGCCAATGAAAAAGGAACTGATGCTTTTGTGTTCCTCACTCGGAAGGGCGGTCCGATGAATGTAAGAACGCTTCAGAACACCACAGAACGCATAGGACGCCTGGCACACATAGAGAATGTTCGATGCTCTCCACACACCTATCGCCATTCCTACGCAGTGACATTTATGAGGCAGACGGGAAACATCTACAAGCTTTCTAAGCTCATGGGACACAGCAGTGTGAAGATCACAGAGAATTATCTGAAGTCTTTTACCCAACAGGATGCGCGTCGAGGCGCGATCTCACCAGTAGATGAAGTCTTTTAAATCAACACTAATTGTCAGCCAAGGAAAATCACTCGGGCAAAGGAAAGGACCAACATGGACATAAAACAAGCAGCTACCGAATACCTGAAATCCATCAAACGACTGACGGATGGCACACGGCGAGGCTACGAACAGCGCTTAGGGGTCTTTATAGAATGGTGTGTAGAGCACAATATCGAACTTGCGGAGATACGAAACGTCGCTGTAGACGACTTCGTTGAATACTTGCGCGCTCATCACCACTCGGCTTATCATAGTCGATCTGAGGTTTCGACGCACACACTTGCTGGGTATGTCCGAGTGATCAAGGTCTTTTTAGCCTATTGCCTCGAAGATGAGAAGATATCTCAACAAGTGAGTGAATCTGCTGTCAGACGCATCAAGCTCCCCAAGCGAACAAAGAACATTGTTCAGATTTTCAGCGAGCAAGATATCCAGGCTCTGTTCAAGGCCTGCAATCAGGAATTTGACGTTCACCTGCAAGAGAGAGACCGAGCTATCCTGTCTGTGTTGTTGGACACCGGCGTTCGCGCTGCTGAACTCTGTGGGTTGACGATTGAACATGCTCATCTGGAAGCGGACGATCCGCACATTAAAGTGTTAGGCAAGGGTAGCAAATGGAGAGAGGTTGGTTTGGGAAAGCTTTCCAGGGAAGCATTGCAGTACTATATTACAACTTATCGTGCAGATGCCGTGGCCACAAGCAAGGTATTCATTGGTCGGTATAATGAACCACTCACCGTTTCAGGGCTGGAAAAGTTGATTATGCGCCTGGGTAAGTTTGCAGCAATCACCAACGTAAGATGTTCGCCTCACTCGTTTCGTCACACCTTCGCCGTAAAATACCTATTGGCAGGTGGAGACGTTTTCAAGCTCAGTCTGCTTATGGGACATGAAGACACGAGGATTACAACAACACATTACTTGCGTACAGTGCAATCCATGCAGATCAGACGTGATGCGCGCTCTGTCCTGGATGAGATGCAAATCAGTTGAGAGGAAGGACCAAGATGCAAGTACAGGAAGCATTGGAAGAATACTTGGCTGCGAAACGAAGGAACATGAAGCCAAAAACACTGAGCGAAGCCAGGCGTGATGCGCTTTCTGTGTGAGATGAAAATCAATTGAGCGATATTGCGAAAAATTCCCAATATCAACCGAATACATAGTACTTTCCTTTGGGAAATATTGAGTTAATCAGCCTGTAGAAAGGAGTTACTACAAGCAATCAGAATTAAGGCAAAATTCGGGTAAAAAATAGGACTTTCTCGGTACTTTTTCGTTATTTCATGCATGCAGCTTTACTGATATAATGCCACCAGGCAAACGAAATTTGATAGCGGCGATTTGGTTCATGGATGGGATGAGAAGAAAGTGCGGAGCAAAGGAATCGAATCGCTATTTTTGTAATCAATTTATGGCAAAAAATTAGACCGCATGATCTAATTTGCTACAGTCATGCGGTCGTAGACGCCTTGCGGAGTCTCAAGTTCGGGAATAGTGTAACATATTCCCATCCCCTCTGCAAGGTGTACTCAGAAACAGGAAGGAACATTATGAGTACACCGTACACTGTCAATGGACAGCGCGTTCAGGATGAAAACGCGCGAGATTACCTCCTATCCCTCAGAGCAGGGGTAAAGCCCAAGATCCGCCCTGATGTCGGGCGCTGGGTTCAGGTTGTTGATAGGGCTGAAGAAGCTTATGAAGTCGGCACGAATGGCGATAAGGCTATTTTGGTACGAACTGTACTTGCTGACCTTATGAAAAGACTTCCTGAGCTGGAAGTATTGCTTTCCGAGGGTCCACAACCTGATGTTTTTCCAGAAGGTCATTCCCCCCAACCCGCTTCCACCATCGAGCAATCCCTTTCGTATCCCAAACTTCCAGAGTCCGCACAATTGCCCCCGGGACTTGCTACAGGCGTGTGTCAGTGGTTGGATAGATATGTTAAATACAGTAAGCTTGTGTCGCCCCTTGGTTTTGAGGACTTCCATGAAGCATGTGGGCTTGAGGTGCTATCTACCGCTGTAGCAGGTCGAATCGAGATTCCAAGTGGCCCGGATGGACAGCATACTCCACTTATGTTTGCCTTAGTCGCTAAACCAGGGGAGCGAGCCAAATCAACAACCGCCCAGGTGTATGTGAAAGTACTGCGTGCTGCTGGATTAGGTTGGCTGCTTGGCGCGGACGAAACCACGCCACAAAAATTTATGAGCGATTGTGTTGGCTATATTCCATCGAACTATTTTCAACTGTCAGAAGAAAAACAACAGCGATGGAAACAGCGGTTAGCAATGCCCGGTCAGCGTGGCTGGTACTATGACGAACTGGGTGCATTTTTCCGGGCCATGAATAAGCCGAATGGCCCTATGGGCGAATTTCGAGGGTTATTGCTCAAACTTGATAACCGTGCCCCATCTTATACCTATGCAACACAGAGCAGGGGGAATGAAGAGATTGAGAAGCCTTACCTGGCCTTACTGGGATGTACAACATTTGCCGACTTTCGGTCAGTAGCGAAAACTGGTTCAGATGAATGGAACGATGGAATGTTAAGTCGTTTCATTCCGATTGTTCCGCCTCCCGGCCCGGCTCCTGATAAATCGCTCATGTTCGAGTCGTTTCCGGTTCCCTTTGAACTGACCTCTGCTTTATGGAATATGCATGAATGGCTGGGCATTCCAGAAGTTGATATTATCGAAGAAGATGATGAAAAAAGCAAGGGAAAAAAACCAGTCATCAAAGTACTTCGAGAACGAACAGAACGAGTCATCAGGCCGGATAGAGAGGTAGAAGCGGCGTTCAACCGCTATCTTTCAGCGCTCAAACAGATGAAAAAGCCGGAGGACCTTGCAAGTTCCTATGTTCGATTGCCAATCAAAGCGCTTCGGATTGCGGCGCTTTTTGCCGGTTTAGACCGGACGCAAACCATCACGCTTCGCTACTGGGCTCTTGCACAGGAAATTGCTGAAAGATGGCGTGTCTCGGTCCATCGTCTTTATGAGCAGGCGAACAATTCACCCAATTTACCTACAAAAGCCAGGCGTTTGGAGGATGAAATTGTGCGTATCATTCGCCACCTGGTTGATGAAAAAAGGGAAAAACCTCCTACCCTACGCGATCTGGGGAATTACATCAAGTGGGCAGACTCCGGATTGCTCAAAATGACAGTGGCAGATATGAAACGCACTTGTAAACTTTCGGAAAACAAAGAGGGCAAAAGCCCACGCTATTCAGTCACCGAGGAGGTTGACGAATGAAAACTCCCACCATGTCCCCCGCTCTGGAAATAACTGAAGAAAAAGCCCTGACGCTCAGCAAATCAGCATCGCCGAAATTGACCTATCATCAAGCAGTCAATTCGTACTTTGTTGCTGGGCCAGGTCAGATTTACCGGGTTGCAGAATGCTCGATTGAGCAGTTTACGGCTTTTGTAGCGAGTTGTGTCACCGCAGTAAAGAATCCGAAAGTCGTCAGTGCAGGGTCCCTGGTTGGTTTGGATTACTCTGAACTGTTAGATCGCTGGTATGCTCTTGATACTTTGCGAGTGTATGGCGCTACCGTTCCGCTCTATTCTTCGATTAAGGAGGCAGAGAGAGCCAAGCACTGAACATTGAAAGTAGTGGTTATGTTGATAGGTGGAGGCGGTTAGATGGATGCAGAGTTAGTCATTGAAAGCTATAAGCCCATGATGGACGCTTATAGCAAGATTGCCGATTGTCAGTCGGTGATAGATCACACGGATAATGCTGAACTCAAGCGCGTGATGAAAAAGGTACGGGCCGAGGCCCTGTCCGAGTTTGAACAGTTTCTTGATATTCAGGTTGATGGCCGTCTGGCTGAATTGATGGACATTGCTCGCAGGGAGTTGGTAGCGAGTGAACAACAGGAACATAAACAACAGCGCAGGCGTACGCCGCAATTGCTCGCTGTGAAGTAGAAAGTGGAGGAATACATTGACAAAATCAAGTACAACAATGGACAAACAAGGTTTGCTTCAGCTTCTCTCAAAAGCTGATAGCGACCTGGTGAGTTACCAGGTGCATATCGCCCAGGCTGAAAAGGCCATTGAGGTGTCCATAGCAGAATTAGATGCTATTGGAGTGCGCAGCGATGGCAGACAACAGGCGTTGCAACTGGCCGACCAGACAGTACGTCATCTCAAATCAGAACTTGACCAGGCGCGCACTCGCGCAACATTGGCGCAAGGAACGCTGGCTGACACCGGCGAAGTTTCGACAAAGGACCTGGAGCGTCGATTACAAAAAGCAGAACGCGATCTGGCAGCGCTGAGTACCAGACTGGCGAAAGAAGAGACTGCTGACGCTGAACGGGCGCGATCTGCGCAGGCCAATCGTGAGAAGTACGAAACCCAGCTGGACTACTTTCAGCGGCAACAAGAAACCTTGCTCAGAGTGAGAGAGGAAGCGCAGCGGGACCTGGGTGAATGTGAATATCAACTGGTTCTGGACACGCTGAATGATCTGCAGCGGGACCTGGCTGACAAAGAAGAGGAAGTTACCCGGGCTCGAGCTGCCCTTGACGATTTCGCGATTGATGCCAAAGAACAGCTATCAGGCTGGCCAGACCTGCTGCAGGAGACGCTTCCACATCTGGCATATCGGGATGATGTGACTGTTGTGTTAGAGTCTGCAGTAGGTTTTGTTACTACCTGCCTGGGTAGTGGCCGCAATGCAGCAGCACATATTGATAGCGCCTGTTTCCGGGGCTTACCTTGGGGTGATCTGTTTGCTTTGTTGGCGTTTGAGCAATCAGATTATCATGGCTTCCTTCGAGGTTCAGCTGAGCCTGAGATTTTGCAGGAACGCAAGCGAGCGCTTGAAAGGGTGCTGGCCGTCTATCGCGAGATGAAGAGGTGAACTGATGGCTAGTACTGGATCGATGACATTGCAAGAATACTTTGGCGCGATTGGACTGAAAGAGTCGGCGGTATCGACGCGCATTGAAAAGTTGACTGGCGTGCATGTGAGCCGGGATCTTCTGCTTGCTGCTACGCATTACAAGCCAGAAGAACGCCAGGCAATGGCCTTGCCGAAAGCTGAAGCTCTTTGCCAATTTTTGTCAGTCGAGATGGGACGCACGGTCACCATACAAGATGTAAAAGGGCTCAAGGTTGTGTAGCCTGAAAGGAGGACAGATATGGAACAAGCAGGGAAGCCATTAGCAGAACTCAAAACAGAACTTGACCTGGGCCTGACGGTCTATCCGTCGACAAATCCAGATGTTCAAGTATACCTCCTGGAAGGGCGATATGTTTTTTTCTTTTTTGATATGTTCAATGGTGGCACGCCTCGCGAAACTCCTTTAACGGATGAGGGCGGCTATTCATGTATGCCATCTACTCATCCTGATGATCCCAATAGTTTTGATGCACTTGTCCATGCGAGCGGGTATAAAACATTCGAAGATCTGTGTGCGGATTGGCCGGTTCTTACTTCACAGCAGATCTGGAGTACATCGCAAACCCAGGAAAGCTTAGATTGGGTTCCCATCTCGCGAGAAGAATATACCGCGCTCAGGCAGGAAGTAGACGCTGAACTCGCGTATTTCGGCTGGATAGCGCCGGTGTTTAAGCTTGGTTGACATGGCAAAGGTAGAGTAGGAGCAATACGAGCATGCTCCCTAACTTGCCTGTACAATAAATAGAGAGAGGCAAATCTTTCAATTTGCCTTATGTCGAAAGAAGAGGTTTTTAACATGAACGGTGGTGCATTTGAGGATACCAATGACACATTGGAAATTCATGCTCCGAATTGGCTGGCGCATGAAACAGTAACTGCGCGTTACATTCCAACCGCTGAGGATGAGGCCTGGGTCCACAACCAACTGATTAAGTACCAGACTGACCGCGATCGCACGAACCGGTCATTGCAGCGCAATAAGGCCACTGCAATGGAAAATCACACTGGCGAGGCGAAGCTGCTTTGGGTCGAGCGCATGATTGTCTCCTGGTCGTTCACGCGCAACGGGCAGCCGATAGCGGTGAGTCGCGCATCTGTACGCGCCATGAAGCTTTCATACGTTGATCACATCTACGACGAGATCATGAAGCACCAGGAGCCATTTGGGCAAAGTGAGGAGGAAGCGGAAAATTTTACGCCGCCTGCCTCCATTACTACCGAGGCACATATGGAAAGCGAAGACCTGGTGGAGACTCCGGCGAAGGCCAGTCGGAACTACCTATCGAAATCGTAGAGGCTGAACTCTTCTTTCCGCTGTTTGGGAGCTACTGGGGCTATCTCAAAACCCCGGCCTGGAAAATAGACCGGCATCTGCTGCGCTGGCAGGCGCAACGGCAAGCAGATGCCGAGGTGGAAGTGGAACCGGGAGATCAGTGATTAGCGGGTGGCCATAGTGGTAATGTGGCAAGGGTGGTGGTGGTGTGTCGAATCAATCTCAAGATTTGGCGCTCAAGGTAGTACTCCAGTTCCTGGATCGGGGCGCGAGTGCTGGCGTGCGTGGCTTCGGATCGACGCTTGGTGGACTCGGTGGGTTCAGCGGTCCGGCCGCAATTGCGGAAAGAGCATTATTCGGTGTTGGCGAGGCGGCTCTTGGCGTTGGCGCGAAAGCCGTCAACATGGCCGGTGATTACGATCAATCACTCCGTATGGTCCAGAGCCTCACCGGTACTTCCCAGCGCCAAATGGCGCAGTATGACAATCAGCTCAAACAACTCTCTGACGATACAGGCGCTACCGCTACCGACCTCGCAAACGGGCTTTTTTACACCATCAGCGCAGGGGGCAATGTTGCTGCCCATGCCACGGATGTGCTCACCCTTTCTACTAAAGATGCCGTGATTGGCATGACCGACCAGCAAACTACGGCCCAGGCTCTTACCACCACCCTCAAGGGCTTCTCAGTCCAGGCAAAGGATTTCAATGCTGCCAATGGAGAAATGGTTCGCACTGTCACTCTTGGCAAGATGACCATGGGCGATTACGCAGCCGGCATATCGAAATCTATCAGTGTAGCTGTGCAGTACAAAGACACGATGGAGGATATGAACGCGGTATTCGCAACCCTTACTGCCAACGGGGTGAAGAATGCAAAAATCGCTGGAACCGACTACAACAACCTCCTGAAAGTTATGGATGGGAATGTAGAGAGTGTGGCGAATAAAGCGCATTCACTGAATGGCGCTTTCGATGAGCAGGCGTTCAAGTCTATGGATGTGGCTGACAAGATCCAATATCTCAATCAGATGGTGGTTGAGCACGGCCATAACATCGCTGAGGTGATCGGCAAACAGCAAAACGCCGCTCAGGCGTTCACTATCCTGGCCCAACACGCTGACGAGTACCGCTCAAACCTCAAGGCCTTATCTGACCAGCAGAAGAATGCGACAGCCACCCAGGACGCCTGGTCTATTACCCAGCAGGGCTTCAATGTCAAGATGAGTGAGCTCAAGGCCATTCTTGATAATACTCTCATCTCTATCGGGCAACAGCTTCTTCCCGTTCTTGAGCAAATGGCCGACTGGTTTATCAAAAATGGCGTTCCTGCGCTGCAGCGCTTTGGTTCGTATGTTCAACTGAATATGCTTCCCAACCTGCTCAAATTTAGCGATTGGATTCTCAGGACGGCGATGCCGAATCTGCTGAAATTTGGCGATTGGTTTATCAGGGTCGCCGTGCCGAATCTGCAAAGTATGGCCAATACCGTGCTGAAGAATTTGCTCCCGCCGCTCGAATCGCTGGCTGAGAATGCCTTGATGCTCATTGAGCGCTTCGGGGCGTGGGCTGTTACTAGCGGGACATTGCAGAATACGCTTGCTGCTACTAGCGCAATTCTAGGGACGCTCGTCGGGTGGGTGTCTGCTCTGACAGATGGGTTAAACACTGGCAACCCGGCAGTGGCGCTGCTTGCAGCCGGGCTGGCCTCTGTTGGGACGGCAATCGGCCTGCTCAAGCTCGAAGAGTTTGCGGCAGGCCTCTACAACTCGTTCCAAAAACTCAGCGATGGCAACGGGGTTATTGCCAATCTCGCAACGAAAGCGTTTCCCGATTTGGGACAGGCGCTTGGTTGGACAAAGACGCAAGCAGACGCGGCGGCAGTCTCTGTAGCCAGCGTAGGCACCCAGGCGGAAGCTGTTTCTGCGAAGAGTTGGTTTGCCGGCCTGGAAACCGACCTGGAGATGGTTGGTATGAAGGCAGAGGCAACCGCTGTGGAAGTGGGGGCTATCGGGCCAGCGGCAGTGGCCGCCGAGGCGGAAGTTGGGACTGCTGCCACTGGTATGAGCCTAGCGCTCGGAGTGGCCACGGTGGGTATCTCTCTACTCGTCGGCGGGGCTGTAGCTGCTGTAACAGGGCTCGCAACCGAACTGAACAACGTCACCGGCCGCATGAGCAGCGATGTCAAAACAACCTACGAGAATCTGGGGAACTCAGTAGACGACCAGCATGCAAAGATGGCAGCATCGGCAGCGTACAACGCCGATATGGGAGCAAAAGCCTTTTCACGTGGCGCGGGACAAATCGTAAAAGCACAAGATGACGCCAAGGCAAAGGTTATCGTTGATCAGCAGAAGATGGCGGACGCCGCCGCTACCGAGGCCAAAAGAGCATCTGATGCTTGGGCGCGAGCCGCGGCATCAGCTGATGCTGCCTGGACGCAAGCTTCGCAAGATTTGAATATTGTCGCGCTCCTCCAATCCGCAGGATGGTCACAAGGCGCTATTGCACAATACCTGGCAGGTACGGGAACAACTACGGTGTCGAACAGCCCCGCAACCATCGGCAAGCACGCGCTAGGCGGCACCATCCCACCTGGACAATTTGGTATTGTCGATGATCCGGGTCCGAATAGTGAGCTCATGTATGGAGGAACTAATGGGATCACCGTCTTCAATTCTTCCCAAACACGCGGCATTTTAGGCGGTGGAGGCGCAAGAGGCGGTGGGCATACCTATATCTCTAATGATCACATCGAAATTAATATACATGTGAGCGGAAAAATGACTGATCGGGAGATCGATGACCTGGCTGACCGCTTAGACCGTAAGTTCGGAAAAAAGATGCGCAGCAATGCCAATCTCCAGGTTGTAACAAGTGGAAGCGTACGAAGTTAGCAAACATCAATCAACCTGGTTCTCTCTCCTTCCATGGGAAAGGCCTGCACGCGGTAATGTTGCAGGCCTTTTTCCGTGCAGGTCTCAATCTTGTATACATGGCGGGGCTTCATCCCTTTGGAGATGTATTGGCTTGCGTCAAATCCCATTTCGATAAATGCGCAGCCCTGGACGCTACACAGTCACATTCCACTGTACCAGGTCAGAGCCGCCAAAGCTGGGCTGGAATTGCAGTGTGAACTGATGAACGTTCGTCGGTACCTGATAGGCGAATTGTCCATGTGCAAGCTGATTAGGCGCAATAGTTCCCTCTGGCCCTGAACTACCGCTGCCAAAGACGATTTCTTGATCGTAAGTGTTGCCTGACGTATCGCGCAATGTCCATTGAATGAGTGTGGAAGCAGTTTGTGGCGACGAATCGAGGTTCTTGAGTGTGGCATCAAAGACCAGGAAGACATGCCCTGCTTTGAGCGTTACAAACTGATTACCAGGGTCTCTGGTTGTCTTCACGTTGTGAACGGTCACTTGCCAATTAGCAGCAGTAATGGTATCACCGAGCTTGTACGTTGACTGACTATTCGTTGGCTGACTTGTGGACTGAGCGTTAGGCGTCGAGCCAGAAGCGGCTGGCGTGCTTGTGGTACTGCCATGGCTGCCGATTGCTCCAATTACCGCTATGAGCACAATCAACGCTACCAATGATCCACAACCAATACCCAAGATGCGACCTATACGGCTTTTCTTTGGCTGATTGATGATAACCTGGGGCTGGTAGATTTGTGCATACTGCTGCTGCCATTGTGGTTGTGGAGGCAGCGGCTGTGACGGTGGTGGATAATAAGGTTCGGGTCGAGGTGGATATTGCGGCGGCAGTGGCTGGGATGGCGGTTGCCAAGGTTGGTCAATATGTGGTTGGCCTGGTTGAGACGGCGGTTGTTGCCATTGTGGATAGTCAGTATTGCCCTGTGGCGGTGGGTATTGAGACATAATTACTCTCCTTTGTTTAATGCGAGTACAACGGTCTGGATTCCCCGCCATGTGATGAGCATGCCCCACGCTCACCTCCGCTTTGACTGAATGTCCCATCCTGGCACTGGATAATATATCCGTCCCCTGGATCATCAGAACCGTAGAAGCTGGCGATGCAATTGAAATAATTGCAAAACCCGCTTGGCGGATAATAGATCAAATTCCCTGGCGAGTTGAAGTCATAGCACCAGGGGTTTCCGTTCACCCCCTGGCATGATGGATGGGTTGGCGTTGGTGGTTGTGTAGGTTTTGGCGTTGGCTGATGTGTCACCTGTACCGTTGGCTTTGGAGTAGCAGTTGGCGATGGGGTGACTGTCGGGGTCACTGCATGCGTTGTGGTGACTGCTACAGTAGGCTGTGGTGTTGGAGCATCAGTTGGGCCACTTTGAACAATTGCGGCTGTTGGCGTAGCTGTAGACTGGGCTGCTGGTGTGTTAGGGCTACCATGCCAGATACCAACAGCTGCGGCAGAACAGAAGAACAGCACACTTGGAATAAGCAAAACCAGGCAGCCAATTTTGACAGGCTTTGCCAGTGATCGAAACCAACGAATAGGATGCATACTATACCCCCTTGCTATCAACAAAAACAGAGTAAGTGTAGTCCTCTATACACAGTGTACGCAATGAGCAAACTATTGCTTGCTTGCCGGGACAATTGCCCAGATTGTTACCTGTGGATAACTTGTGGAAAACAGGCCTAAATCTTATGTATTTGCGCGGCTATTGTTCCTACTTTTGTTTCGCCCTGGCTGCCATCGCGGCCCCTGCTTTCTTTCCTCGCGCTTCAACCTGGTAGTTGTCAACGTCGCTTTTGAGATAGAGCGTTGTATGGTCATCAAGCTTATGTGTGGCGATCTTCTTCAGTCGTACCAGTGAGCGCAGGTAAGCAGGTTTGACCTCGCGTCCTGCTTTCTTGCTCATGGCCTGCGCCGCTTGCCCGGCTGTATACCAATCACTCAGGGTGATGTGTTCTGCTGTTGTGTCCATTGTGGTATCTCCTTAATGCACCGTATGGTTTACTATTCAATAGTACACTCTCTAGATCAATTTGTCAAGCAATCTGAAAATTGCTCTAAAATGGCCTGAAAAGCCTTGACAGATAGTACACCCTATGGTATACTTATACCAGTGAAGAGACGAGGGTACAAAAATTCAGCCCTCGCAAAACGAAAGGGTTAATTAAATGACAACCGCAACAATCACCAGCAAAGCCGATGCACTGACCTCCTACCACGTTTCTGAAGAGCAAGTCAACCGCGTTATCCTCCGCGAACATGACGCAATTGTCGCCTCACAGTCAACTGAGGGCGTTGGATACACCGTTGCGTACAATCCTCAATTCAAAGTTCTTCAGTGCACTTGCCCTGCTGAGGGCGGCTGCTGGCACAAGCGCGCGACATTGGCAGCAATCGCTATCAAGCGCGTTGAGGCCAAAGAGCGCGCCGCTCGTATCGCTGAAGAGAAAGAGGCCGAGGCAACCCGCCCGGCTTCTGAGGTGGCAGAGCAAAGCGTGATTGAAGAGCTCGTACGCATGGGTACCGACCGCGAAACCGCTACCCGCATCATTTTGGCGAAACCTTACAAGGGCTCTGGCAAAGGCAAGCGCCTGAACTACGACCCCTCATTCAGCCTCTTGAAAAAGTAGCTGACAATCGGGAGGGCAAGCAAAAAGCCCTCCCACCTTTTTTTTGATAGATTGAGATACATGACAAAGCAGGGGCCTGGGTGATGAATCCGGGTCCGCGTCAGGATTGCCATTTCGCTCTTCACCCATTAGAATGAGTAGGCAGGTATAACTAACCTACATTAGTTATAGGTCAGCTAACAATCTTGAAAGAAGTAGCTATCAATGCGATGTTATTCTGAAAAGAGCCTTCGCGACATTCAATTTGATAAAGCAGGATACCAGCGGTTTTTGACAGAGCAGGGGTTGAGTGAACATGATATCAAACGGCTCAACATCTGTTTACTTACTGATTTCACCTGCTCACATTTTAAGGATTGTGTCGATTTGGCTCCTGGTGGTACTTATTTCCATCGGTGCAGAGAGTATGTGGAGCAAGAAAATAAGACGACTCTAGCATTCTACCGACCATATGATCTACCTGACAGCAAAAATGCTGCTATTTTCCTGAGACCTGCGAAGTGTCATACACCCGCGCATTTGAATCAAACTTTCTTGCATGAGACAAGGCATCATATACAACACTGTCTGAAATTGCCCTGCTGTAGTGCTGCGAATACTGATGTTGAAAATGAAGCACACCGTGCAAAAAACCAACCCTGGGAGATTGATGCAGATCAATTCGCGATGATGTATGTTAATCGGGTAGCTTTTTTCGTTCTGCCTGCTTCTCGCCCTCCGAAAAGGAGCGATCTATTATGAACGATGAATCCGCCCTTACTACGATTGTCACCAGCACATCACTTGACCTGGCTATTTCCGCCTGGCTCGATGTGAAGTTTCACAAGTCCACTTCGATGAAGACGCGCAAAGCCTATGAAGATACAATCACCCAGTTTCGCGCAGGACTAGAGCGTGAGGGCCTCGACTTAGACAGTGATCGCGCGCAGGTGTCACTACTTGCGCAAGCGTTCGCCGGGTTCTCTGCAAGAGGAAAGCAGGTCAAAGGCGCAACATTCAATCACCGGCTGGCCGTGCTTTCCAGTTTCTATAGCTATGCGAAAAAGCGGGACCTGGTGGAGCATAACCCGATTGAATGGATTGATCGCGCAAAGGTTCAGGCATATGCAGGCGCGCAACCGCTCGACCAGGATGACGTCATAAACGATTTGCGCATGATTGATAGATCGACACCGGACGGCGCTCGTGATTATGCGCTGCTTGCCATCTATCTTGAAATGGGTTGGAGATGTTCAGAAGTGGCAGGCCTCTGCTGGGGGAATGTCACACTCCGCAATGGACGCGCCACAATCACCGCTGAACACGCCAAAGGAAATGAGCAAATCATCAATACTCTGTCAAAAGCTTCGACAGAAGCCCTCATCCTGTGGCTGCATAAGTGGTATGGCGTCGATCTGGCTTCTCTTGATAAGAATGTACCCCTGTGGGTATCCCTGGCCAACGATGGCAGTCGAGGGAAGCAGCTGGGGAAACTCAGTATTGCAAACATCTGTAAAAAGTACCTCGGCACCTCCAAAGTTCACGCCACCAGGCACACGGCTGCACACCTCTGGGAAAAGGCCGGAATGCCAGTAAGCGAGATACAACGCCGCTTAAATCACAAGAATATTGCAACTACCAGTATCTATCTTCAGACGTTGAAACAGGCTGAGAACAAGTATGCGGACACTATAGCGGCCATGCTTGGAATCGAGTAAGGCAGACCTGTACCTGCTAGAAGCAAAGGATGAGACATGAGCGACTTTACCTATAACCAGGCTTCTGGTTATTATGAAGCAATGGATGGCGGTCACTCTATCCGCATCGCTGATGATACCTTCATGACAGAGTTTCAATTGCTACAAGACAATGAGGGTCTATCTGAAGCGGAAGCCCGCGAGGAGGTGTTTGATATTGGATGGTGGTACAAGCATCTCCCTCTGGCCGGCGTGTTCATTGATGGTATAGAGCAACAGACGATGGTGTTGAGCGATATGAAGAGAGCCATCGAAGACGGACAGGTAACGGTGAAACTCACACGTCAGAATAGCGAAGTCTTTGTGCAACTCTTACAGAAGACAGATTCATATGCACCCTTGAAAGGACCCGGGTATGACCACAGACGAAGACGAACAGAAGCTTGCAGAACTTGAAGCAACTTATGGCCCTGCAGCACAGTTCTCAGAGCATAAGCGCGGCCAGGTGATCACCTATCAAATCGATAGGTATACCTATACTGGTGAAATCTTGTGGGTAGCAGCGGCTGGTGAAGTTGCAGGGAAGCAGCTCCCCCTTCGCTATATTGTTGCTCCGACCAGGGAAAACGGCTTTATTGATGTGGTGTTTCCCTCCGATGTGCAAGCGTAAATTGTAGGAAACTTCATGTTTTTGCATGCTCTTGAGTAACCCGGCAACGCGACACGTAAGTCTGTTGAAGTTGCCGGGTTTATGTTAAAATAGATGCAAATGATTGAACTCTCTATCCAGGGTGGGAGTGTGGTGTATGTCCTCAAATGCCCCTACTGAAGACGAAAAAGAACTGACCTCTAAGCAGCAGCAAGCTATCCTCTTGCTTGCCAAAGGTTCTACCATCGTTGCTGCTGCCAAAGAACTTGGCATCAACGAAAAGACGCTCGACCGCTGGAAAACACTTCCTGAATTCAAAGCAGCGCAGCGCCTGGCCGAGGACGAGTTGTACAGTGAAGCGCTGGCCCAGCTTAAGCAGGTGGCCCCAAAAGCAATAGCGTGTCTGGTGCGCAATATGGATCCTGAAGAGGCAGCGCCTTATGTGCAAGTGGCAGCTGCTTCAAAGCTATTGGATGCCGGTCTGCAAGTGCAAAAAGTTGCTGAACTCGAAAAGCTGCTGGCAGATCTGGAAACGAGGCTCCAGGATGAGTAACAATGAACTGTCAGGTGAACTTAGAGCAAAATATCCCACTGCTCACCATGGTCCTATGCCTGGCTGTCCACACTGCCAGGGTACAGGTGAGCGATGGGTGAATGCTCGCGGTTCTTTCAAGGCGGGATATCGACCATGTATGTGCATCTTCGTTGAGCATAAACATGTTGCGCTGGTAGCTGAAATGTTCCAGGAAATGATTGCACGTGAAAAGGCCAGGTTAGAGCAGAAAGGGAATCAGTCAGGATGAGTAACCCTTATGCCGCATTCCGTAAACGCATAGATACCCTGTCCGTTGCAATCGAACGGCGCAACCTCCGCCGCAAGCCCTTAGAGACCTCTATGATCGTGATCTATGACCCTGATACCAGGAAGCCGCTCCCAGGATATGAGAAGTCAACAGAAAACGCGCGGGTCTGGCTTCCTGATAACAAACGCGGCGGGATATGGTTGCCGAAAAAGGCCTATCTGCTTGCGCTAGGTGAAACACTGGAGGATGGTATAGACCCATGAGTAGTATTGATTCTTTGCTCACACGCGCCAAACGGCTTCATGGCGCCAATGACGATGCGCTTGAAGAGGAATGGAATAATATGCTCGACATGGAGGTTGAGTCCCTCCTGGCAGATCTCGAAGCCAAGATCGCGATTATGACACCTGAAGAGCGTGAAGCAGAACGACAGAATGATGCCGGGCTGACACTCACACCTGAACTGGAAGCGGAACTGGAAGCGGCGCTGACCAGGGGCGAGGGTGACATAAAAAAATATTGGTTTGCGCAGCAGAGAAAAAAGCGTAGACGCGGGAGACGCTAATCACACATAAAAAAAGAGGGCTGCAACCTCTTCTCAAGGCCAGCCCTCTTTATGCGGGTGAATGCCAGTTATGCCGGTACAGCTTCCTGGTCCAGGATCGCCGCGACCTCTGGACGCAGGAGCAACGCGCGTAAGAATCGCGCTTCCGCGTACGATAGATCAATTTCTTTGATCCTCTCTTCGCGACTGCTATCCATGAGCACCAGGTTCAGTTCATCCCGACCACAAAGGGTTTCCGTACCAGATTCAACTGGAATTGTTGGGTCATCGCTGACATACACAACAGCAACCGGGGTTAGTGGAACCAGGTGCTTGCTGTGGTTGACGCTCAAGTACAACTTTTCGCCGGTGTCGCGGCTCACCTCAAGAGCATGTTCAAACGCTGAGGCAAAGTAGGTCACATTACCAGCACCCTCTAACCATGATACTGCTGCCATAGTTGTCATCCTTTCTTGTGCTGTACGCACAAGCTATAATCACTACAGGCGCCGCTTCTCTTCACTAAAGTTTTGGCTGCGCCCTGGTCCTGGTAACGGTTGTCGCCAGGACCTCCTTTTTTCATTCCCCTCCAAGTAAGGGGCATCTACCAGCCCGCTTGGTGACTGGCAGAAGTCCACTACCTGAACTACTTCGCTCCTAGGAATGCTACCAACTGCTCAGTCGTGAATGGCCCCAGGCGAGGCTGCGCAAGGAGCGTTTCGCGCTCGCGGCAGGATGGGCAAAGTGTCTCAGCCATCCAGCGCTTTGTTTGGCGCGCGTTTCGTACGCCAGAAGTGGGAACCTCGCGGCTATGTCCGCAGATGTGGGTTACGGTTGTCTTCATTTCGGTTGTCTCACTTTCAATTAGTGTTCTCTTCATTGATCTAAGTATACCTGATATTAAGCCATAATGTCAATACATTAAGCCATGAATATTGACAAGTATAGAAAATTGATATAACATTACTATTAGCTACAAGACAATAGACAAAGGAGGCTATACATGCTCGAGGAAAAAGACACATACCACATCCAGGAACTTTTCGAGAATCTTGATATCTCGATCAGGGAACTAAGCAAAATAAGCAAAATAAACGAGGTAACGCTGGCGCGCATCCGCGATGGTAAGCCCACCCATAGGAGTACAGCTAACAAGCTGCTCAACTCACTTTCAACAATTTATGGCAGGCCGTTTTATCTGAGGAAGGTCGAGGGGATCAACGTGCAGGTGAACCGAAGACTTGAGCGGAAAACAGAACGAACAAAAGCAGAGCCAGCTGTGGCATAGCCCGGCCTGACGTGACACGCCTGAGAAACGAACCCACGTCAGGACCTGGCTACTCATCGTCATTATATACTAAAAAAAGAATCTGTACGCCGTAAACGCTCCCCCAAGTACCCATATATCCCCTTGTCAAGCCGCGTGAACAGCCCTTACTCGACAGTTGATCTACCTCCCTAATAAAACACCTGGTACAACATCTACGCGCGCCAGGTGGTATTTTTTGCTGATCTCCAGAGGGGGGTTGAGGGGAGCATGCTTAGTGAAGTGTAGAAAGTGTAGACAACCGTAGAAACCCATTTTCAGCCATGTGAATACTGATAAGGTGGCTCTAGAAGCTGTTCTAACCACTCAAGTGTAGAAGTGTAGAAACCGTAGAAGAGCAGAAGCATAAAAAAGTTCTACACATCCCTTTTTATCATTTTCCAAAGCAGGGGTAGAGTTGGTTGTCTCTCTATATCATAATAAAATACTATACTTGTACGTACATGATGATGTAATGATTACATGTTATATTATATAATCTCCCTCCACTACCCCTGCTCTGTAATATTTTTCCAAAAAGACCTGTAGAATAATTTTTATGTTTCTACACTTCTACACTTCTACAGTTGGGTAGATAAGATGGCTCTAGAAGCTGGTTCAGTACTGTAGAAAGGCTTAAAGGTACCCGTCTACACTTTCTACAGTTGGAGGGCACCAAGCTCTACCCCTGCTTTGGAAATATTCTCAAGAGAAACCCGCCCGGCCCCCTGCTTTGTATTTCCTCGAAAAATTATGCTGAAAACCATTCCCCTGACTTCCAAATAGCAATCGGGTAGAATGCGAACATCGCAAGCCGGCGTGGCGGAACGGTATACGCGCTTGTCACAATTGACAACAAAAGCATAGCAATGCTATACTTGTTCAAGAACAATCGCGTATTTCCTAGTTATTTTCAGTTAGTAATCGTCTGAGATGGCTTCTAATGCCGGTGGAGGGATTCGAACCCTCAACCCCGTAAGGGGACTTGTTTTTGAGACAAGCGCGTATACCGTTCCGCCACGCCGGCTTGCGATGTTTGCATTCTACCCGATTGCTATTTGGAAGTCAATAGCCTAGCGCGACAGTTTGGGCGCCAGTTCAGCTACTGTACCAAACTTCCCGATAGTGCGAAACTTCTGATAGCGTTGTTCCAGCAACTCATCCACGTCCATGGTTTTAAGCGCCGACAGGTTCTTCAGCAGCGCCGCCTTCAGATTGTCCGCTGTGAGACGATAATTGTGGTGCGCGCCGCCCAGTGGCTCTGGAATCAGTTCGTCGACCAGGTCAAGCGCCTTTAGCTCCTTCGCGCTGATGCGCATGGCCTCGGCTGCCTGGGGCGCGTAAACTTTGTCGCGCCAGAGGATGGAGGCCGAGGCTTCCGGCATAGCAACGGTGTAGATGCTGTGTTCGAGCATCAAGATACGGTCGGCCACACTGATAGCTAAGGCGCCGCCGCTGCCGCCTTCGCCGATCACCACCGAGATGATCGGCACGCGCAGGCGCGCCATGCGGTACAGATTGGCCGCGATAGCCTCTGATTGGCCGCGTTCCTCATCACCCAGGGCAAGGAATGCACCGGGAGTATCAATGAGGCTGACCACCGGAATACCAAATTTTTCAGCCTGCTCCATCACCCGACCCGCTTTGCGATAGCCTTCGGGGTGCGGCATACCCAGGTTGCGGAACTGCTTCTCCTTCATGTCGCGGCCCTTCTGGTGGCAGACGAACATCACCGTCGCGCCGTCCAGTTTCGCCAGACCGGCCATAATCGCGTGGTCATCGCTAAAGGAGCGGTCGCCATGCAGCTCGAAGAAGTCTTCACACATCAGTTGAATGTAATCGGAAGAGTAGGGCCGTTCCTTGTGGCGTGCCACCTGCACCGTTTCCCACGACGTGAGATTTTTGTAAATCTCTTCAGTACGTCTGCGCAGTTCTCGCTCGGCCTCATGCAACTGCCGGAGTTCGTCGGGTTTCAGGCGATCACCTTTGCGTTGCAGCGAGACAATCCTTTTTTCTAGCTCGGCGAGCGGCTTCTCAAATTCCAGGTCGTAGGCCATCGCTTCCCCCTATGTAGTTGTTCTCTGCAAACTCGGGTGTCTGCTGCGAAATCTCAATTCCAGCATACAAGCGCAGTAGCTGCGCGAGTTTGTTGCGCAGATCGCGCCGGTGTACCACAGCATCAATCATGCCATGTTGTAGCACAAATTCAGAGTTGACCGTGCCCTCCGGCAGCTTCACATGCATAAACTGCTCGATCACACGCGGCCCCGTGAAACAGATCAACGCGCCTGGCTCTGCCAGGATAACATCACCCAGCATGGCAAAACTGGCAGTTACGCCGCCGGTAGTCGGGTCTGTCAGCAGGCTGATGTAGGGCACCTTCGCCTCGCCCAGTTTCGCCAGCGCCGCAGATGTTTTTGCCATCTGCATGAGCGAATACAAACCCTCCTGCATGCGAGCGCCGCCGGAGGCCGAGGCAATCAGCACCGGCATACGTTTCTCGATACCCATTTCAATCGTGCGCGTGATTTTTTCGCCTACTGCCGACCCCATACTGCCGCCGATGAAGCGAAAGTCCATTATCGCCAGCGCGACCGGCAGGGACTCAATCGTGCCATAACCGGTCACGACACCTTCGTTCAAGTCGACTTTTTTGCGCTCGTCATCCAGCTTTTTCGCGTATTCTTGCACTTCATCGCGCGTGCGGGCGACGAATGTGAGTGGATCGGTTGAGATAATATCCGCATCGGTCTCTACAAAACTATCCGGGTCCACCAGCAGTTCGATACGTTCATAGGCGGAAAGCTTGAAGTGATAGTTACAGCGCGTGCATACCTTCAGACTCTTTTCCCACTCGCGGGCAATCAGAATCTCTTTGCACCTGGGACACTTGACCACCAGATTTCCTGAAGGTAATCCTGGCCTCTCCTGGCTGCTAGAAGATGAAGCAGTTGGCGGATCGGCAGCTTCTTTGGCCATGCAATACCTCCTTGTCAGTCTTGTGCGAAAAGCGCAGCAACAAAGCTCTCTGGGTCAAAAGGAGCGAGGTTCTCGACTTTTTCTCCCGTACCAATAAATTTGATAGGTACCCCTAAATCGTCGGCGACGGCGAAGGCAAAGCCACCTTTAGCCGTGCTATCCAGTTTAGTAATCACCACGCCCGTCAAGCCGATATCCTCCGCGAATTTACGCGCCTGCAACAGCGCATTCTGGCCGGTGGTAGCATCGATGACCATCAACAACTCGTGCGGCCCATCGGGAAGCAGTTTCTGGATTACCTTGTTGATCTTCTTCAACTCTTCCATCAGGTTATACTTCGTGTGCAGTCGTCCGGCGGTATCGACGATCAGCACATCGCTCCCGCGTGAACCAGCGGCCTGGATCGCATCGTATACTACCGCGCCGGGATCAGAGCCGGGATTCTGGCTGATCACGGGCACCCCGACGCGTTCTCCCCACACTTTCAGCTGGTCGATAGCGGCGGCGCGGAAGGTATCGGCAGCCGCCAGGATCACGCGATGGTTCTCCCTTGTCAGGCGGTACGCCATTTTCGCGATGCTCGTCGTTTTGCCCGACCCATTCACACCGATCACTAAGATGACGGTAAGCGGTGATTTTGTAGCGAAACGCAGACCCGCGGGTTTTCCAAGCAACTTGATGAGTTCTTCACGCAGCGCTTGCTGTACCTGGGAAGCGTTGCGCATCTGCTCTTCCGCGACGCGCTTATGCAGGCGATCCATCAGCCACGAGGCAGTACCGGGACCAACATCAGCGCTCAGCAGCGCCTCTTCCAGTTCGTCCCACAGATCATCTGTAATGGGGGTTTGCTTGACGAAGGAATCGCTAAGGCGACCAAATAGTTTGCGGGTTCGGCTCAAGCTATTCTTAAAAGGGTTGTAGCCTGACTCAGACATGGAGTCCCCTCCGACGCGCTCCTGGGTAATAGCCGTATCTCTTTCTGGCTCTTCCTGAGGTTTCTGCCCAAAAAATCGATTGAGCACGTTCGTTTTGACTCCTTACGTGTTCAACTTATACATAAAATAAAAGGCAAAAGGAAAAGGGACTTCCCTTTTGCCCTTGTTTGTCACCACGTGCCGCGCGCCGCGCAATTACTGACGGCTGCCGCGATACGAGTGGAGTGACCCATCACTGATGGGCTCATTGATGATGATGTCACCGTTACGGATCTTAATATTGTACAGGCACGACGGGTTAGTGCAAACCCATGCCTTGTACTCAATGGAAGCTCCCTGGCTGCCGAAATCCGAAAGCGGAACCAGATCACCTTCACTACACTTGCGACACCGGGGAAACGCGTTCTCCACGAATCGCCTCCTTCCTTCTCTCGAGAGGATAGTATTCACCCACCTGACCACACAAAACTGGCAAGGTTTGGCGAAGAAGTAAGCCGAGGGGGAGCCTCCGCCGCTGCATCCGCATCCCCACAGCAGTAATACAGAGTCTTTCTATCGCTATCATACCACAATTTGTTTCTTGTGTCAGCACCCTTATGAAGAAATTTTCATTTTCCTCGCAATCTCTGCCACAAGAACACCAATCTTCTCTCCACCACCACGATATTAACAGTTTTTCAGTGTACCGCTGCTTCTATCCTAAGCATAACAGGTGTTACCACATTGGTCAAGACCGATGGACTTCTATATGTTTCAGAGTTCCGCGTGTTTCAGAGTTCGGCGTGTTTCGGAGTTCCGCGTGAAGGTGGTGTCATGGATGGGGCAAGCCCATCCACTACTATATACGATCAAGTGCGCTTCCTGCGCGGTATAGTAGTGGATGGGCTTGCCCCATCCATGTTATTGCGTCCTGGGGAAAATTCCCCATTTCTGGAAATCTGTTCATCGGCAGGCATAGCTTAATGGCCCATCATTTCTCACTTTTGATGCTTTCTACCAGATATCTTTTAAGCGTTCCGACCCTTCAGAATGTAGCTCAGGTGCCGATTTATAAAGTGCTCTACATGTTGAGCAGCGATGAGAAATTTTGATACACGATGCCCTTTCTGCTTTATTGGCACGATAATTGCAGTAAAAGACAGTAAAAGGAAATATCGAATCGTTGCGATTTCATAGCCTTGTCACCTTGCAATAGTGTGTGTAGCAGGAGTATTACTCATGGTAGTCAGAGCATCGAAAATATCTAACGCTGATTGTCTTGATCGTGTGCATGGTGAGGAACCTGTACGTTCTAAAAAAAAGGGCCTTGCACGCACGTTGAAAGCCAGTGCCGTTAACGACTTCTATCTCGATGCGGAACTTCAGGATGCGTTCGATTTTGAAGAGGAGGAGGTGGATATAGAAGAGGAGGATCGGCGCGGAGCCATTGATGATGCTGTGAAACAGTATTTGAAGGAGATTGGCATGTATCCCCTGCTCACCGCTGAGCAGGAACTACAGCTTGCCGAGCGCATCTCGCGCGGCGATTTGCGCGCCAGGCAGCAGCTCATCGAAGCCAATCTGCGCCTGGTCGTGAGCGTTGCCAAACGTTACTCGAGTCAAGGTCTGCCCCTGCTCGATATGATCCAGGAGGGCAATATCGGCCTCATGCGGGCGGCCCAGAAGTTCGATTACAGGCGCGGCTTCCGCTTCAGTACCTATGCCACCTGGTGGATACGCCAGTCGATCAGCCGCGCCATCGCCGAGCATTCACGCACCATTCATATTCCGGTGCATGTCGTAGAGTTCATCTATAAAATCAAGCGCATCGCCCGGCGCATCTACCAGGAACAGGGCATCGAGGCCCTGCCCGAACAGATAGCCGCCGAAGTAGGTTTGTCCAAAGAGCGCATTGTGGAGCTATTAAGCGTCTCCGAGCAACCCGTTTCCCTCGACGCGCCGGTGGCAGACGACGAGCAATATCACCTCGCCGATGCCCTGGAAGATACCAGCATGACACCCACCGTCGATGAAGTATCTCAGAAAGTCCTGCGTGACAGCATCGAACAGGCTATGGCCATCCTCAATCCCCGCGAACGCACCATCATAGAGATGCGCTACGGCCTGCAAGACGGCCACTATCACACCCTCGACGAAGTCAGCATAGAGTTCAAACTGACTCGCGAGCGCATCCGCCAGATCGAGGTGAAAGCGTTGCGGAAGTTGCGCTATCCAGAGCGGTATTATGAGTTGCGAGATTTTGTGCGAGTCTGAGTAGTGCTACAGATGTAGTTTTCCAGGGCGACCCTCAGCGGCATCGATTCCAGAAAATAGGGGCAGGCTGCCGCCAAGGCACTGCACCCCCTTGGCGGCGAACCATGCTCCAGGCGCCTGCCTTGCCCAAAGCGGCTCATCGTGCGAAGCCGGGTCCCTGCTCGGGGCACACGAAGGCCTCTCAGCCGACCACACCCGTTTGCTGACTTGAGACGCGTGTGGTGAACTCCGAGCGCTTGGTCGTAGCATTCCCCTCCTTTCAGCTCAGTAAACAGGCATAGCCTGCGCTGGTGAGTCCCCCTGGTCCCCATGTCGGTGGCGACTGCGAGGGGTGCCGCTGGTGGGGGCCTTTGCGACCCGCTTGGCCGGCATCATGCGGATACTTGGCCGGTCGGGTCAGCACCACCTCGGGTGGCAGTGGCTGGATCTGCTCGGCTAGCACCACTGGTCCCTGCACCCGCGTGCGACTGGAGGGACGAATGAGGCCCAGTTGGCGCCCGCGTTGCACACAGACGGCAAGCGCATCCTGCCCCGCCGCCAGGGGTTGCGGCAGGTAGCGCACCAGCAAGGGCAGAGAGACCTCAAAGGGCTCGCGCCTCCGCACGGCAGGCGATTTCCAGTCGTACCGCTTGCAGCAGTTGGGCCAAGATCAGACAGGCCCACACTTGCACCAAGATGACCGACACTTTGCTACTCCACCACAGATGCAAGCCCAAGTGCTCTTTGAGCGCCAAAAACGCCAACTCAATATCGAAGCTTCGCGCATACAGCCGCGCGATCTCCTGGATGGACAAGACCGTCGGATCCAGCACGTTGGTCAGATAGGTCAAGCTAAGCGCTCCCACCTGAAAGCGCACCAGGCGCACGGCCTCCCCTGCTTGGGCCTGGTAGTTGCCCAACCACACCACTGCATCGAAGATGTCCTCGCAGGCATAGTAGGTGTGCAGCACCGTGTAACTGGTCTTCTCGCGCAGTCGGCACACAAACCACAACTTGCGTCGGCTCAGCTCATCGAGCCACTCAAAGCTGAAGTAGCCCAAATCGAAGAGCAGTAAGGTGCCCTGCGCCAAGCCTTTGAGCATGGCAGCAGCATGCACTTTGCCATTTTGCAGCGTCTCGGGCAGGTAGTCGATGCGCCGCCACAACTGCAGACGCACATCGTAGAGGCCGGCCAGCTTGCCCGGCAACAACTCCACCGCCCCTTTCTTCACATAGCGCAGGATCGGTAACTTGCGCGCCACCGGGTCCAAGGTCGTTTCGTCCAAGGCTAGCACATCCGTGGCAAAGCTGGCCAAGGGGTACCACGCTTGCTGCTCGACCAGGGGCCTCAACCAGGCCGCTAACATGGCGGTGATCTGCGCGAAGAATTGCTCCAACCAGGCGGTCCCCTCCTGCTCGAAGCGATCATAGAGCGTCTGATCACAGATGTCATAACCCCGCAGCACCAAATAGCGCCACCCCTCGCGCACGCCGCATGCGCCCTGCAACACGCACAACAGCAAGCCGCTCCACAACGCCACCTTGGGCAACTCCAAAGGTCGTCCTGGCCCGTTGGGGTCGGCTCCTGCTCCTTGGCGCTCTGCTTTAGCCGCAATCCCTTGCAGACAGCGCTGCACATACGTTTCGACTTGCTGCACAAAGCCTGCACTTGCTTTTTCCTGCCGAGCCAGCCTATGATACATGTGAGGATCTTCCTTTCGCTTTCAGATTTGTTTATTCAGGATTATCCTCTCTCATTTTTGCTTTGGCAACCCCTCCCCCTATTTTCTGGAATCTATGCCCTCAGCGGACGCCCTGGGAGTCAAACAGAAAGAAAGGATCAATGCTCATGCAGCCAGTGATGATTACAGCGGCAATGGTCGGAGCGGAAGTGTGCTACGAAGCGGGCGCCTCAATCATCCATATTCATGTGCGCGACGCTGAAGGTAACGCGACGCAGGATGGCAACCTTTTCCGAGAAGTGGTGGAGGGTATTCGCGCGCGTTGTGATGTAATTACCCAGGTCTCCACAGGCGGAGCTATCTGGATGAGCGCGGAAGAGCGCCTACAGAGCATTGAGTGCAGACCGGATATGGCGACGCTCACAACGGGAACGGTGAACTTTGGTGAAGGCGTCTTCATGAATAATCGCGGCCTGGTCGAAACCTTTGCGCGCCGCCTGCGCGAGTACGGCATCGTACCAGAAATCGAAATCTTTGATGTGGGTATGCTCGATGAAGCCATGCGCCTGCGCGCGATGGGGCTGATTACCGACCCGGTGCAATTCGACTTTGTGATGGGTGTTCCCGGTGGTCTCGGCGCTGATGCCGCCCACCTGGTACACATGGTACGCTGCCTGCCGCCTGGAAGCACCTGGAGCGTGGCAGGTATAGGCCGCCACCAATTGACGCTGGGGACAATTGCACTGGCGATGGGGGGCAATGTGCGCGTCGGTTTTGAAGATAATATTTTCTACCGCAAAGGACAACTGGCAAAGAGCAACGCGGAACTGGTGGCCCGCATCGCGCACATGGCCCAGGAGCTTGATCGCCCTGTCGCGACGCCTGCACAGGCCAGGGAGATGCTGAGATTAGATCGGTATCAATAAATCGTAGGGACAAGGAGTGGCGTGGAGTTGGTGCGGGGGCCTTGTGCTTGTCCTCCTGGGGAATCGAGCAGGCGACCAGGACAAGCACAAGGCCCTCGCCCTTCCGCTTCACCGCCCCTTGTCCCTACGCACGTGGCGGGCAGCAGGGCTGATGATTATGGGAGCGTGAGCAATTCCGGCGCGCCGTCTGTGATGGCGATGGTATGTTCGAACTGCGCCGAGCGAGAGCCATCGGCGGTGCAAACGGTCCAGCGGTCAGACAGCACTTTAGCCGCATGTCCGCCCGCGTTAATCATTGGCTCAATTGTAAAAACCATGCCTCGCTGCAGCCTCAAGCCGGTATGGGGACGACCATAGTGAGGTACCTGGGGGTCTTCGTGCAGCGAATGACCGACGCCATGGCCTACGAATTCGCGCACGGTGGAAAAGCCCTGCGCTTCCGCGTAGCTCTGGATGGCCGCGCCAATGTCACCCAGACGATTGTCGGCGCGGGCCTGTTCGATACCTAACTCCAGGCAGCGTTTCGCCACATCCATCAGGTGCTGCGACTCGCTATCCAACTCCCCGACGGGAAATGTGACGCATGCATCACCAACCCAGCCTTTATAGATCACACCGATATCGACTCCGATGATATCCCCCTCGCGTAGAATCTGCTTAGGACTGGGGATACCATGACAGATCACATCGTTGACGGCAACACAGATCGTGGCGGGAAATGCGGGAATAGCAGGCATGCCGCTTCTGGCCGGGCGCGCTCCGTACCCTTTATAGATGGGCTTGGCACCTTTGCTGCGAATAAAATCCTCGGCGATTTTGTCGAGTTCAGCGGTAGAAATACCCGGCTGAACGTGAGGACGCAGCACTTCATAGGTTTGAGCAACGAGACGCCCTGCCTCACGTAACTGCGCGATTTCCTGCCTTGATTTTAACATGACTGCCATATATGTTCTCGCTTTCCTCTTTCTCCTTATGCATTACCCGCTTTAGATTGCTCTGAATGCATTATAACCAGTGGATCTCTCTCGTGCGCCGATTCCCAGGTAAGCAAGTCACTCGTGGTGACGGTGAAATATGAGTTAAAGTATCGAAGAAGGTGGTCGATGGTGCTGTAATCGATGCGCGAACTGCGTCCCGTATTTAACGCGGCCAGCACGCTCAAGGATACACCACTTTCTTCCGAAAGACGACGCAAACTTAATTGCGGTTTCCCCTGCTGCGCCCGTTCAACATTGACTCTGGCGAGCAACAATCGAAGTCTGCAAGAGATGGTCACTGTCTGTGCCTCCTGAGAATGTTTGTTTTTCCATTAGTAGGTATAACTATAATAGTTACTATAGCAGAAACGTTGTTGCATGTCAATACAATGTTATGACTTGTAACAACGTTTCGTCTTGCCTGCAGGACGCGATAAATGGCGTCCTCGCGTTGGCAGGGCGGTTAGTGACGAGTCATCAACTATGTTTTTCTGGGGTGCCTGAGACGCCATTCAGAACAGCATCGACGATTTGTTCTGACCAATCCTGAGGAAGAAATGATCCATTCATGCTGCCATTTGCACCTGCTGTCCTCATTTTTCCACCGTTCATCTATTTTTTGTTGCGCCGGTGCAATAGTCCATGTTACAGTTGCAACAGGTGTTTCGCCAGTTAGCGAACAACAAAGATCGGGAGACATTCTGCAACCTGCTAGAGGTACTCGATTCTCTCGGAGGGCTCGGCGCCAATAAATATCCTGCGTGCTGCGCCCTCGTCGTCAAACTCAAACCTTACAGGCTCCCCCACATTGCCTAGAGTGTCCCCGCTGATGATCGTGAACCGGTCATCTTTGTCATAGCGCAACTGGTGAAAATCAAGCACCGGACTTGCAACCTCTGAGGAGTAAAGAATAAGGCTGTTGTTGACGGCCACAATATCAACATCTGACCAGATGTTTCTAAATCTTCCCTCGTATCTTTGAATGTTTTCGATATTGGGCGCGATAAATCGCGCCCCTACATCAAAGTGATTGATGACGAAGTCAATGATCTGCAACGCGCTGTTAGCCAGGTCATATGAAGGAGCGTCGATAGCATTGGCCAGGATAACCAGGCCAATTTCTCGCTCTACATCGATGCCAAACCTCGATTTGAAGCCTTGAAAGCTTCCCCCGTGTCCATACATGCGCCTATCATTAATTTTCCACGTCTGGAGTCCCAGGCACCAATCCGAGTCGAAGCCTTCACGCAGCCATTGGATACGCCTCATCTCTCTTTTGCTCTCATCGGCAAGCAGCTTCGTATCGCCTTGAAATTGAGCCATCATAAACCGGCACAAATCGAGCACATTCGAGGAGAACCCGGTCGCTGAGGCCATCGCGTGCGTTTCAATAAGCGGGAACCCTGCTCTTTCGTGGCCGGGAATATCTCTGCTGTAACCCGTTGCCAGGTTCTGTATAATGTTATCTGTCAGGGTTGGAGCAGTATGCAATAAGCCGAGCCGCCTCACAATATGTTCGATCACGTAATCCTCATATGATACACCAGAGACAGCCTTAATCACTTCTCCCAGAATGGTATATCCGAGGTTGGAATATTTCCATTGCTCGGCGGGCTTATAGATCATCGCGCCTGCCGCAACATGCTGTTGTATCGCAGCAAGAGAGGGAAACTGAAAGCTGGTCCAATGAGGGGTATCGCCGTCGCGATCAAGACCGGCAGTATGCGTGAGGAGTTGCCGTATCGTAATATGGCTATCGTGTTCTGACGTAAACCAGGGCAGGTAGCCCTGCACGCGATCGTCTAGATGGAGCTTCCCCTGTTCAAACAGTTGCATAACCGCGACCGCCGTGAATATCTTCGAAAAAGATGCGATGCGGTAGCACGTGGTATCACTTGTCTTGATTTGCCTCTCGACGTTCGCATACCCATACCCCTTACTGAAGACCACGCTATTCTTATAGACAACTCCTATAGATAATCCAGGTAAGCGTCCGGTGTAGACTTTATATGCTAACCAGCGATCAATAAGTTTCGTCGCATCGTTTAACTGTTCGGTGAAATCCATACGTGTTACTCCTCACTGTGTGGTATTTGTCAACTGAGTATATGGTATCTCAAAAACAACAAGACGGTTTTGAACATCACCGGGCGTGGTTCCACTTCATCCACCAATTTTGAACTCATCCATGTTTATTAGTATGGGATTCTGCTTGATTAACCAGTTGCTGCCGACCAGGTCTGTGTGCCAGTTGCTACGTCAATGCTATGTCCAGATTGTCCATGACATGGATGTCGCTGGTTGAAGATCAGACCTGAAGAACGCATTGTTCTATCCTTAATGATCGCCGTCGCCCTTTTCTTTCTGCCAAGGCTCTCCTATCCACCGCATAGCGTTTATGCAATACACGACGAGCGTATAGGCGATCAAAGAATCTGTGTGGCCTATCCTGCCAGCACTTCGCAGGGGAAATCGGCTATAACGAGGTTCAGGAGAGCAGGATTCCGCAAACACTTCGTACGCATCTTTTCAATGGTTTCTCTCGGATTCACGGTGGCACTCTATTATTGGCTGTGCTTCTGCGTAGGCTGGGGCTGACAGTTCAAAAGGATTCATGACGTCAGGGCAGACAACGCGGAAGAAAAAAGTTCAGGAGTTGTTTTGTAAAATGAGTCGACTTCTCACAAGTAAGAGGGCAGTAGCTGTGATCCTGGCTCTTGCCCTATTCGCAAGCATGCCGCTTGCAGCGTCCGCTCGTTCAGTGTCCCAGTTCGGTAGCGGGAGTTCGTCTACCCCGACAAATAAACACCCCATTTGCAACGAGATTGGGACAAAGTTGGAGCTATCGTCCGGCGCCAGGATGTGGTGCTTCGGACCCCAATTCAGTGGTAGTAGTTCGGCAGGGCGCAGCATGCTCATGCGCCACACAACCAATGGTTCCAATGTCGATGCTGCCAATCCAGCCGAAGACGTCTCTCAAGGGGGAGTACAGGCCTTTGGGCAGGCCGAGACCTCCATTGGAAGCGTCGGGCCTTACGTCGTGGAGGCCTGGAACGATGCAACCGGATTCTTCGCTCCCTGTCCCTCACCTATGTCCAAAGAAGAGTTAACGGGCTTCGCTTTCTCGTCCGATGGTGGCAAGACCTTCCAGGATCAGGGTGGTTTGCCCAATAGCGGCTGCGCGTCGCATGTCTACGCCGGGGATCCCAGCGTTGAAGCCTGGCAACCTGGCGGGCAATCCTACTTCTACATCAGCAGCCTGTTTCCCAGTGCGACCTTCTTTGGCGTGAACGACCTCGCGTTCGCAGCGTGTCACGCCATTGGAACGTTGATAACCTGCGGCCAGCCTGTTATTGTTGCGACAAGTTCGCAATGCCAGATGTTCAACGGTCTGCAGTTCTGTAGCTTCCTTGACAAAGATTTCCTATCGATTGACCCTGTGAGAGGTCGCCTCTACATGTCCTATTCCGACTTCAGGTTCGATGGCGCGGGACAGGTCGATCTCGCAGTTTGCGATATCGGCACGCCCAGTGGTGGAATAGGTTCTCTCGGTGGCACAGCCATGGCGCCCATCTGTAATAATGGCAGTTCCCAATCTCTCCCCAAGAGTGCAGGGACTCTCCCATACTTTACTGTGGCTCCCAATGATCCTCAATTCTGTGAGAACGAAGGCGCGTACCCGTCTGTGGACGTGGCAACCGGCGATGTCTACGTTGCGTATGAGCATAATTGGGCCACCAACATATTCGGCTCCCCGGCCTGTCGCAATACACCGACCATGAACATTATGAACTACATACCCTTCAAATGCCTGGCAACACTGACCTTGAAGCCATCCTCCTGTACCAAACCGGCAGCCTCCAACGCAGTCAGCATCGTCTCGCTGGATGCCGCCTTTATCCCGGGCTATAATCGCTTCCCTATGAACGATTTCCCACGCCCGGCAGTCAGCGATAGAGCGGGGACGATCACCATGGTGTGGAACGATGGGCGCTTCAATCCGGCAGGTGATATCCTGCTGTACAGCTTCACACTCGGTACCCTCGTGGGTGTCCAGGCTGCAGGCCCGGTGGTGCTCAATACCAGCACTGGTGGGTGGCACATGATGCCTGCGTTACGCAACGCCGATGCAGATGGAGACTTGAGCATCTCCTTCTATGGCCGCGCTTCGGCGAACACGGATGTGACAGATGTCTTCGCCGCGATAGATGTAAGTCCTACTACCACCAGCTCGCCTGCGAGCAATGTGTTAGTAACGACTGCGCCGAGCGCGTGGAGTTTCGTCAGCGCCGATAGCGTCCCGAACTTTGGCGACTATACGGATAACTACATTCAGGCCCAACCAGCCGCCCCCTACACCACGCAGCAGTTGTTCGTCGCGTGGACCGATGGGCGTCCTGGCGACCCACAACCCTTTAGCGCCAGCTCGTCAATCTAGCTCATACAAAAAAGGATCAGAAATAATGCGACGAAATACCGCCGTCGATGACGAGCCACGCGCCGGTAGTCCAGGATGATTCGTCAGAGGCCAGGTACAGCGCCATATAAATGACATCGTCTATCTGCCCAAAACGGCCCAGGGGAATACGGTTGAGGCGTAAATTGCGCGCCTCTTCGCTTGTCCATAGCCCGCGCAAGAGCGGCGTCTCAATCGGCCCTGGACATATGGCGTTACAGCGTATACCATGACGACCGTATTGAATGGCGAACGACTTGGTGAGCGAGAGCATACCGCCTTTAGAAGCGGTGTAAGCATCCTGCGGCACCGAGCAGCCCATCAGCGCGACGAACGAAGCTATGTTGATAATGGAGCCCTTGCCTTGCTGTATCATGTGTGGAACCGCGTACTTGGTGCAGAGGAACGCGCTCTTGAGGTTGACATCCAGAATGCGGTCCCACGTCGCCTCGCTCAGATCAGTAACTCCACTATCATCAGCGGGCATAATGCCTGCATTATTATAGAGCACGTCAATGCGTCCGAAAGCATCGATACTTTCCCTGACCAGGTGTTGAACGTCATCTTCGTTGGCGACATTGGCCTGCACAAAGATGGCTTTGCCGCCGGCCTCGCGTATATTCCGCGCGGTCTGTTCGCCTGCATCCGCGGCGATATCAGTAACGATAATGCTTGCACCTTCACGCGCAAATAACTCCGCGGCGGCCTGGCCCATCCCACCGGCAGAGCCGGTGATAAGCGCTACTTTGTCCTGTAATCTCATAGGGTTCCACTTCTCCTTTTTCTAGGGCGAGCGCTCCTTAGAATTTCCAGGGCGAGCACTCCTTTTTCCAGGGTGAGCGCTCCTTAGAGTTTCCAGGGCGAGCACTCCTTTTTCCAGGGCGAGCGCTCCTTAGAGTTTCCAGGGCGACCGCAAGGGTGCGCCCGTACCCTATACGGCTCGATGTCGCGCTTCGTATAGGATACGGGCCAGGCTTGTTCCTGCTCTAGAGTGTTTTGACAAGGTCAAGGTACCAGAACGGCACGCGCTTGCGCAGCAGGGGTTTACTGCGTACCACGTTGCCAGGAATGGTTTCGCGTATATCGTAGGCAAGTTCTCCGGTAAGCGAGCCTGCAACTTCGCCAGGCGCATACTTCATGCTGGTCGTCGAGCGGCGGCCCGTGCGCTGTTCGCGTGTGTCGATGGTCATCATTGTCAGCGAAGGCGCCGGTGGCGAAGCTGTCAGTGAAGATGCGCCTGGCTCCTCTTCCGCGAGAACTTCGGCCCAGGGATAGGTAGAAGTGGACGGCGAGAAAATGCCGCTATATCCGTTGGCGCGCAATGCGACGGCTGCTCCGCTCCAGTTTGCCAGCGCCAGGTAGACGTGATGCTCTGAGGCTCGCAAGCGCCAGATCAGAGAGTGTGTTGGATCATATTCTTCGGGCGCCACCGTTATTTTGTACTTGATACGCGATGGGCCGAGGCCCACCGGGTCGGGAAAGTTCAGGAAGGTTGGCGCGCACACCAGGTCGGCCCCTTTGCCCGCGAGCACGCGCAGGGTTTCGGGAAAGAGCACATCGTAGCCTGTTGCCAGGCCGATACGACCGGCGGGTGCATCAAAGGTTGGCAACCCCAGATTGCCGGGACTGGCCCAGTGCCGATCACTAGTGGTCAGGTGCAGCTTGCGATACTTCCCGTAAATGCCCTCGGGATCAATCAGCAGCACCGTATTATAATACGCCTGGCTCGCATGGATGGCGTCCTCAACCCGTTCCGCCACGCCCAGTACCAGGGTGATCTGAAATTCCGTCGCCAGTGCAACCAGCGCGTCCGTTTCCGGCCCCGGAATCGTAATCGCCCCTGATTGTATGTAGTTCACCGCGTCGAAAGAGACATCCCTTTCGGGAAATGGCCCTGGCAGCATCAATTCAGGCAGGACCAGCACATCGGGTCGGGCAGGCTCGGAGTCATGTAATGTGCTTCTCACCAACCCGCCCAGCAATTCTAACGGTGATGCCTGCGACGTGGAGGTCTGTCCTTCTGAATGAAACGCCTGCAGGTCGGTCTGAATGATGCCCACGCAGGAGAGTTGCCCCGGCGGCAGCTCTCCCAGTTCGTAGAGTCCATGATACTTTAAAGGCTCCCATAGGTAGGTATTATTGACCAGCGTTGTATACTCCTCTGGCCGGCGATCAGCGATGCGATTCCCTACCGGCTCCACCTGGAATGCGCCATTGCTCTGCTGGACCAGAGGTCCCCAGCGTTTATCGCGCGTGCGCCGCAGATCAACTTCACCGTAGACAATGCCCTCACCGTCGTCAAGATAGGCCGAAATTGCACCATCCGGGTCAAGCACGCAGCTCCCGCCGCTAAACTGCACACCTCGCTCGCAGCCATAGCGATTTGCTCCGATGAAGTAGACTCCATTTTCGAATGCGCGGGCCATCCAACGATTGCTGGGGCATTTCTCTTCCAGCCAGTTCGTGGGAAAAAGCAAAACGTCCGCACCATGCAGAGCAGGAATGCGCGATGCCTCGAAGAATTCCGTGTCCATGCAGATGATACCTGCCAACCGGCCGATGGGCGTATCCCATACAGGAAAGCCCAGGTCTCCATCGCGCGCCCAACGCGGCTCGGAGATGTACGAGTGAACCTTACGGTAGACGCCGATAAAACCAGATGGGCCAATCAAGGCCAGGCTGTTATAGTAAACATTGGTTGTGGGATCAACTTCAGGCAGGCTGGTAGCGATGTAACAATCGTGGCGTGCGGCGAGTTCTAAAAAGCGATCGGTCGAGGGACCGGGGATAGGTTCAACGAATGGAGCAATTTCTTCACGCGATACCCAGCAATAGCCAGTAGTGGCCATTTCTGGATGAACAATGAGCCGTGCACCATGCGAAGCGGCCTCTTCCGTCAGGCGGAGCAGGTCGGTGATGTTTTTCTCTTTCTCGCCCAGCGTCGGCTCATATTGAATCGCTGCAACCCGGTATTGCGCGAAAGAGGGTTCCGATGGACTCATGGTTATTCCTCTCGTAGTCAGTTATGTGAAATACTGCATGAGCTTGAGGATGGAATAACCATACCACTGAACTTAGCAAGCGTCAATAGGCAAAGTAACGGTAATCATGGATGCTGCATAGCTACTTTACCTATCGACTTCTAGCTCTGCTTGCTTAAATCATTGCTCTCCTCTCAGGGCGGCGAAGACACGCTCCGGCGTCATCGGAATCTGCGTCAAACGCACGCCGACCGCGTCCTTGATGGCGTTGGCGATGGCCGCGGCCACCGGCACCACGGGCGGCTCGCCCACCCCTTTGGCACCGAACGGGCCAAGCTCGGAGGGCACCTCTACCAGCAGCGGGGTAATGGTCGGCACATCCTGGCTGTGCGGCAGCGCGTAGTCCATCAGCGTCGAAGTCAGCAACTGCCCACTCTCGTCATACGTCATCCCCTCAAACAGCGCCCAACCGAGGCCCTGCACTACCCCGCCGTGAATCTGTCCCTCCACCTCCGCCGGGTTAATGGCGCGACCAACATCCTGCGCGGCAATGTAGTCGAGCACGCGCACCTCGCCCGTCTCAGGATCAACGGCTACCTTGGCCAGGTGCGCGGCGAACATTGGCGAGGAGACACGATTGGCCGAGCGGCCACGACCAAAGACCGGCTCGTAGGGAGCGCCAAAGCGCATCGAGTTCGCGGCGATTTGCTGCAATGTAACAAACTTCTCAGGCACCCCTTTGACCATCACCTTTCCATCCCGCAACTCCATATCGTCGGCGGACGCCTCCAGCATTTCGGCCGCAATCGTGAAAGCCTGGGTGCGCGCGTCACGGGCCGCCGCCAGCACCGCTGATCCCACCGTATAGGTTGTCTTGCTTCCGGCAGAGAGACCGCTATAGGGCATCGAATCGGTGCTATCATGCGTCATGTTCACGGCTTCGGCCGGCAGGCTCAATTCCTCCGCGGCGATCAACGCCAGCGAAGCGTCTGAGCCGGAAAGATCGACACTGCCTACCACTACGGTAAACGTGCCGTCTTGCTCTAGTCGGCAGAGAGCTGCAGCTGGCTCCGTTCCACCTGGCCAGCCCCCGACTGCCATGCCTATCCCGATCTTCCAGCCATTCAGTTCCTCTGGCACTTCCTGCCTGGCCTGCTCACGCTGCACCCACAATGGATGCTGCTGGATCTGCTCGAGACATTCCAGCAGGCCGATACGGGGCCAGCGACCCAGCCTGAAATTCGGGTCGCCTTCTTTGAGGGCATTGAGCTGGCGGAATTGAAGCGGGTCCATCTCAAGCTGCTGGCAGAGTTCCTGCACGGTCGACTCCAGTGCGAAGTATGCCTGTGGACCGGAAGGGGCGCGATAGGAGCCGGTACCGGGCTTGTTGGTCTGCACCACGTCGCAACGGATATCCAGGTTGGGACAGCGATAGACGCCGGCGAAATGGAAGCCACTAAAGCCAGCAAGGGGATTGGGGTAGGCGCCCGCATCAAGAATCATCCTGGCC
>WNGK01001658.1_pt1 | contig 49824 bp, 50 predicted proteins | sample 5400601 | NCBI WGS metagenome assembly WNGK01 (sample SAMN13153376, study PRJNA577476) | soil metagenome | isolation source: 60 cm soil or saprolite under Garry oak tree replicate 1 | place: USA:California | collected 2016-06-15 | reverse complement strand
AGGGGCGGTCTATGACCGCGCAACGTCCGTTCGAAAGAGTTTCGAGACAGAAACTAGCTATACGGATTCGAACGAATCCAGGTGGCGTCGGCGCGATGGTCCCGGAGACATATGGCTTCACGAGATTCCGATATTGCTCTAACCCGAACCCATGTGTCCGGGCGCCAGCCCCAGGTTTCTTTGCGCCCGCTTTCTCTTTTAGAGGTTTACTTGAGGGCAACCCTGAGCAGTCGTTGCGGGGCGTCTCCGCCGCGCGTGGGCCAATAGAGCCATTTACCATCTTTGGTGACCCATGTAGATGCGCCATTCGGAACGTTATCAAGAAATTTCGTTACCTCGCCCGTCGGAGATACCCTCATCATCGTCATTCCGCTCGATATATAAAGCGAGCCGTCCGGCGCGATGGAAAAGTCATCGGTACGGACACCTTGCGCGAACAACATGGGACCGCCTTTCGGCTTACTATTGGAATCCATCTGAATGCGGTAGAGTTTGTCTGTACAGGCCACATATACCCAGCCATTGTGCACCTTGATGCCGTTCTGCCTCGCCAGCAAATCGTCTTTGAACCAGGGTTCGATTTTCTTTGCGGCAGGATCGAGCCGTAAGATGGTGGTCCCCGCAGTGTCGGTTATCAAGTAAGAGCCGTTGCCCGCATAGGCAATCCCGTTGAAGAACTGTCCTTGCTGGCCATTGATCGTGGCCTTCAATTTGCCTTTGCTATCGAGAGGCGGCCCTCCGGCCTGACCGCCGTTCGGGCGCAGATACGGGCGTTGAAAGACACCAAGCACGATCTCATCTTTGTTTGTAGCGACGCCAACGAATGCCGCGAGCGAAGGTGCTGTATAAAAGTTCTCAACCCGTCCATTCGGAGTGATCTTATACAGAATGCGATCGGGAAGCCCTGTGACGTAGAACGAACCATCTGCACCCTGGGCAATATTTTCAGTGTTCGCCGACGAGGGCAGCGTCGCAATCGTCTCCACTCTGTTGTTCGCTGCTGCCGCGTTCTGCGCCTGCGTCACCAGACCAGCCGTGAAGAGATACAGACAAGCAGCCGCTACAATTGCCGCTCGGATGATGTTCGCCATTGTGCACCTCGTTATGGCACCACGGATGTTTTGTGGATCAGAATCGGTCGTTATTGACTTTGTGCTCCCGGTCCCGTTCGACACACGGAAAATCCGGTAAGACGTGTTGGCTTGCAGGCCGTGCGATGCGTACCCGGCTGCCTGTTCTACCGGCGACACTGCCGGCCGCAGGCTTCCACGGTCCTGTAAATATGGTCGGATCCTCTATGGTCACGTCGTACTCCAGAGTGTCCCCTTTGCGAGTGAAGCGTTCCACGACGTGCAAATTCTCGTCGTGAAAATCGCCATCGCCGTCCAACCACGTATCGGGATCGATCGCCACAACATCGACAACCAATGTGTCGCCTTCCCAGAAACCGATGGAATGGCCGACCGGCACGGGGTCAAGATCCTTACCGTGTGTGGCACCGATGGGAACGATCCGGAATGTGTGAGTCATATCCTCGGATTCGGCACTTCCCTCACCGGCGTACATCAAGTAGACGGTTCCAGGCGTTTGCACAATTTCCGTCGGCGCGCCGATGCGGGGAACTCCTGCCGGATAACAATGAATTCCCGGATCGATGCGGCTGGCCGTATACATTAGCTCTCTTTGTCTGGCTTGAAATTGCGGCTTGTACGGAGGGCGCCGCGATTTGTCTGCGGCGCGTTCTTTGAATCGTGGTTGGGCCCGCGCGTCGAGTTCGGGTGCATCTCTGTCGACGACCGTCACGGTCTTGCCGTCGGCGCTCCGTATGTATTGCAGCCCGGGACCTGGAGGATCCGCCCAGTAGCCGGTCAGATCCGGATGACCGTCGGCTGCACGCGGAGTCGGTTTTGCGGCGGCTTCCTTTATTCGGGCCGCTCGCTCCTCGGGATTTTGCTGCGCCGCCGCAGGCAGAGTCGTAGCAAGCAGACACGCGAGTGATAGGGAGGCCGTGTGGCTTTTCATTGCATCCTCCTGAGGAGTGAGAGTTCAAAATCGATCGTTATTGACCTTGTGTTCCCGGTCGCGCTCTACGCACGCATAATCGGGTTTCGCGTGCTCGCCTCCCGGACGCTTCATCAGCGTCCTTCTACCGGTTCTACCCAGCACTCCAATGCCGTTATAGGCTGGCCTCCACGCTTCGGTAAACAGCGTCGGATCTTCCACAATAACGTCGTACTCGAGAGTGTCGCCCTTGCGCGTAAAGCGCTCGACGACGTGTAAGTTCTCGTCGTGAAAATCGCCATCCCCATCGAGCCAGGTTTCCGGATCGAGGTTGACGACATCAACGATGAGCGTATCGCCTTCCCAACGGGCAATGGAATCGCCATCCGGGCGGGGATCCCGATCCGGATCGTGTTTTCCTCCGATCGGGATGACCCGAAACGTGTGTGTGGGATCTTCGTCGGATTCCCCACTGTAAAAGAAGTACATCGCTGTAGGCGTCTGGACGATCTCCGAGGGCGCCCCGATGCGCGGAACACCGAACGGATAGCAATGGATCCCAGGATCGATGCGGCTGGCCGTGTACATCAGTTCGCGCTGCTTCGCCACAAACTGAGGCTTGTACTGCGGCCGCTGGGACGAATCGGCTGCACGGGCCTTAAACCTCGGTTGAGCCCGCGCGTCCAGTTCCGGAGCGTCGGCATCGTGATAAACCACGGTCTTACCGTCTGCACTCTTCGTCACCGGTATGTTGTATCCAAATCCCAACTCGATGCGATCGGCCCAATAACCTGTTAGATCGGGATGCCCATCCGCCGCGCGCGGAGTCGCTTTGGCTGCCGCGTCCTTTATCAGCGCGGCCCTATCGTTTCCGTCCTGCTGCGCGAAAATGCTGCCAACGGATAAGCAGGCGACCACGATAGCGGCGACGACGCTTACCGTTACGATACGGCTTTTCATGTTTCTATCTCCTTCCCAGCGGCCTCGTATTAGAACCTGTCGTTATTGACTTTGTGCTCGCGATCTCGTTCCACGCAGGGGTAATCGGGTGTCGCATGTTCACCTGGCTGGCGCAAGAGACGCGTTGTGCTGCCGGTCCTCCCAGCAACACTGCCGGCTACAGGCTTCCATGGCTTGGTGAACAGTTTGGGGTCTTCGATCGTGACGTCGTACTCCAACGTGTTTCCCTTCCGGGTGAAGCGTTCGATCACGTGCAAAGCATCACTGTGGAAATCACCGTCTCCGTCCAACCAGGTCTCCGGATCGATGGCGACGACATCCACGACGAGCGTATCCCCGTCCCAGGACGCGACGGAATGACCAAGCGGCACTGGATCGAGATCCTCACCGTGCTTCACGCCAATCGGAACAATTCGGAAGGCGTGGGTTTGATCTTCATCACGCTCATCGGCGTACATCAAATATACCGAGTTGGGCGTTTGAACGATTTCCGAGGGCGCACCGACACGCGGAACTCCCGCCGGATAGCAGTGGATGCCCGGATCGACGCGGCTCGCTGTGTACATGAGCTCTCGCTGTTTCTTCACGAATTCCGGCTTATAGGGAGGTCGTCGCGATGTGTCGGCAGCACGGGCCTTGAAATTGGGTTGTGCTCGCGCGTCGAGTTCAGGCGCGTCTCGCTCGGCATAAACCACCGTCTTGCCGTCTGCGCTGCGCTCGATCGGTACGGTGTCGAAGCCGACGAAGCGCCGGTCCGGCGCCCAGTACCCCGTCAGGTCTGGATGTCCGTCCGGCGTACGCGGAGTCGGCTTGACTGCCGCTTCCTTCAGTGTCGCGGCGAAGTTGGCTCCGCCCTGTTGTGCAATCGCAGGTGAGATCCAGACCACAATCGCCGCTATGATTACGAATGTCGTTGCGAGCCTCATAGCTATTTCGCCTCGGGACTATAGGTCAGGATGGTGCGCCCGTCATCAAACACGTACTTGGTTCCCCAGGCAAAGCTGCTGCCGTCCTTCGCCGCATATCCATCCACGACCGCGTGCTGCCCGACAACGTCTCGTGTCAGTCCCATCCGGCGCAATTGTCCCGGACCGTGTGTTTCAAACAGCCACGTCGTGACTTTCCCGGTCTTCGGGTCCTTCACATCGAGGTGCACGTATCCATGAGGATTGATCAATTCCACTTTCGAAATCACGCCATCGATGCTGATTTTCTTGTTCGCGTCGAATTCCGACGAGAACGAGTGGTGTGCCACCACTGGAATGGCCAGCACGAACAACGCAACGGCCGCCAGCAAAAAGATGCGGGTCTTTCTCATGAGAAAACCTCCGTTCTGTAGCGGCGGTCTATGACCGCCGGCGATGCCCGACTGTAGATTGTCGGCGGTCATAGACCGCCGCTACAGTTTAGTCGCTAGACCTGCCGATCGCTTTGCGCAGGTCGTCAATTGAAACCAAACGGCCATGCAGCGGTGTGATCTGCTGCACGTCCAGCTTTAGCCGTTGGATCTGATCGTACAGATTGACGGCCTCGGGTGACGGCCGAGCCGGCGCGGGAGCGTTTGCGGGACCAGGAGTATAGACATCCGCCTCGATCAAAACTTTTTCCTTCGGCAAATAGCCGATCAACATCGTATCGACGTGATTGGTGCCCGTCAGCTTGTACAGTTCCACAGTACGCGAGCCGTCGGTAAGAACCCGCTTGTCCGCCACTCCTTCGATGATGCCCTTCTTTTTCTCTTTCACCAATCTGTCGGGCATGATCGTGTGCGGCTGGGCCCATATCTTTTCGTAATAGGGCTTATTGGCGGCCTGTGTGAGAATGGTCGCGCCTTCCGACGCGCAAGCACGAAGTCCGCCGAGGTGATCGAAGTGGTGATGCGAATTGACGACGTACCGGATAGGTTTATTCGGGATGTTCTGCTTCACCGCAGCAATCACGGCCATGGCACGCGGCTCGTCCTGCGGACATTCCACCAAAGCGACGTAGTCTTTGAATTCGACAGCGACGCTGTGATGCGTATCGCCGGTTAAATACCACACGCCATCGGCAACTTTGTTCGCGTCGACTTTAACCGTCAGCTTGACCGGTTCAAATCCGAGCTGCTGCCCGGCGGCCGCTCTCACGCTGTCCGGTACCTTTATATAAATACTCGGATAATCGAGGTCGACCTTAGTGATATTCAAATCCAAAACGGGAAAGCCGCCCTGTTTCTGTACAATGTGGGCAGGAAACACTTTACCGCTTTTGGCTTCACTCAGGTCTTTGTAGTCCGAATAGATCGTCTCAATCACCATGTCGCCAAGCACCGGATTATTGGAGCGCGTCTCGACCTTCTGAACCAGGTTCTTAGCATCCAGAGTCACAGTAAACAGGAGTCGCGCATTCTGGCAATCGGGCGTATTTTTGAACACATTCGCATCGCGGCAGGAAGAATCGGCCAGCGGAAAAGTAATCACGGTTCCGCTGGCGGTTTTGGATACTTTGGTAAGGTCGCCGGAATCGACGGCAGCCTTGATGACCGCGTGAGGCGTCATCGTCCAGAACTGGAACTGCCGGTCTCGGGCGGCTGCCAATGCTGGAGTAATTGTGCCTCCCCCCGGCTCAGTTTCATTCCAAGCAAACTTGGTACGCGTGTTACCGTCTATGCTGACGACCTGAATCACGCGCTGGGGCGCCGGCAGCGGCAGCCCGCCTCCTCCTCGAATCTGCCCTTCGGGGTTGCTGCGGACGTAATCCACACGCATGCTCATCGGGGCACTGTAGTCGAGGCTCACGTGATAATCAGCTACCTTGGATGCCGGCCACTCGCCGCCCGGCAGGAAAGCCTGGCCAAAGGAATACATCGTTCCGCTTCCCCAAAACTCGGCGGTGATGATGTTGTCGGCATTACCGCGGAACTCCATACCAAGGGCCCCTCCCGCGGCCTTGAGAGTGTCTCGAACTGCGGACGGAACGGTTGCTCCCGCAATGGTCGAGTCTCTCCCCTGAGCAGCCGCAATCTGAGCAGTCAACGCTGCCATGAGCGCAATCGTAAGAAAACGGTATTTCATATTTGTCTCCTTAGGTTTCGCAATTGTCGCTCGCTTAGCGATGACAAGTTGCATTCGGTTATCGTGATCAGAGACGGCAGCCCATTTCTACTTCGCCTCGGGACTATAGGTCAGGATGGTGCGCCCGTCATCAAACACGTACTTGGTTCCCCAGGCAAAGCTGCTCCCGTCTTTGGCCGCATATCCATCGACAACCGCGTGCTGTCCGACAACGTCTCGTGTCAATCCCATCCGGCGCAATTGTCCCGGACCGTGTGTTTCAAAGAGCCACGTCGTGATTTTCCCGGTCTTCGAGTCCTTCACATCGAGGTGCACGTATCCATGAGGATTGATCAATTCCACTTTCGAAATCACGCCATCGATGCTGATTTTCTTGTTCGCGTCGAATTCCGACGAAAACGAATGGTGTGCCAACACAGGAAGGGAGAACACCACCAAGAGGAAAGCAGCAAACAAAACCCCTTGCATTTTTTTCATGGTCGAAAGCCTCCGTTTTGTGAGTGCCTATCTGGTCGGACCTTTATTTAACTCGTATAAAAACAATGTGTCAAGAACTGTCGACCTCGTCTCAACTCGAGGGAAAAGGCGTACTTACGGATACTGTTTACGCATCCGCTGATACTCTTGCTCGTCGAAGAAGCGCTCGTCATTGCCTTCGGGTGTGCGAGGAATTTTGGCTTCGGGATTTAACTCTTCAAAGTCACGGTTCTGGATACAATATCCCTCAAACAGTCGTTTGCCCGGCGCAAAAGTGAAAGTGCGTGGGACAGACTTCCAGGGCTTTGTCAGGACCTTCGGATCTTCGATCGTCGCCTCGTAGATCATCGTGTTCGCATCGGGGCGTCTCCATCGCTCGGTCACGTGCAAGGCATCGCTGGCGAACCACCCTCCCGCGCCAGGGATCCACATCTGCGTCTCAAGCCCCACGACATCGACGACCAGCGTGTCTCCTTCCCAATGTGCAGTGGAATCTCCATTGAATTGCGGTTCCGGATTCCTCTGGTGGGGCCGCCCGTCTGTATAAATGACTCGATACGTCGTCTCCTGTTCGGAAAGCAATACAAACTGGCTCGGTGTCTGAACGATTCCTATCGGGTAGACCGCCCCCAAACCGAAGCCCAACGCGCCTCTAGGTCTGCACTGCAGGCCGGGACTGATCAACTCGAAGTCGCCCATCAGCTTTCTTTTTTCGACAGCCCACCGCTGGAAAGAAGGGGGCTCCTGTGGGGTCACCTTCGGATCGAACGTCCGGTGTTCCTCAACCGAGAGTCCATAATGATCGGGATCAGGTACCACGCCCGGAAACCAAACTCCGGAGAAATCCGGATGGCCGTCCGCTGTCCTGGGCGCCGGCGCTTTCTGAGCGCCACGCGTTTGCGCGCGCGCCGGAATCCAACCACCGACCGCTACGGCCAACATCAAAATTGAAGCGAAAATGTATTTAAGCAAGTGATACATTCGCGTAGCTCCTTCGAGACCGATTTGAACGATCTTTGCGAATGGTTAACATTGTTACTTGATATTTTTCAAAATCTGCTCGGAATCCAGTTCGCCGTGATATCGCTTGCTTCCCATAGCCATGATTCGGCCGTCCACAAACTTGATCTTATCGGCGGCCGCCTTGTTTGTCCCGTTCTTCGCCGGACTTGCCGCCACGCTCATGACCTTTCCTTGGTTGGCGAGGAAATATTCTCGCGTGTTCTCATCAAATCTCCGGAGTACGTTCGGCGCCGCAATTTCGAAAGCCCACCTCGTTACTGCACCCTTGTCATCCTTAACATCCAAGTAAAACCAGCCGTGCGGATTCTGCCACTCCAGCTTGGTTAGAACACCTGTAAACGTCAGTAACTTGCTTCCATCGAACTCCGCCTCGAAGGAGTGATGCGCCAGAACGGGCAGCGCTGAGAAGAAAACACAAACGAGTGCCAATAGAACACGGAAGAGCTGTGTCATCTCTCGAATCCTCCTAATTTTTCTCTTGGTCGGACCACCGTTAACGCAGCTTTCGAAAAGCTGTCAAGCAATTTTCGGAGACACATAATCCCTCCTGGGCGCCTAGTGTGTCATTGCGTAAATGATGGCGTTCATCCCCAGGCGATAAGCATAGCCGGTGAACTTGGCGGGATAATCGGGATCGTCCATCCATTCCCAGGCGTCACCCAGGTCCGCGTTGTAGGTGATCAGGATCATCAGCCGGCCTTTATCGTCGAATACTCCGCGAACGTGCGGATCTCGATCGTCAGGCTGTTCCCAGGTTCGAGTACGGCCTCCGGAATAGGTGTAGTACCTGCCCAGGCCGTCGTTGGGAGGCTGTAAGACCTGATCGATGTCATAGAACGTGTGAAATATCTCGTGTGTCAGAGGTATTTCGACAATCTCGCGCTCGGGGAATATCTTTTTGACCTGCCGCGCGAACTGACCCCATTGCCGCAATCCCCAGAAATCGTCGCAGTGCCAGAAGCCGCCTCGAAGAAGGTATTCGCGGAGCCGCTCCGCCTCCTCTTGCTTCAGTTCCATCTGTCCGACTTCCACGGCGTATACATAGGGATATTTGAACAGGTCTGGATCCATGATCCGCATCGGATGCGGCTTCATGTGCATGCGCGCATTGGTCAGGCGCTGGACTCCCCACATGAACTGGTAATCGGCGTCCCAGGTGTCGGTCATCCACGCGCCTAGAAACCAGGAGAGTTGATCGCCTAAACCATGCCCATGTTCGAAATCCGTACTTGGAGCTGCTTGTCCCGGCCTTGGACCGCGCCCGCGCGTATCCGTATACATCAAGCGGGTGAAGTAGAACTCGGGTTGAGTTTCGACATGTCCCGGACCGTCGCTGAAGGCCCTGAATGCGGACAAGACGAGCAAGATCAGGCAAACCAGCAGAACCGCGCGCATCGCCATGATTGGAAATTCTACTGCGATGCACTGAGGAGGGAAAGCAGTAGTCGCGAAGCGCTTTCATCGTTCGTGCGAAAATGAGAGGATGATCGCCCTCACGTTCCTGGTTGCACTGCAGGTCGGACAATGGACGACGATTCCGCCTCTGAACGTTCCACGGCAGGAGGTCGGAGTTGCCGCAGTGGAGGGCCGAGTCTATGTGATCGGCGGTATCGGCACCGATCAACAAGGATCCAAAGTCGTCGAGATCTTCGATACGCAGGCCGGACGGTGGCGATTGGGGCCATCATTTCCAATTCCGATACATCATCCCAACGTGGCTGCGGTCGGATCGAAGATCTATGTTGCCGGGGGTTATTCTGATCCGGGTTTCACGCCTGTGGCGAAGGTGTTCGAGCTCGATACCGACACAGAGTTGTGGACTCGCAAAGCGGATCTGCGGCGGGCGCGCGCTGCTGGAGCCGCAGTCGAATATGCCGGACGTAAAAACGCCGTCGCGCTGCTGAACACAACGAACCAGGCAGCGACCCTGACGATCGCGCTGCTGAACTCTCGAGGCGAGGAAGTAACGCGCGTCTCGCGACAGCTTTCAGGCAACGAACAACTCTCGCGCTTCATTGACGAGTTTTATCCGGACATTCGCAACGGCGAATTTTCCGGAACGGTCACGGTGCGATCAACCGTTCTCGTCGCCGTCGTCGCTCTTCAAATCGATCGCTCGGGAATCACAACGATCCCGGTCACGCCGATTGACTAGCTTTCAGCTCTTGAACGCCGCCCGTACAGCTTCGAGTACTCGTTGATCGGCGGGGAATCGCAACCAGCTTTTGCGCGCCACAATTTTATCGCCCACCCAAACCGTAAACTCCCCGGGGTCTCCCCCGGTAGTTTCCACATCAGCGCCAAGCTCCTTCTTGAGCAAGGCCGCTACACGAGCGGCACGTGGAGGGTAGGACGGTCAAGTCAAACAGTGTCTGATAACGACTTTCATGATCGCCGGTAGCGGAGTTTAAACGGGATCCCCATAGTCGTGTCCTACTTCCCCAAACGCTTCGGACCCTGTGAAAGCATGCTCAACTTGTACAGCCCTTCGCGGGCTGTAATGTACAGCGTGCGCTTGCCCGGGCCTGAGAAAGCACAATTGGCGGGCTGGCGTGGAACTTTGATCGTACCGAGGTATTGTCCTTTGCGATCGAACACCTGAATTCCGCCGGCCGTGGTGACGTAGATCCTGTCCTCGCTGTCGATCGCCATGCCGTCGGCTCCGCTCTCCTGGCCAGGCTGGACGTCGTGAAGCTTTGCGAAGGCGTGTTTGTTTTTGAGCGAGCCGTCGGCACTGACCTCAAACGCAAAGACGGTATCGCCGACAGTGTCATCCACAATCAAAGTCTTGTAATCGTTGGTGAGAGTCAGACCGTTGGGCCGCGTGATGGAATCGTCCACAATTCGAGGCTGGTTTGCGCCAGGCGGTAAATAATACACATAAGCTTTGCGGCCGGGCACAATGGGACGCGGTCCGGGATCAGTAAAGTAAATGCCGCCTTTCGAATCCACGATCAGATCGTTGGGCGCCATCAGGCCTCTGCCCGCGATGCCCTCGGTGAGCGTTACGGCCGAATCCCTTGGAGCTTTGCTGATTCGCTTTCCGGTACCTTCGGCGCCAATCAAACTGTTATCGCGCATCAGAGCAAGCCCGTTAGTTCCGTTGGTATTGCTCCGGTACAACGTTATTTTGCCGGTGGAATCAAGACGGTAGGTTTTATCGGCACCCATGATGTCGGAAAAGTAGAGACCGCCGTCGGCCGTGCCGACCGGCCCTTCCGTGAACATGAATCCTTCTTGAACCAGTTCCGGCCGCGCATTACCGGCGACGACACCTTTAATGCCGGAATCCGTTTGTCCGAATAGCAATGCAGCGCTGCTTACAGCGAGCGCGACTCCTGCAATCTTACCGAATGCAGGCTTCCGACATGCTTTTCTATAGTTCATGCTCATGAGAGTGGAAACGGATTATAACGAAAGTTTTCCCCTGAATCACTCTTTCGCGAGCGAGCCGTAGCATTGGAGCGGCAGTTCAGTTGAACAGCCTGATATTGTGGGCAGGGATTGCGATCGCTAAAGTCATCCGCCCTAAACGTGGAAAAAGTGCAGACTTACGCCTCGGTAATCCACGTCGGCGGGGGTTCGTGAAAGTGAATAATACGTTGAAACCCCAGTAATTATGGGCGCAAAACACGCCGGCGAGGTCACTTGACCATTTGGTTTGCGAGTTGCACAAGAGCAAGCCGGCAAGCAATTTCCGAATGGGGGACACAAATGGAAAATGAAACGACAACAGGCGCTAATACCGAAAAACGGTTCCTTTGGATCTGGCTCCTGTTGATCATCTGCGTCGTATCGATTATGGGTTTAGGGTACAGCATCAGCGCAACGCGGCACTCGGTAGACTCGGTTCAACAGCGCATTTCGACGCTGGAATCAACCGCTGATTCAACGGCACACCAGCTCGCGCTATTTCGCGATTCCAGCAAGGAAGAGGCAACCGAGATTGCCTCTAAGCTGGACGCAGTGACTCAACGGCTGGGCGTGACAGCAGGCGATCTACAGAAGGCGAGACAACAATTCGCTCAAAGGATCAAGCAACACCAAGAGTCGGTCGACAATAAACTCGCAACCGAGTTGGCCACCAAGGCGAGCTCAACCGATGTCGACGCGGTTCGGCAGGAGGCAGTGAGCAAACTGGCCGTAGTTCAGGAAGTGCAGAAAGACGCTGATGCAAAACTGGGCAACGTGTCGAACGACGTTACAGTTGTGAAGGGGGACCTCGCCTCCGCGCGCCGGGATTTCGCCCGCGACCTGTCCGATGTGAAGACCACGCTCAACGACGGAATCGCCCGGAATGCAGCCGAACTGGCGCTGCTGCGCAAGAAAGGCGAACGCGACTATCTCGATCTGGATATCCGAACGAAGACCGCCTTTCAGCGCATCGGCGATATTCAGATCTCCGTTACCAAAACGGACCCCAAAAGGCAGAAATACAGCGTTGTGATTCTGGCTGATGACAACCACCTGGAAAAGAGAGACCGGACGGTCAACGAACCGGTGCAGTTCATGGTTGGGCACGATCAGTTGAGATACGAGATGGTGATTAATGCCGTCAACAAGGACCGGATTCAAGGCTATCTCAGCACTCCGAAAGACAAAGTCCTCTCTGCCGAAGGACCGACTCAACTGAAGCGATAAATCGGAGTGGAGTGATAGAACCGCTGGATGGTAATTTTGAAATTGGACGAATCCTGCATCTCAAATCCGAAGTCGGCGATCTCAAATTGGACGGTTAAGTCCGAGGTCCAATTCGAAATTTCGAAATTCCGGATTTGCAATGCAGGATTCGTCCAATTCCAAGAATGATCCTCAGTTAGTCGCAAGTTTGTCCCGGGCAGCCGCTTTCTTCGCTTCATCCGCACGTGGGACCCAATCTATATAGTTTCTGGAATATCGGTTATATGGCCGCGGGCGTCTGATCTGGCGCTGAGTTGTTTGCGGGCGGGATGATTGTCAGCGCTTCGTCTCAGCTAATTTCCGGCGAAGACGCTGCGCGGCATCGCCAAAGGTCACGTCCAGTCCGTTCCAGACGGAATTGTTGAATGAGCCGACGGCAGGCGATTTCAAGAACGTCAAATACGCCGAAAGCTCGGCTTCGCTCAGAGAGTGATAGACAAACAGAAGCCAGAGCGGGTTGCCGTGAGCAGGCGATTCCGTCGCCGCGGCGGATATTTTCTCGAAATCGGGAAATGGCCGAGGAATCCCTAAAGCTGTAGCGCTGAGGCCCTCAACCAATTGCTGACGGTTCGCGGAGGGCGCGCTGGATTGCAGCATCGAAGCGAAGTGTTGAAGGCGGGCTGGCGCATCAGGGCCATTGGCGTCGACCTCGGCAATTGCAATCTTTTTACCAAGCGGTAAACGGTACCACCGGACGATATCGATGAGGATCCTGTCATTGATGGTGTCGGAAACGGATTTTTCCATCATCGGCATCAAATGTTCTACCCGGAAGACCTCGTTGACGATCCGTCGATATTCCTGCGCCGGCATACCGTCTGGAACAGATCCATTCACTACCAATGGCAGAGACGTTTCAAGATGCCGTTCCAGTTGGCGCCGTGCGCCCGAAACGCGAAGAGCTTCCTTTATCAGCGCCTCATGTCCCAAAAGCGTCGCGGGCGTATCGGGCGGGCTGCCGCTTTTGGTCAGAACGTCTCTGCGGGCGCGTTCGGCCCGGGCAAGATCAGCCAGAGTTTGTGTAAATCCGCTCGAAGCCTCGGCGAGCGTAAGAACGATCAACCACAAGCATCGGTATGACATCCAACCCCCAAATGGGATCAAGTTCACACTAACCGAGGCATCGTAGGTAGGGGACAAGCCATAATCAAGCATTCTTGCGAAACGCTAGACTGATGCTGGGGCGCTAGCAAATTTCACCGCCAAGGCGAACCTTCGTTTGCAGAACAGAAAATTTCTCATCGAATGACGTCGGTTCCGGGATTCCGGCAATGTCGAGAACGCCCGGAATACTCATGACCGGCGGTCGCCGCTCATCCAACAAAAATCGACAGTAAACATCCAATGCAGATTGGCGTTGCCGCGTGTGAGGTTGTTGAGGACCAACGAAGTTTTGCTCAGGAACAAACACTTCCAGATCGAGTTCGCGGAGCCGCCCGGCGACAATATTTGCGAAGCCCGGGCGGACTATGAGTTTGTACCAATGTTTCTTGCCCATCCTCCCTTTCCCTGGTTTCTTTTCCAGTTTGCATTCCGGTCCGATCCATCTCGGAAATTCGGATTCATTTCGCGAGACTTTCGTGGTGCGGAAACGAAGTTAGGGACGGGACAGGTTCAAAAGCAAGCTCTTTGTTGTTCAAAATTCGAGGAGTATGGTTCTGCTCTGATTCTACTCTGGTTAGGCTCGGCGATTTGGACGCCGTCAATTCAGGACGGCGCGGAAATTCGCATGGCGGATGGAACGGGCTGCGTCTTCAACGACGATCGATTCCCATGGCGCAGATCGCAGAAAAACCTGGCCGAATTCCCGATTGGAAGTCTTCGGATTATTAATGGGTCATCGTATAAACGATGGCATTAGTGAGGAATTTGAAAGCGTAGGTCGAATAGCTTGCCGGATATGATGGATCGTCAGCCCACTCGAGTCCATCGCCAAGATCTGTGTTCCACGCCATGAGAATGCTAATGCGCCCATCCTGATCGAATATGGCAAACACCTTCGGTATTTTTCCTGATGGACCGTTCTCCCATTGTTCGCATTCGGGACATTTGGCGATCGAGTCATTCGTCACTTGAATGATCTCGTCGATGTCGTAAAAGCAATGAAATAGAGGATGCGATGTATCGAGTTCCACGGGTGAGGCCCAAGGCAGTACTCGCCGGATTTGTGCTAGAAATTGATTGAATTCTTCATCGCCGTGAAAATCATCGGCAAACCATAAACCACCCCGCGCCAGGTACTCGCGCAAATTCGTGATGTCTGAAGGGCCAAGCACCATCTGCTCGGGCTCCACAGAGTAGATCAGGGGATAGTTAAAAATAAGGCCGCTGGCCGGACTAACAACAGCTGGAGGCGCGACGTCGATCCCGGTTACACGCTGAAGGAGCACTGTTAAATGTTTGTCCATCGCCGGATAGTCGGTATACCAATTCTTGAGATACTCCGGGATGCCGCCGGGATACTGCATCCGGGCAAACTGGAATTGTGTTGCCATCGGTTGGTCCTTGACAGGAGAATCTGCGGAAAGCCTCAGCCACGTGATTGAGACCGACACAACGATAGCGACACACGCAAGCCCCGGCGCCCGCCATTTGGTTGGCTGTAACTGCCGCCGCTGGCTGCTTTTCACCATAATCTGTCCGGAGAAACTTTAGCATTTGAGCTTCCATGGAAAATTGCACTTTAGTGCCGGTCAATGATCGGCGACAAGCCAGCAATTTGGAGATGTCGGCGGTCAATAGACCGCCGCGACAGCGCCCAGGAAAACGAATTGCCCATATCCTTGTATGCCCAGTCACCCCATCGTCGTAATCACGGGCGCCGCGTATACAATACGCCGATGGAGTTTGACGCAGTCGTCGTCGGGTCTGGCCCGAACGGTCTTGCCGCGGGTATTGAAATGGCCCGCGCCGGATGCTCCGTTTGCGTCTTCGAAGCGCGAGACACGGTGGGGGGCGGAGCGCGCTCGGCGGAGTTGACGCTTCCCGGTTTCACTCACGACGTTTGCTCGGCCATTCATCCTCTCGCTATTGCCTCACCATTCTTCAATACGCTTCCACTTGCAAAGCATGGTCTGGAATGGATTCAACCGCCGGCGGCACTGGCTCACCCATTCGATGATGGCACGGCCGCTGTTCTCGAACTCACTATAGAACGAACCTGCGCAACGCTGGGTCCCGATGCGCATGCATATGCAAAAGTTTTTGCTCCACTCGTCCGAAATTCGGTCAAATTAATCCCCGAAATTCTCGCGCCGCCTGCGCATCTGCCACGTCATCCATGGGCTCTGATGCGCTTCGGAATGAAAGCCGTTCAGTCTGCGCAAAAATTCATTGACCGGCATTTCAAAGCGAGCCATGCTCGCGGGCTGTTTGCCGGCATTGCCGCTCATTCCAACATGCCGCTCGACCACAGACCCACTGCAGCGGCCGGGCTCCTGCTGGGAATGCTGGGGCATTCGGGGGGATGGCCGATGCCGAAGGGAGGGTCTCAAAAACTGTCCGACGCCCTGGCCGCTCACTTGACATCTCTCGGCGGCCGCATCGTGACCGGAACTCCGATCACTCGGCTCGGACAACTGCCCTCGGCACGCGCCATACTTCTGGATGTAACGCCGCAAAAGCTGCTGCAGCTGTCCGGAGAACAATTTCCGCCAAGCTATCGATGGGAACTTCACAAATACCAGTACGGCCCGGGCGTGTTCAAAATGGATTGGGCTTTGAATTCACCAATCCCATGGAAGGTTAACGCGTGCCGGCGCGCGGGCACGCTCCACCTTGGCGGCTCCGCAGAAGAGATTGCCGCTGGCGAGGAAGCAGTCGCAAAAGGCAGGTGTCCAGAAAAGCCGTATGTCCTCCTTGCGCAACAGAGCCTATTTGACGCATCTCGCGCTCCGCAAGGTAAACATACGGCCTGGGCGTACTGCCATGTACCGCGGGGTTCGAAAGTGGACATGACCGAACGTATCGAGTCCCAGATTGAACGCTTCGCGCCGGGCTTTCGCGATTGCGTTATGTCCCGGCACACGATGACGCCTCTCGATTTTGAGAACTACAATCCAAACTATATCGGTGGCGATATCACCGGCGGGATTCAGAACATACTGCAAACCGTCGCGCGGCCGTCGCTTCGTATCAGTCCGTATTCGACTCCAGTAGACAATCTTTTCATCTGTTCATCGTCGACTCCGCCGGTGGCGGGGGTTCACGGGATGTGCGGTTACTACGCAGCCCGTGCTGCGCTACAAAGACTTGGGTATAATCGGCACACTCGAGGCTAAGCGGAGAATATATGACTCGTTTACGAATCATCGGAGCTTCTTTTGTCTTGTTGGTGGCAGTCCCAATTCTGGCGCAGATATCCCAGGAGCCGGTAGACCTCGATGGGATATACCGAATCAAGGACGAGGGTCTCAATCGATCACAGGTGATGGAAACGCTGAGCTATCTCACGGACGTTTATGGGCCTCGCCTGACCGGCTCGCCTCAAATCAAGGCCGCGGCAGAATGGACAAAGAAAAAGCTCATGGAGTGGGAGCTTGCGAATGTGAATCTTGAATCGTGGGGACCCTTCGGACGCGGTTGGTCAAATGAAAAATTTAATGCGCGAGCGGTCTCGCCGGACACGAGTTTCCCATTAATTGCTTATCCCAAAGCCTGGACTCCGGGCACGGACGGCGCGGTGGAAGCGGATGTTGCTACTGCCATCATTAATAACGATGAAGACTTTGAAAAGTTCCGCGGACAACTCCGCGGGAAGTTCGTCATGATTACGGCAATGCGCGACGTTCCGGCCGAGTTCCAGGCCCCCGGACGCAGGTTCACCGACGAGGATTTGACCAACCTCTCGAATCAACCGGTCCAGCCTCCACGTGGCGGCGGGCCCGGACAACGTGGCGGCGCACCTGGCGCAGGCCGTGGAAACAATCCTCAGAATTTCAATCAACGGCGCCTGAAGTTTTTTCTGGATGAGGGTGTGATCGCCACCATCGAAGCCGGACAAGGCAGCGGCGGCACCGTATTCGTTCAGGGTGGCGGTGGCCGGAATGCGAACGATCCGCCCGTTCCAGCGCAAGTCGTTATGGCCGTGGAGCACTATGGCCGGATCTGGAGACTGCTGGACAAGAAGATTCCGGTTCGAATCGAAATGAATATCCAGAACAAGTTCTACGATGATGATTTGAATTCGTTCAACATCATCGGCGAAATTCCCGGAACCGACAAAGCCGACGAACTCGTCATGCTCGGCGCACATTTCGATTCCTGGCATTCCGGAACCGGCGCTACCGATAATGCGGCAGGCTCGGCGGTTATGCTGGAAGCCATCCGAATTCTAAAAGCGACCCACCTCAAGATGCGCCGCACGGTTCGCCTTGCCCTATGGACCGGCGAAGAGGAAGGCATTCTCGGATCGCGCGCTTACGTGACGCAGCACTTTGCCGATCGCGCGGATATGAAACTCAAACCGGATCACGCGAAAGTTTCCGGTTATTTCAACGTCGATAACGGCACCGGTGCGATTCGAGGGGTCTACCTCCAGGGCAACGAAGCGGTTGTGCCGATTTTTCAAGCCTGGATGCAGCCGTTCAGAAATCTGGGCATGACCACGTTAGCTATTCGCAATACGGGTGGAACGGATCATCTTTCATTTGATGCCGTGGGTCTGCCCGGTTTTCAGTTCATTCAGGACCCTGTAGAGTACGGCAGCCGAACGCACCACTCGAACATGGATGTGTACGAACGGATCCAGGCGCCCGATATGATGAAGAACGCCATTGTCGTCGCTTCGTTCGTCTATCTGACGGCGAGCCGTAACGAAAAGCTGCCGCGCAAACAATAGGGAATTCACCCGTCTGCCCCCGAATTATTTCGCCGCAAAATATCCGTTACGAGCGCGGACATTGAGCCTGGTCATGCCCGGAGGCGGTGTGACCTTGACGCGGAGCTTGCGGAACTTCCCGTCCTTATCGCGATTGGTGGATTCATATCCAATGACATATTGATTCTTCAATTCGAGAGCGATTTTTTCGCACGTCTCTTCCAAATCGTTGACGGTGGCCCGATACAAATGCCCTCCCGTCATTTCCGCCAGATCCCCAATCAAAGCACGTCCCAGATCGATCACATAAATCTGCGCATCCGACTCCCGGACGATTTCTCGAAGATCACCACGGCTATAACGGCTGTGATTGTCTTCGCCATCGGTAATCAGCAGGAGCGCTTTTTTCGGATGCTGACCGCTCTTCAGTTTGGAGATTCCAAGGTACACGGCGTCGTATAGGGCAGTCGCACCTTGGGCCGGCGTGAGCGACAACCGATCGCGCAGGCGCCGGATATCACTGGTGAATCCTTCGGCAAGCTTTGCACGGGTCGAAAATTCGACAAGAAAGTATTCGTCGTCAGGCGTTCCCTTTTCGAGGAACTTCATGGCGGCATCCTTGGCGAAGTCGAGTTTCCTTTCCATGCTATGGCTGATGTCAAAAACGATGCCTAAGGTCATCGGCGCCGCTTCCATGGAGAAGTACCGAATCTGCTGCTCCACTTTGTCTTCGAAGATTTGAAAATTTTCGGCTTTCAGGTCGGTGACCGGCCGGTTATCCGAATCCGTCACCGCGACATTGACCATCACGAGCTCGACATCGACTTTAAGCGACTTCTGCGCCGGATATACGTCGCGCACAAGAAGAAACACGAGCGCAAAAATGAAAATAAATATGGTCCGATGTCGATCCATGAGGTGATGCGACTTTATCATTCGCTTGTTCACGGTTCAAGGGGTTCAATCGTCTGAAACCCACGCCACACCTGCGAAGCAGCAGAGGGCAAAAATTTCCGCCGAGCCGGGACGAGTGCGATTCAATGGCGTTTGCTAAAGCGGTTTTAACCGATTCTTAGTGAAGTACTTGCGATTAACGAATGGATGCTGGAATAAGACCTGCACCTTCGGAGGAAGAGGTTTCTATAAGGAGGAGACTAATGAATGTTTTGGGACCGATTGGTTTTCGAGCCGATTTCCGAGGCCGAACCATCCCAAATTTCTTCCAGCAAACCATCAATTGGCCCGAAGTGACCGGAGGATTGTTGCTCAGTTGGAGCGAACGCTAGCGGAGAAAGAGCAGAACGGGGACTGTTCAGTGGGGCATCCCCTGCCCCACTGATTACCAGGCGCGCTGCATCGCGTTGACCCAGCACGTCGCCAGAAAAACAATCGTGATGACCAAGCCGATGATCAGTGTTTTCATTTCTGCCTCCATGAACCCGCCCGCTAAAGGCACTCGGTTTGCCAAAGGCCAAATGCAATACGATCTGTACTTTAGCTGCAATAAATGGAGCTAAACAAAGATTGTTGACGGATCCATCAAGCAATTTGGTTACAGCAAAAGCTGACGACAAAGAACACCCCCCTTTTAGTACAAGTTTTTTAAGAAATCCCTTTTTTGTCGCAAGTCTCGTCAAATCTTGAAACCCTCACCGTTTTCTTGAGGCTTCGCCCTATCGGGCTCGCGCTTCGCGCCCTCTCCCAGAGGGCCCAGAGGGAGAGGGTGATCCTCATTTTGAAACCACACTCTACCAGCCCGAGGGAGCGGCGATTTCAATTTATTCCCAAGCCCCCTCACCATCGGACTTTTTGGCCCGTCCTATTAAAATAGGAGGTCACCTATGCTAGTTTCCAGGCAACTTAATACAGCATATTGGGTACCACGAGCCGCCTTTGGATTTGGGCCTTTACTGGCCGGCTTGGATAAATTCACGAACATTTTGGTCAACTGGGACAATGGGATCGTATATTGAGAACCTCACGCGATGCGAATTCTGGTTGTCGAAGACGAAAAGAAAGTTGCGAACTTTATCAAAAAGGGTCTCCAACAGGAGGGTTATGCCGTTGACATGGTCCATGATGGACAAGAAGCCCTCGTGAATGCCGCCGCATTCGACTACGACCTCCTTATCCTCGATCTCATGTTACCAAAGCTCGCCGGGCTGGAAGTGTTGCGAGAAATCCGGTCCAAAAAACGCAATTTGCCAGTCCTCGTACTGACGGCCAAAGGCGCTGTGGACGACAAAGTCGCCGGCCTTGATGCAGGCGCCGATGATTATCTGATCAAGCCATTTGCTTTCGCTGAGCTTTCCGCCCGGATCCGCGCTTTGCTCCGGCGGGGCAGCCAGGAAACTCCGCGGCTCCGGGTCGCCGATCTGGAACTGGATACGGCATCGCGTCAGGTACGGCGTGCGGGGCAGATCATTGACCTCAAGATGAAGGAGTACGCGCTTCTCGAGTTTCTTCTCCGTAATGCGCATCGCGCCGTGACGCGCACGATGATCGTTGAACATGTATGGGACATCCATTTCGACAGCATCAGCAATGTCGTCGATGTACATATCAACTCACTTCGTAACAAAATCGACAAAGGCTTCGATCCGCAGCTGATTCACACGATACGAGGTGTCGGCTATATGTTAAGCGACCGTCCTCAATGAAACCGCTTACTCTACGGACCAAACTGACGCTTTTTTACTCCATTACCGTCAGCGTGCTACTGACCGGATTTGCCCTTGTGTACTACCGCGTTCTCAGTGTCGGTTTGGACCAGGCTCTAACTCAAGAGTTGATCGACAGGACCTCGGGACTGCGAGGCTATCTACGCTTCGAGGAAGGTCAGCCGGTTTTCGCGTACGATCCAACCGATCCCGACGAAGTGTCGTTCATCAATACGGCCACCCGGTATTACCAGGTATATGAGATCCGTAATGGAACTTTGCTCGCCGAATCGGATGAGCTGCGTGCACTGGGTATTGAGTATTCGGCGGAAGACCTTTCACGTTATGTCCAGGCGCCCCCGTCGTTGATCGATCTTCAGACCGATCAAGGCAAGCTTCGCTTGCGGAATGAAGCGGTGGCCGCCGAGGGCGGAGTTTACCTGCTTGTGGTCGGAACATCGCTGCAGCCAATGGAAGACACGCTGACTTCTTTCATCAAAGCGCTTGCGTGGTTGATACCCTCCGGAGTGCTTCTTGCAGCGCTTACGGCGTGGTTCATGGCTGGTAAAGCCCTGGAACCCGTTGCGGCCCTGGGCAAGGCGGCAGGTCAGATTGCCGTCTCGAGTCTTGATCGCCGCCTGCCAGTGCGCGGCACCAACGACGAACTCGATCAACTTGCCTCTCAATTCAACGATACGCTGGCGAGGCTGGAAAAGGCAGTAGCGGAAATGAAGCAATTCACCGCCAGCATTTCGCACGAATTGCGCACACCGCTTGCCGTGCTGCGAGGGGAAGCCGAAGTGGCTCTGATGCAGGCGAACTCCGCTGAACAATATCGCCGTGTACTGGCAAGTCAACTGGAAGAATTCGAAAAACTAACCCGTATGATCAATCAACTGCTGACTCTTGCCCGCGCCGAATCGGGCGATGTCGCCATCGCACACGAGCCGGTGAATATCTCGAGCATGACGGAATCCCTGGCCGAACAGCTCGAGCCCGTTGCTGCCTCGAAGGATGTTTCTATCTCATGCAAATGCGATTCTGATGTGATACTTCGAGGAGACGCAGCCTGGGTCGAGCGTATCATTCTTAACCTCGCAGATAACGCGATCAAATTTACGCCCACCGGAGGGCACGTTCAAATCAAGCTTTCTCGCGCTGACTCCTCCGCGATTCTCGATATCGCAGATGACGGCATAGGGATCTCGCCGGACGATGTCCCCCACATTTTTGAACGGTTTTATCGCGCCGATCCCTCACGCAGCAATCGCGCTGACGGCGCCGGCCTGGGCCTGAGTCTCGTCAAGTGGGCGGTAGATCAACATCGCGGATCGATTCAGGTCGAAAGCACTCCCGGTCACGGGACGCGGTTCACCGTCCGGCTTCCCCTCTCCCAGTGGGACAAGGTGGCGCGTCAGCCAGCGGGCTGACGCGCCGGGTGGGGTCACAGGTCTTTCCAAATCCTGACACCCTCACCCGCCGCCCCTTTTCTTGAGGCTTCGCCCTAACGGGCTCGCGCTTCGCTGCGGCCTCTCCCACAATGATTAATTTCATTTAATTTCCTGTTAATCACGCCTTAATCCCATCCGGATGTAATTCCTACCTATGATTGGCGCCACGAAGGAAATTGCAATGAAATTTATATTTCAGCGATTCGTTTTGATTGCTGGTGTCGCCGCGACCCTTTATGCCGTGGCTCTCAACGGCCAGCACTCCAAGGCGAATTCAGACCCACCCGCCATTCCCCAGGCGAAAACAATCCAACCCGCAACGCATTTCACCCAGGGTACGATCACTTCGATCGACGCGAACCAACTGGTGATCACCAAAAAAGTTCGCCGTAAGGCGAAGCAGGAGAGCTTCACGTTGGACTCTCAAACACAGCGGAACGGAAATTTGCCCGCCGGCACTCGCGTCTCTGTTCAATACCGCGAACAAAACGGCGAAAAGATCGCCGCTGCTGTGCGGGAAGTAACCGTGAAGAATGCTCGAAAGCCCGCCAAGGCCGCGTTTCGGTGGCGATCGAAGAGTTAGGGTCCCCCTTCCTCCTCCCAAAAGGGACGCCGCCATTTGGCGTCCCTTATTTTCTTAAATGACAAGCGACCATTGAACAACGACAAGGTATTTGTCATTTCAATAAGGAAAACGTCCAACATAAAAGAACCCTGCCGCTGGAGGAAATAAGACGGGCGAACTCTGACGTCCTGGCCTTCGCTGCGTACCGATATTCGGAATGCGGGCGGGAATTGGGTCGACGAAGAAGTCGTCACCGACATGGGACTCGTCACGAGCCGCAAGCCCGATGACATCCGGGCATTCAACAAAAAGATGATCGAAGAATTTCGAGAGGGGGAACATAGGGCGCGTTATGGGGAGCGCAAGGTAGCGTAACTACTCCAGCATCGGACGGAAATCGTCGAGAGGGCGTTCCTCAAGGCGGCCGGCCATGATCGCTCGCGCGCATGTATTCCACCGCAGCAGGGCTTCATCATTCCCGTGCGGCCGGACCCTTTCGGCCTTTTCATATAAGCGCATTGCTTCACGGAAAAGATCGTACGCGGAAAAGTGCGATCCCGGAGCGGCCCGCCGCATGTATACGCGCGCCTGGCGTTCGAAGAGGATGCCTTGATAGTAAGCCTGCAGGTATTCGTCGTTAAGGCGCGACAACAGAGACCAGGCATGGTCGAGATTATCTACGATGTTCTCGATGAACTGATCGGATAACGCGAGAATCAGAAGCGCGATCGCCTGACGGTTGTCCGGTTCGACCACGAGGATATCCTGGCAAATGCTTTCCGCCAACGCGGGTTCGTTGAGCAAACGATACCGCTCCGCGCGCTCCAGCGCGGCCGGAATCGCAGCCTTCGAAAGTTTCTTCAGTTCAAATTCCATAGGAGCCCCCGAATTCCTTAACGCCGAAGTCTTCGAAACAATCTCTTGATTGGATCATAAAATTCATCTACGACCCGTTCCTTCAGCGGAATGATGGCGTTGTCGGTAATCGTAATGCTTTCCGGGCACACTTTCGTGCAACACTTTGTGATATTGCAATAGCCGATTCCTTTTGCTTTCGCAAGTTCTTCAACCCGATTCTCCATATCGAGCGGATGCATCTCGAGCGCCGCCACGTAAACAAAAAAGCGCGGCCCAATGAACTCCTCGTGCTTGTGGTGTTCGCGCAATACGTGACAGACGTCCTGACACAAAAAACATTCAATACATTTTCGAAATTCTTGGACGCGATCCACGTCCTCTTGTTGCATACGCCAGCTTCCATCGGGGACATCGGGCGGACGCGGCTTGAATTGTTTGATCTGTTTTTTGACGCGAAAATTCCACGACACGTCGGTCACCAGATCCTTGATCAATGGAAAGCTCTTCATGGGCTCGATTGTCACCGGCCGCTCCAATGGAAGCTGGTTGAGTCTCGTCATACACATCAGCCGCGGCATCCCATTGATCTCGGCTGAACACGAGCCGCATTTGCCGGCCTTACAGTTCCAACGAACCGCCATGTCGTTGGCCTGTTCGGCCTGGATTTTGTGGACAGCATCGAGGACGACCATTCCTTCGGAAATTTCGGTCGTGTAGTTGAAAAACTTCCCTTGCTCCGCAGTCCCACGCCAAATGGAAAAGGTTGCCGACGCCATTATTTTTGCTGCTCCTCGATAATCTGCTTCAATTCCGCCGGCAGCGGCGGGATGTTCTCCCGCACAACCTTCATTTCGCCGGCCGGACCGCGGCGCACGATGACATTGAAGTCGCCGAAAGCCTTGTCCTTGTTCGGATAATCTTCCCGGAAATGACCCCCCCGGCTTTCACGGCGCTCCCGTGCTGATCGCGTGATGGCTTCCGAGACCGTAAGCAGATTAGGCAGATCAAGCGCGGTATGCCAACCACTGTTGTATTCGCGATTCCCGTGCACGGCGACTTCGCGCGCGCGTTTTTGAAATTTTCCGATTTCCTCCAGCGCCATCAACATTTCCGGTTCGATCCGCACGATCCCGACAAGCTCCTGCATTTTTGCCTGCAGCTCATGTTGTATTTGATACGGACCCTGGGCATCAGTCGAACGCGTTCCCCTTTCGAATGGCTCCAAGGCTCGCCGTGCGATGCTGTCCACCTGATCTGTATTGATGCTTCCTGCCGGATGCTCCTTTGCGAGAGCTGCAGCAAACTTTCCGGCGCGTTTTCCGAAGACGAGCAGATCTGACAGGGAATTACCGCCGAGACGGTTTGCTCCATGGAGTCCACAACCGCATTCACCGGCAGCGAACAAGCCGGGAACAGTAGACATCTGAGTCTCCGGATGAACACGGATGCCGCCCATGATGTAGTGCATCGTCGGTCCAACCTCCATCGCAGTTGTGGTAATGTCGACATCGGCGAGCTGCTTGAATTGATGGTACATACTCGGCAGCTTTTTCTTGATGTGGTCCGGAGCGTTCGGGATTTTTTCTTTGATCCAGGAGATGTCGAGGAAAACACCGCCGTGCGGACCTCCCCGGCCTTCCTTGATTTCGCGGACGATGCAACGTGCGACATGATCTCGCGTCAGAAGTTCCGGAGGGCGGCGCGCTTGCCTGTCACCCTGGCAGTATTTCCAGCCTTCTTCTTCGTTGTCGGCTGTCTGATGCCGGTAAGCTTCCGGAATATCATCAAACATAAAACGCCGGCCCTTACTGTTTCGCAGAACGCCGCCTTCTCCGCGCACGCCTTCGGTGACCAGGATACCCGCAACGCTTGGGGGCCAAATCATTCCGGTGGGATGGAATTGCACGAACTCCATATCCATGAGATCCGCGCCCGCATTGTATGCCAGCGCGTGGCCATCACCGGTATACTCCCAACTGTTGCTTGTGATCTTGTAGGCGCGCCCCACTCCGCCTGTTGCTAGCACGACCGCGCGTGCATGAAACAACAGGAAACGCCCGCGCTGCCGGTCATATCCGAAAGCTCCGACGACGCGGTCTGCATCTTTGAGTAATGAGAGGATGGTGCACTCCATGTGAACGTCGATTCCCTGATGGACACCGTGATCCTGAAGCGTGCGGATCATTTCCAGACCCGTGCGGTCGCCAACATGGGCCAGTCGCGGATATCGGTGGCCTCCGAAGTTTCGTTGAAGAATATCTCCTCCTGGAGTCCGGTCGAAAACGGCGCCCCACGCTTCCAGCTCACGGACGCACGTCGGGGCCTCTTTCGCGTGGATTTCGGCCATACGCCAGACGTTCAGGTATTGGCCCCCGCGCATCGTATCCGCGAAATGAACTTTCCAATTGTCGGCCGAGTTGACCGTGCCCAGCGCTGCCGCAATGCCGCCCTCGGCCATGACCGTGTGCGCTTTTCCGAGAAGGGATTTGCAGACCAGCCCCACAGTGACTCCGGCGGCCGATGCTTCGATCGCCGCCCGCAGTCCGGCGCCTCCGGCGCCAATAACAAGCACGTCGTGTTCGAATTTCTGGTACTCCGGCATTAAATGATTCTCCAGTCCGTCCAGACACCCATGGAACAAAGCCGAACGTACACGTCGGAAAAGGCAACCCAGAATAAGCTGAACCACGCCCAGCGCATATGATTACGATTGAGCACGGTGACGCAGTTGTAGCAATTCCGTCCGAAGATCGCATTCTTCAATTCGTCGTGGCGTCCACCGATCAGATGGCGCATCGAGTGGCAACCCAGCGCATAACTTCCAAGCAATATCACATTGACCGCCAGAACGATTGTGCCGACTCCAATTCCGAAGTGCACGGCTCCTGCTGCATCCGTGAACCAGAGAGCCTTCCAGACATCGTAGGCAAGGAAAAACAAGAAAAGGACAGCGAGATAAAGAAAATATCGATGAACATTCTGAATGATCAGCGGAAACGATCGCTCGCCGCGATAGCCGCCGCGAGGCTCGCCTACGGCGCATGCTGGAGGATCGGCCCATAGTGCTTTGTAATAGCTTCCGCGGTAGTAGTAGCAGGTGAGGCGGAATCCGCCGGGCGCCCACAGGATCAGAAGCGCCGGGGAAAATGGCAAAAATGCAGGCCACCATGCGGGGACCGGCCCGAACCAGCTGTGTTGCGAATCACCAAATACTTCCGGAGAATAGAACGGAGATATGTAGGGCCCGAAGTAATAATGATTTCCCTGAAAAGCCGCCCAGGTCGCATAAGTAATGAAGCCCAACAAACCCAAACCCACCGCGAGTGGTTCCACCCACCACAAGTCGCGGCGCGCGGTTGTTCCTAACCCTCTTTTCGTTGAAGCTGCTGCTTGCGCCACAATTCACTCCTGCGCGAGTTTCTCGGATCAAAACGGTTGACAATATAGCCGACAATTCAGCCAGCGTTCAACACCACTTTCAGAATGCCGCGTTCCGCGGCTCGCTGAAAGGCGCGCGGGGCCTGGGAGAGAGGAAAGCTGTCGGAAATCATGTCAAGTACATTGATGCTCCTCGCTCGCAACAAATTCAGCGCTGGTTCAAAACGGCCGCACCGCGATCCAATGAGAGCGATTTCGTTGACGATGACACGTGCCGTGTCGAGTGAAGGGGTTCCATGAATGGTGGATTTCATGAAGACCGATCCTCGCGGCCGGACCATCCGGATCGCCTGACTTAATCCATGCGGCAAACCCGTCGCCTCGACAACCCAATCGTAGGCGGAAGAGGGAAGCCGCTTCGTGGCTAGGAACGTTTCCACGCCGGCGCGAGCGGCAATCTTCAATTTATTTGGATGCCGGCCATAAAGATGGACGTTCATACAACGCGCAGTCAGGACTTGTGCGATGAGCAGCCCGAGTTTGCCATCACCAAGTACGGCAATACCCGCTCCCTCTGGAATGGTCGCCTGATCGAGAATCTCACATGCCGCCGCGAGCGGCTCAACGAAAACAGCTTCCTCATTGGAAATCGAATTGGGAACCACATGCAGATTCACCTCAGGCAACGTCAGCAATTCCCGAAACGCGCCGGGGTACCGCACGATTCCAAGAACGGTTCGTTTCGGGCAATGCCGCCCTAGTCCTCTTTGGCACCACTCGCATTGGCGGCATGCCAAGTTGATCTCGCCGACAACTCTGCGGCCCAGCAGGTTTGCGTGATCCGCTTCGACAACTTCTCCGACAAATTCGTGTCCGGGAATACCAGAAAAACCATAATATCCGCGCTGGAGCTCGAGATCGGTGTTACAAATTCCGCCGACCAACAGCCGAATCAGAGCGTATCCCTCGGGCCTTTTGGGCCGCCGGACATCACGGACACAGACACGCCTCTTATCCAACTGAACAGCCAGCATGAGAGGCATTCTAGCGCAATTTCCGCGGAGAACTTCCCTGCCGGACCGGACTCGAACAGGGGCGCGCACTACCCTAACGTTACTCTTTATCTAGCGAATCGCAACACTTACAGCACGGGCCGCTAACGGAAGTGCCGTTGCATCTTCTTTCTATTGTATAGGAGGGAAAGGTGTCTATGAGAGCGATGCTGGCATTGATGCTGACGGCCCTATTGAGCGTTGCCGCTTGCAGCAAAGCGAACGCAGACGTCGATCCAAAAGCCATCGAGCAGAAATATGGGCTTTCCGGCGGCTATGTCGATGAGATCAGTACCGAAGACGGAAAAGTCAAAGCTACTATTATCCCGACAACATTGGATGACGGCCGAAGAGTCCAGTTAGTGATTCCGCACCAACCCATCGGCAATCACCAGGTTTACATGCGCGAAGGGATCACGATCACTCCTCTCGAGTTATCCGATTCCAAGTTGTCCAGGCAGCAATTCGTCCAGTCGCAGCCGCGGATCGTCGAACGGCGGCCGACACCCACTTCGGCACCAGCACAAGCTGAGCCCAAGAAAAAACGTTCGTTGGAAAAAGAAGTTTTGATCGTCGGAGGCAGCGCAGGCGCAGGTGCAGCCATTGGTGGCCTGGCCGGTGGCGGCAAAGGCGCGGGAATTGGAGCGCTGTCGGGCGGCGTGGCCGGACTGGTCTACGATCTCGCAACAAGGAACAAGAAATAAAAGACTGCGCTCAAACAGGAGATGCGCACAGCCGGGCAGGATAAACTGCTGGTGAGGACCTCCCGGCTGGCTTATCGGCCCATTCGAAACGTCAGGGTGCGTAAAAGTCAATCTCTTGTGTTTCTCATGCCTTTTGTGAATCCGCATTGAACTCGACGAGAAAGCAAAACAAATTATCCTCAAACCGATCAGGCGCGAGACCATACCAGCTCTCCGCGGGAAGTACCGCGACGTAGCCAGTCTCAAAGCACTCATCGAGGACCGTAAATGGGAAAAAGACGGTAGCCAGCATTGATGACTGTCGTCAATGCTGGAGAAGTCTGGTACAACATCGCCCGTAAGCGTACCGAAGAAAAGGCAGATCAGAGCATTTGGGACGTCGGTAACCTTGGCATTCGAATAATCGATGCAGATTGGAGGCTGACCAGGGCAGCCGCCGGATTTAAGAAAAGAGGGCGCATCGCGTATGCCGATTGTTTTGCGGCCACCCTTGCCAAACGCGAACGCGCGTCGCTTGTCACCGGCGACCCGTAATTCCAACCTCTCGAAAATGAAATCACGGTCATTTGGGTTTGATTTTGGGAGGGCCGGATTTTGGGAGGAGCGCTCATTTTTTCAACTCGCCAGTGCTGGCGCGGAAGTCACATTTTCGCCAATGTGACGCCGGAGGAAGTGACCAGAAAAGGCTGCGGTGTGATCGGATAAGCAGACGTGTGATAGTCGCGCTGGATTTGGCGGAGCACATGGTCGAACAATGAGTTATCGCCCGCCGAAAAAGCAACCAGGGTGTTGGCGTTCGGGACACCCGCATAGAAGGGGCTGCCAAGGGGCCCGGACAGGAGCCGGTGCAGTTCCGGGTGCAAAAGGCGGCTCGCATCGAGACTATCGTTGGTATCGACCATGATCAGCCGGCCGCCCGCTTGACGCGCGCCTTCCATGCGTTCCGGCCACGGCAGCCGGGCCAGGTTACGGATCGCCACCTCGTGCAAAACCCCATGCCTCATGCTCCAACGGTTGAGATCCCAGTCGGTGAGCAGCCGGAACACCTTCTCCGTACGGATCGCGTAGCAGATAATGACATCGCCCAACCATTCCGTGCGCACGAGGCGTTCGGTGGCCGTCTCAGGTTCGATATAAGCGCTTGGTTTTAGGACAGGCAAGATGTTGTCGCGCACGTCATCGAGTTCCTCCCGGCCCGGGGGATGAGGCCGGTCAATGCATCCGTATTGGATGGAGGCGTTGGACAACTGTGTTTGCCGGTCTTCGAGGTTTAGCCCGAGGCTCGCGAACGTAGTTGTGGGAGGTCGTACTGACAAGATAGGATGTCGGAGCATTAAGCGTTGCGGAGGATGAAATGAATGCATGGGGACGAATGACGTTTGTGGTTGCGCTGTTGTTGTGGAATCTCTGCGCGGCCTCTGCGAAAGATATTGATCTGGATGCAGCGACGATTGCTGACCTCAATGCCGCTTTCAACGCCGGCACACTGACCTCCGAAAAACTTGTCCAACTGTGCATCGCCCGTATCCAGGCGTACGATCGCGAAGGCCCCTCCCTTCACGCGGTGATGACGCTCAATCCGAAAGCAATTGAGACGGCGCGTGCTCTTGATGCCGAGCGAAAGACAAAAGGGCCACGGTCTCCGCTACACGGCATCCCTGTCGTGCTCAAAGATAACTATGACACGTTCGACATGCCGACCACCGGCGGCTCCGTTCTGCTCGAAGGTTCGATTCCGCCGCACGATGCATTCCTTGTGAAGAAGCTTCGCGATTCCGGCGGAATCATTCTGGCAAAGGTGAACATGTCGGAGTTCGCCTCGGCGGGCGCATACAGTTCACTTGGAGGCCAGTCGAGAAATCCACACGACCTGTCGCGATCGCCGGCAGGATCGTCCGGCGGCACAGGTGTCGCGATTGCAGCCGGATATGCCCCTCTTGGAATGGGCACCGACACAGGCGGGTCCATCCGGGGACCGTCAACCGCCAACGGTATTGTGGGCTTGAAGCCCACGCACGGTCTGCTGAGTCGAAACGGGATCATTCCGCTGGCTCTGAGCTTCGACACCGGCGGACCGATGGCGCGCAATGTTTACGACCTCGCGGCTGCGCTTGGCGTGATGACCGGCGTCGACCCGGCTGACGCGGCAACAAAGAAGAGCGAAGGCAAGTTCGTCACCGACTATGCGAAAGGTTTGAATGTTGGCGCGCTGAAAGGCGCTCGTATCGGTGTCGCGCGCGACTTCTTCGGTGTGGATCCGGATGTGGACTGGGTGATCGAAGCAGCACTGGAGGCGATGCGTCAGGCAGGCGCAACTGTCGTGGACCTCCGATATCCGAAATGGTTACTCGACGCCAAGGGCGAGTTCTATAACGCGATTCGTTATCCGGAGTTCACGGCGCAGATCGCGGGTTATCTCGCTACGATCGGTCCGGACTACCCGAAAAGCCTCGATCAAATGATCGAGCGTACCAATCGCTTCAATGCCACGCGTGCGGATGGTGCGCGTCCAAACCCGAGCCGCTGGAGTTTGTTTAAACGCGAAGCCGACAGCGGCACGCTGAACGACTACCGCTACAGGTCCGTCCGCGATTACGGGCTGCCATTGGTTCGTTCTGCAATTGAAGGCATTTTTGAATCGCAAAAACTGGACGTCATCGTGTATCCGACGTCGCCGCGCCGTCCGGTCTTGATCACTGCCGCTCCCGACCCTCCCGGCGGAGGGCCGAGTTCGCCGGCGACTATCGCGAATCTCACCGGGTTTCCGGATCTCATCGTACCTGCAGGATTCACCGGCGACAACCTGCCGGTCGGAATCTCTTTCCTCGGCACAGCTTTCAGCGAACAAAAACTGCTGTCGCTCGGGTACAGCTTCGAACAAGCCACACATGCGCGGCGCCTTCCTGTTCAGACCCCACCGCTGAAAGGAGAATCGATTTCCGTGCCCTTGCGATGAACAACCGGTATTGTGAACAATACAGCGGTTATTGCAATGTAGCGTGTGTCTATGTCCAGCCATTATGACGATCTCTATGCGCGTTCAATCAATGATCCAATAGGTTTTTGGGCCGAAGCAGCTGAAGAAATCCATTGGTACAAGAAGTGGAAGAAGATCCTCGACGACTCGAATAAGCCGTTCTACCGATGGTTCGCCGGCGCGGAAGTCAATACGTGCTATAACGCCGTCGACCGGCACGTCGCAAATGGCCACGGCGACCGGATAGCGCTGATTTATGACAGTCCTGTAACGCAGACGATCCAATCCTTCACATTCAGTGAACTCGGAATACGCGTTGCGAAGTGCGCCGGCGCTCTCGCGTTGCTCGGCGTCTCGAAAGGTGATCGCGTGATCATCTACATGCCCATGATTCCCGAGGCCGTCATTGCAATGCTTGCAACTGCGCGGCTCGGCGCCATCCACTCGGTTGTGTTTGGTGGTTTTGCATCGCATGAATTGGCCGTTCGCATCGATGATGCCCGGCCGAAGGTCGTGCTGACGGCATCGTGCGGCATTGAGCCCGGACGACTCGTTGCCTATAAACCGCTCGTCGATACGGCCATTGGAATGGCAAAACACAAGCCCGAGAAGTGTGTGGTGTATCAACGGTCGATCCAACGCTCGGAAATGAAGCCAGGAGTGGATCTCGACTGGGACGAGATCCTGGTCAGTGCCACGCCACATGATTGCGTGCCTGTGGCGGCGACGGATCCCCTTTACATTTTGTATACGTCCGGCACCACAGGACAGCCGAAGGGAATCGTGCGCGACAATGGCGGTTATCTCGTCGCGCTCCACTGGACGATGGGCCGCATCTATGACGTTAAGCCTGGCGAAGTCTATTGGGCCGCTTCCGATATCGGGTGGGTTGTCGGGCATTCTTATATCGTTTATGCCCCACTGATTTACGGTTGTACGACGGTCTTGTTCGAGGGTAAACCCGTTGGGACTCCGGATGCCGGCGTGTACTGGCGTGTGATCTCGCAGCACCATGTCGTCTGTCTATTCACAGCGCCAACGGCCTTCCGAGCCATCAAACGCGAGGATCCGCAGGGCGGTTTGATCCGCAAGTACGATCTTTCAAAGTTCCGGACACTCTTTCTCGCAGGTGAACGTCTCGATCCCGATACGCTCCGTTGGGCCGAAGATCTGCTTACTAGGTCCCGCTACGGACAAACGTCGAATACTAAGGTTCCAGTCATCGATCACTGGTGGCAAACCGAAACGGGCTGGCCGATCTCGGCCAATTGTGTTGGGCTGGGAAAGCTGCCAGTCAAGCCAGGGTCCGCAACTAAACCCGTTCCTGGCTGGCAAATTGATGTGTTGAACGACACGGGCGGGCCCGCAAAAGCGAAAGAAATCGGAAATCTCGTTTGTAAGCTGCCCCTTCCGCCAGGAGCATTGTCAACGCTCTGGAATGCCGATTCGCGTTACCAGGAGTCGTATCTTTCGGAGTTCCCCGGATACTACAAAACGGGTGACGCCGGCTTTGTCGACGAGGACGGTTATCTGTTCGTGATGACGCGCACGGACGACGTCATCAACGTCGCCGGACACCGGCTTTCAACGGGAGCGCTGGAAGAAGTTCTCGCTTCACACCCCGATGTGGCCGAATGCGCTGTAGTGGGAGTCGCCGACAGCCTCAAAGGGCAAGTTCCTCTGGGGTTTCTTGTTCTCAAGGCAGGCGTAGACCCCGAACGGGAAGGCGAGATCGTGCAACAAACGGTGGCAATGGTTCGAGAGAGGATCGGACCAGTGGCCGCTTTCAAAACTGCAATCATTGTCAAGCGGTTGCCCAAGACGCGCTCCGGAAAAATTCTTAGGGGCACGATGCAGAAGATCGCCGAGCGCCAAGACTACAAACTCCCCGCAACCATTGATGACCCGGCCGCTCTCCAGGAAATCGATGATGCGCTTGACCGGTGGTTCCGCAACCCCGGCCTGTAAGCGCGCAATGCGCGCCGGTTAACGCGCCGATTGGTTTAAGGCGTTCCTGAGAAGGCTCTCAAATTCCTGAGGAATCAAATGCGGCCCGTACGCTGCGAGAAGGACGGACGCTGCTGCCGTGTCATTTATACCAGGGATGTGGCGGACCGCGTACTGCAAAACGGGCGGAAGCGGTTGCGAATTGTTTCTCAGTTTTGCGATAGCGAGGGCCACAGCGGCCACGATCTCATTTGCTGTGGCAACGCACTCGAACGGTTTGATTTCAAGGCCTGCGAGCTCGCGCAAAATCGGAATCGTCTCTTCCGAGTCGAACAGGTCGTGTCCGAATATTTTGAACAGCGCGGCGGGCGGCAGAAACGGGTACATCGTCAGAAATACCGACACACATTTAGCACAGCGGCCGCACCAGGAATCCGAGCGATTCCGGTTGCAGCTCTTGAACAGCTGAAACAAATCAGGAAATTTCGAGAACAGTTTACCGATTTGTAGTTCGTATAACGGCCGTGCGAGGCTGAAATAGCGGCCGCCGCTCATGAGAAATCGACGAAGGTACTCGTCGAATCGGGTCTCAAATCTGAGGCTCTTCGAGTACTGGTGATTGATTTCTCTGCCTCGATAATGAACATTTCCCTCATCAGAACTTCGCTCGTTGGCGACGATGATGTCCGAGTATCCATACAGAAGAAGGCATGCTGCACCAAGGAATGCCAAGTACGCGGAGAACGGGGTATGGCCGTTGAGATATCCTCGCCGATTCAATTCCAAGAGTTCCCGACAAATAGTCCGCCGGATGATCAAAGGAGGCAACGCAGATACGTGGCGGGCAATGGTTTGTGCGGCCGTCGAGGGGTTCAACATCATGCATGTGAACGGATGACCCGAATCCCGCAACAAGGCCGCGGCAAGCGCGGAGTCGCGGCCTCCGCCGATCGTCAGCAGAGTCCGCCCTGGCAATTCGCCACGATAAACTTCGTATCGGGACGTGTTCGGCATTGACGTAATCTTCACGAAGCGTTCAGTTGTGAAATCGATCTGATTGCGAAAGAAGAACTCTCCCATTCCACGGACGAGAAGGTCTTCCCACCATGAGATCTGCTCTTCGCTGAGACCTGCCGGATGGACTTCGATAACAGGTGAAGCCGTTGCCTTCCAATAGCTGAAGCTCTCAATCAATCCGAGATGAAAAACGACGTTCTGGAGGGATTCGTCGGAAACCGACCGCCAGGATTCGTCAAGGGGCTCGAAAATTACTTCTGGAGCGAACGCAATGTCGGGTGGGATAGAGAACTTGAAGCGCGCAGTGACGCGTGAGGAACTCCGCTCCAGCGCATAACCTTCGTAACGAAATACCGGATAGCGGGAGCGTAGTTCCGCGACGTCCATTCGAAGATTATATTTAACGTCTGAAAATTTCGGGGTCAGACGGGTGAATTCCCTATTTTGCACTTCAAAAATAGGGAATTCACCCGTCTGACCCCGAATTTCGATTGCTTAGTACATGGGCGGAGCACCGCCCGGGGGACCTGCCGGAGCTTTCTCTTCTTCCGGGATTTCGGAGACAAGAGCTTCGGTGGTCAGCATCAGAGCGGAAATGGAAGCTGCGTTTTGCAGCGCCGTGCGAGCGACCTTCGCCGGATCGAGAATACCGGCTGAGATCATGTCGGTGTACTCTTCGGTCGCCGCATCGAAGCCGATATTGGGGTCTTTCGCCTCTTTGACTTTTCCAAGCACGACGGCGCCTTCATGGCCCGCATTGGAAGCGATCATTCGCAACGGCTCTTCAAGAGATCTCTTCACAATGTTGACACCGATCTGCTCGTCGTGTTCCAACTTCACTTTATCGAGGGCCGGAACTGCGCGAACAAATGCCACACCGCCGCCGGGGACGATACCCTCTTCGACAGCCGCGCGGGTGGCGTGCATTGCGTCTTCGACGCGAGCTTTCTTTTCTTTCATCTCCGTCTCGGTCGCAGCGCCGACTTTGATGACCGCGACACCGCCGACGAGTTTGGCCAGCCGTTCCTGAAGCTTCTCGCGATCGTAGTCCGATGTGGTTTCATCGATCTGCGTACGCAGCTGCTTCACGCGGCCCTCAATGGCTTGAGACTTGCCCGCGCCCTCGACAATCGTGGTGTTGTCCTTGTCGATGACAACCTTTTTCGCCCTGCCGAGGTCCTCGATGTGAACGTTTTCGAGCTTTATACCGAGATCTTCGGTCAGTGACTTGCCGCCGGTGAGGATCGCGATATCTTCCAGCATCGCCTTGCGGCGATCGCCAAAGCCAGGAGCCTTGACCGCCGCAGCCTGCAGCGTCCCGCGCAGCTTGTTGACGACAAGCGTTGCCAGCGCTTCTCCTTCGACTTCTTCCGCAATGATCAACAGCGGCCGGCCCATTTTGGCGACCTGTTCGAGGAGCGGAAGCAGATCCTTCATGGTGCTGATCTTTTTTTCATGGATAAGGATCAACGCATTCTCCAGAACGCATTCCATGCGGTCCGGATCGGTCACGAAGTAGGGCGACAGATAACCGCGATCGAACTGCATCCCTTCGACGACATCGAGGGTCGTTTCAATCGCCTTGGCCTCTTCAACGGTGATAACGCCATCCTTACCCACCTTCTTCATTGCTTCGGCAATGATGTTGCCGATGGTGGAATCGTTGTTGGCCGAAACCGTCGCCACTTGCGCGATCATTTCGCCCTTCACAGGTTTGGACAGTTCTTTGATTTTCTCTACTGCAACTTCAACGGCGCGCTCGATGCCGCGCTTCACGGCCATTGGATTCGCGCCTGCGGCGACTGTTTTCACACCCTCACGGAAAATCGCCTGCGCCAAAACGGTGGCCGTCGTAGTGCCGTCTCCGGCGACGTCGCTCGTCTTGGAGGCGACTTCTTTCACCATTTGAGCGCCCATGTTCTCGAGCGGCTCTTTAAGTTCGATTTCTTTAGCGACGGTGACACCGTCTTTGGTAATTGTTGGCGAGCCAAATTTCTTGTCGAGAACAACGTTACGTCCTTTCGGGCCAAGGGTGATCTTGACCGCGTCCGCAAGCATGTTCACGCCACGCAGGATGACCTGCCGGGAATCTTCGCCATGGACAATCTGTTTTGCCATTGCCGCCTCCTATTTCTTTCCGGCTGCTTTGCCGGTGGTCGCGAGAATTCCGAGAATTTCGTCTTCCCGAAGAATCAAGTATTCGTTGTCGTCGACTTTGATCTCCGTTCCCGAATACTTGCCAAACAGGACCCGGTCGCCCTCTTTCACTTCGAGCGGGATCACTTTCCCATCCTCCAACCTCTTACCGGTACCGACGGCGACGACTTCACCCTCCTGGGGCTTTTCTTTCGCCGTATCGGGGATGATGATCCCGCCGCGAATCGTTTCCTGCTCTTCGATTCTCTTGATCAGAACACGATCATGCAACGGTCTTACTTTCATGGTCTGCTCTCCTTTGGTCTTTTGTTTTAAGTATATTACGAAGGTTGGTTAGCACTCCTCAAAACCGAGTGCTAATTTTAAGAAGACGCCGGCGTATGTGTCAATAGGCTCAGTGCGCCGCCGTCGCCCCGGGCTTCACATACTGCGGACGAGTGGGCGAATTTGCCACCTGAAAAGCGGTTAGGTACACCAGCCTGGTGATCTTTTCGAGTTTCGTGTAATTGATCTTCTCGGGCGTATCACGCGGGGTGTGGTAGTCCGGATGAAGTCCGGTAAAGAAAAATATCGCGGGGATCGCTCTCTGTAAAAACGACCACTGATCACTGCGCCGCATCAGATCTTCGGCGCCGAAGTCATACCTAAAGCGGAGCGTGAGATTAGTCTGGGCGTTCAGGGCGGAAATGGCGGCCTTCAAATCGGGACTGAAGGCCGTGCCAAGGACATTCAGGCTATTCGTATTTTCCGAAGGACGCTCCTCAGGAATTTGCTGGGACTTGTTTTCGCCATGTTCTTCGTTACGGCCGATCATATCCAGCTGGAACATGGCAACCGTACGGTTGAGCGGAAAGAAAGGATGATGAACGTAGTAGCGGCTTCCAAGCAGTCCCTTTTCTTCTCCAGCCCAGGCACACAAGAGAATGCTGCGTGCCGGAGCGGAGAATCCATTGCCGAATGCTTCCGCCAACTCCAGAATAGCAGCGGTCCCGGAACCGTTATCGTCCGCGCCGTACCAGATTTGTCCGTACGCCTCACCATCGTGGTCATAGTGCGCTCCGACGATCATGACCTCGTTCTTCATTGAAAGATTCGAACCTTGAATGAGCCCAAGTACGTTCTGCGTCGGGTGAATCTTCCGCTCGACATCGACGGTAATCGTGGCGGTGACGTGAGATTGAGGCTTATGGAGTGCGGAAATGACTTGCCGCGCGGTATCGGCGGACACCATAAGCACGGGGATGCTCGGATAATCCGGCACGCCAATGGTGGCCATTGCGGTTAAACGCACCGGCAGATCGTCTCTGAAATTTTCCGCCAGCGTTACCATCCGGCCGCGGCCTCGATCGGTCGCACCCTGAAGGATCATGACAGCGATGGCGCCCGCATCTTGGAGGCGCCGCTCTTCAGTCGCCGTTGCTGGGAACTCTGGATCGTCGGAAACGATTCGATCCTCAACCTCAACCGCAATCTTGCCCTGCAAGTCCTGACGGCTTTCGTCTTCAATCAACTGCAACGGGCCGTTGACGGTGCCGTTCACCGACCAAAGCTCGGGAATAAAGTCCGTCCGAACTTTTAGGTTGAGATCGGCATCACTTGCGCCGTGGATCCGCAGATCATTGTTTGAACCCAAACGGGAAGAATAGATATCGAAGTGCTGATAGTAACCACCGTTGTCGCCGGCCGGCTTCAAGCCGTTCCTGGCGAAAGTACCGGCGATGTATTCGGCCGCGAGATTCAGTTCGTGAGTCCCGTTGCCGCGTCCTTTGAGCTGCTCGGACGCCAGAAAGGTTACTTTTTCTCGAAGCTCCTCTGCGTGAATGGAGTCGACGCGGTTCGGTGCCGGTCCCTGAGCCGTCGTGGTGAAAACCAGACAAGCTGTGAGAATAGAAAAGAGGAAGCCGGCCAGTTGGATCCGGAAGCTATGAGACCGAGGCATTATGAACACCGTTCGTTACTCTTGAATCCTGCACCCAGTGCAAGACTTCCTCGGGAGTATCGGCCGTTTTAATAATGTCGAGATCTTCTACGGCAATCATCTTTTCACGCAAAAGTATCTCACCAATCCAATCGAGCAATCCTTTCCAGTAATCCCTTCCGACGAGGATCACCGGGAACGGCTTAATCTTACGTGTTTGGATTAACGTGATCGCTTCGAATAATTCGTCGAGCGTCCCGAATCCACCGGGCAAAATGACGAATGCGATAGAGTACTTCACGAACATGACTTTTCGTACGAAGAAATAACGAAAATTTAGAAGCTTGTTTGCGTAGATATTCGGCTTTTGTTCCAGAGGCAACTCGATATTCAGTCCTACCGAAGTCGAACCGGCTTCTGTAGCACCCCTGTTCGCAGCCTCCATGACCCCGGGTCCGCCGCCAGTGATGACGGAATAACCGTTCTTGCCAAGAATTGTTGCAATCGCTTGCGCGCTATCGTAGCCAATGCTTCCCGGTAATGCCCGCGCCGAACCGAACATCGCAACTGCAGGAGGAATCTTACCAAGCATTTCGAAGCCTTCGACAAACTCCGCCATGATGCGGAAAATGCGCCAGGTATCTTTACCGGTGAAATCGTCGATGACGTATTGTTCTTCAACTCCGTTCTTTTTCATGATGCGAACTCCCAACTCCGTGGGCGATAAAACCTCTTTGACTTTGAAAAACCATTCTAGTATTTAGGACAACATGAGCACCGAAATCTCCTTCTGCCCCGTTTGCGCTGGGAAATTGGACGCCGGCGACGATGAACAGTTTGTCTGTGAGGATTGTGAAACCAGTTTCTTCATTCAGGTAGTCGAAGAGGGAGAAGGGGATGAGGAAGAAGAGGAAGAATACTGATCCTCAAAAGTGGTGTTCGGCCTGTTTGACCGCCTTCCGAAAATCGTTTCCCACCATCGTTATTGTTTTGCACATCTCGAATAGCCGCGATCGCATCTGATCGCCGATGCGTTCTGCCAGTGTGTACGCAACACCCTTCCGGCTGTCTGTGAGTTCATCTTTGTCCTGGTAATTCGTTGTAAAGATGGTCACTTTGTTTTCGCTGTATCGATGATTGAGGATATAGCTCACGGTGTCACGGACCCACGTCGACGGAGTCTGAGCTCCCAACTCATCCAAAACCAGCACCTCTGTATCCAAAACCGGGGCCAGCAGGGAGAACTCCGAGGACTGAGATATTGGACTATAGGAATTTTGAATTTCTTTCAAGAGCTCAGGGAAAGATCTAAACAAACACGGAACGCCTTTCCGCCGCATGAGCGCCCTAATCACTCCCACCGCAAGATGGGTTTTCCCGACTCCCTGTGGGCCCATGAAAAGCAAGCCGAAGGAGACGCGAGGCATCGGATACTCCTCCACGAATTTTTCCGCCGCAATCTTCGCCTTCTCGATCGAGCGATCGGGCGAAGGCATGACATCGAAGTTTTCGAGTTCGCAGCGGGCATACCGAAAGGGGATATTCGCGGTCTCCAGCAACCGATCGGCACGCGCGCCCTTTACGCACTCGCAGCGGATCACTCCTTCGACACCTTTTTGAGCAACGCGCATCCAGCCCGTGCCTCCGCATCTAGAGCATTGTTCGGTATTTGCGGAACTCATGAGTGCATTCTACATATACCTGTAGCGGCGGTCTATTCCTTGAGGCTGCGCGCTACCGCGCTTGCGCTTCGCGGACCGCCGGCATTCTGTTGAATCTGCGAGAAACCGGCGCTCATAGAGCGCCGCTACAGTAAGACGCTTCCAAACGACAGCAATCAGTTCAAATAGCCCAGCAACTGCTGCGCGCGCTGGGAGCGGCGGAGTTTTCCGAGCGCTTGTTCTTCGATTTGCCGGATACGTTCTCGGGAAAGATTCAGTTCCGAGCCGATTTCGGCCAAGGTCTCCGGTTCGCGATCGCCGAGGCCGAACCTTCGCTCGATGATGAGCCTTTCTTTCTCGTCCAATTGAGAAAGCAGTTTTTGAAGCTGCTCCTCGAAGGACTGCGCGATGAGAATTTCGTCCACCGGGGTAACACTCGGGTCACGGATCAGGTCTTCCAGATGCACCTCGTCCTCGTCTCCGATTGGAGTGCTAAGCGAAACCTCGGTTGGAGTTCCTTCCATCATGCCGCGGACATCTTCTTCCTTCATACCGAGTTCCTTCGAAATCTCGTCGACGCTGGGCCGCCGGCCGAGCTCCTGTGTCAGGCGCGCTACTTTGGTTTCGAAACGGTAGAGTTCATGTTTCAATTTTGGGGGGAGGCGGAACACCTGGCCGTGGTGAGCGATCGCCGCCAAAATGGCCTGGCGAATCCACCAACTCGCGTAGGTGATGAATCGGACGTCACGCGTCGGGTCGAAACGCGAGGCTGCTTCGATCAAACCCATGTTGCCTTCATTGATCAATTCGTGGAGCGGATAGCCGGACCGGGCGTATTTCTTGGCCATCGCGACAACAAAGCGAAGATTGGATTCAATTAACTTTCGAAACGCTTCTTCATCGCCATTTTGAATACGTCTGCCAAGCTCTTTTTCTTCTTCCGGCGATAATTGCGGAAACCGAGAGATCTCCTTCAGATACATCCGGAGCGTATCGGGCCCTTCGACAACTCGTTCGTATGAAATTTGCTTCATTTCTCTAGCGCCTGTATAAGCGGCGTTCCTATTTGCGTGGTCTCGCGAGAGTGACGTGTGAAGGGGTCACTTTGACGAGAGCGTGTTGGATCCTTTGGTTCAATTCCGGCGACCGTTGCCGAAATTCGCGTTCAATGTACTCGATAAACTCCTGCATCTCGCGATGCATGTCTTCCAGCCGCTGCCGCATATTCAGAATCACTTCGACACCGGCAAGATTCACGCCAAGATCTCGCGTCAAATTCAAGATGACTTCGAGCCTTTCGAGATCTTCCTGAGTATATAGACGGGTATTTCCCTCCGATCGTGAGGGCTTCAATAAACCCTCACGCTCATAGAGGCGGAGCGTCTGAGGATGAATTCCGTAAGTCTGGGCGACGGCGCTGATCATGTAGGCGGCCTTGCCCGTTTTTTTGCGTTCCATAGCGCGTTACCACAAATGGCTTCGCGGATTGTCCGGATTCAGTCTCGCCAGTTCTCGCAGAATTTCCTTCGACCGCTCGTCGGCGACGCGAGGGACAACGACTTTCACTTCAAGGTATTGATCGCCGTGGACGCCGGGACTCAAAAGCGACGGTGCACCCCTCCCGCGAATACGCAACGTCTGCCCCGACTGCGTTCCTGGCGGGATGCGGACCACCGCCGGCCCGTCAATCGTAGGGACTTGAATTTTGGTGCCGAGCGCCAAAGATCGCCGTTTAGCCCACCGAAGCGACCCGCATCGCCCATCGACGGAATTCGAATGCGCGTGCCGGCCATCGCACCGGGAGGCACTTCCACATCAAGCGTTTCGATACGCGAGGCGCGTCCCTCGCCGCGGCAATGGGAACACGGCGTACTCACGCGTCCAGAGCCGCCGCAATGGCCGCAAGTAACGGCAAATTGCAGATGCCCTTTTACTCGAGCCGTCTTACCGGAACCGCCGCACAGTGGGCATGCTGTCTCTCGTGAGCCGGCCGCGCGGCCCGTTCCGTCGCATCCCGCGCATCGATGCATTCGCGTGATGGTGATGTTCGTCCGGACGCCGCGGATGGATTCGTCAAAGCTGATCGAGACCGGAAACTCCAGATCCTGGCCGCGTTCTCGGGTTTGCGGATTCTGCCGGGCAAAGATATTTTCGAAGATTTCGCGGAAATCGCCCTCGTGTGAACGAGAGAAGTCGAAACCCTCAAATTGGAAGCTCCAATTGGATCCCGCACCACGCTGTTCCAAAATCCCATCGGTGTAGAAGCCATTGACGTCATAGAATTCACGCTTCAAGGGATCGCTGAGAATGTCGTATGCCTCCGTGATCCGCTTGAAGCGTTCTTCTGCATGCCGGTCACCCGGATTGATATCCGGATGATACCGACGAGCCAGCTTCCGAAAAGCCCGCTTGATCTCCCCCCCCGAAGCCGTTCGGTTGACCTGGAGAATCAGATACAGATCTTCGCTACTTGTCATGATTCCGCCGTCTCAACTGGTGACCTCGAACGCTGTGAACGATTCCGGGACAGGAGAAATCACCCTCTCCTCCTGGGACAGGGCGCGAAGCGCGAGCCCGACAGGGCGAAGCCTCAAACGATGGTCAGCGTCTCAAGATCTGACTAGACTTGCGACCCTCACCCGGCGCGTCAGGCCGCTGGCTGTCGCGCCGTCCTTTCCCAGGGGGGAGGGACCAACGCCCAGTCCATCTATCGCCTCACCGAGCGCCGCTACAGTCAAACGAAATTACTTTTCTTTCTTCTTCTCATCCGCGTCGACGTACTCGGCGTCGATGACGTCATCCGTCTTTCCGCCGGCCGCCGCGCCGGAGCCGTCACTGGCTGGACCTCGTTGGCCGCCGCCGGCCTGCGAGCCTGACTTGTACATTGCCTCAGCCACCTTGTGAGACGCCTGCATGAGGGCATCAGCTGCCCGATTGATCGCGTCAATATCGGTGCCGTCCAAAGCCTTTTTGCAGTCAGCAATGGCCGCTTCCACCGATTTCACATCGGAATCCGACAGCTTGTCCCGGTTCTCGCGCACGATCTTTTCAGTCGAATAGACGAGAGAATCCGCGCGGTTTCGCGCTTCAATCTCTTCCCGCTTCCGCTTGTCATCTTCTGCGTGCGATTCAGCTTCCCGCACCATCTTGTTGATGTCGTCCCTAGACAAGCCGCTAGAAGAGGTAATCGTGATCTTTTGTTCTTTGCCGGTGCCGAGATCTTTAGCCGACACGTTCACGATGCCGTTTGCGTCGATATCGAATGTCACTTCGATCTGAGGAATACCGCGTGGAGCCGGCGGAATCCCAACCAAATGGAATTTGCCGAGGGTCCGGTTGTCGCGCGCCATCGGGCGTTCACCCTGCAGCACGTGGATTTCGACTGACGTCTGGTTGTCCGCCGCAGTCGAAAAGATTTCGCTCTTGCGTGTCGGAATCGTCGTATTTCGATCGATAAGTTTTGTGAAAACGCCGCCAAGTGTTTCGATGCCTAGCGACAGCGGTGTCACATCGAGCAGGAGTACATCCTTAACCTCGCCCCCCAGCACACCCGCTTGGACGGCGGCGCCGACTGCAACAACCTCGTCCGGATTCACGCCCCTATGAGGCTCTTTTCCAAAAAGGTCGCGTACGATCTGCTGCACTTTCGGAATTCGCGTGCTGCCGCCGACAAGCACGACCTCGTCAATATCGCTCGGCTTGACGCCTGCGTCCGCCAAAGCTTGCTTGCAGGGTCCGATCGAACGCTGGAGGATATCATCCACCAACGATTCGAACTTGGCTCGCGTTAGCTTTAGATTCAGGTGTTTGGGACCGGTCGCATCCGCCGTGATAAACGGCAAGGTGATTTCGGTCTCCTGAACAGTGGACAGCTCCATCTTGGCTTTTTCCGCAGCTTCCTTTAACCGCTGCAGCGCCATCTTGTCCTTGGAGAGATCGATTCCCTGATCCTTCTTGAACTCTTCAATGATCCAATCGATGATCCGCTGATCGATGTTGTCGCCGCCCAGGTGCGTATCACCGTTCGTGGCTTTTACTTCAACGACGCCTTCTCCGACCTCCAGAATCGAGATATCGAACGTACCGCCGCCAAAGTCATAAACCGCGATCGTCTCATCCTTCTTCTTATCGAGACCATAGGCCAGGGCCGCCGCCGTCGGTTCATTAATGATTCGGAGGACCTCCAGACCCGCAATACGTCCAGCATCTTTGGTCGCCTGGCGCTGAGAGTCATTGAAGTAGGCTGGAACGGTAATGACCGCCTTATCGATTTTTTGGCCGATGTAGTCCTCAGCCGCGGATTTCAGCTTCTGAAGAATCATCGCCGATATTTCCGGCGGCGAATATTCTTTGCCGCTGATGTCGACACGAGCGTCGCCATTGCTGGACCGGGTGACTTTGTACGGCACCATTTTCATCTCTTCGGTGACTTCCTCGTACCGGCGGCCCATGAATCTCTTGATCGAATAAACCGTGTTCTCGGCATTCGTCACCGCTTGCCGCTTTGCCACCTGGCCGGCCAATCGCTCGCCTCCCTTGGTGAACGCGACCACCGAAGGCGTCGTCCGGCCCCCTTCTTGGTTTGCGATTACGACCGACTCTCCTCCTTCCATAACGGCCACAACGGAGTTCGTGGTACCCAGGTCGATTCCAATAATCTTACTCATCGCTAAAGTCCTCCTAGGCTAGTCACTGTCTGCCCAAGCAATCCCGCTTTTAATAACAACTAGACTATAGGATGTGAGTCTGGGACTGTCAATGGAACTTTATAGAAATATTGTAAGGTTTTGTCGAAGGCTTTTCCCTCTGGGGGCGGCGTGATGACCGCCCCGATAGGGCGAAGCCTCAAGAAACGTTGACGGGCCGGGTGGTTGTAGGCCTGCGGATCTCAAGATCCGCAAAAGGCTGGCATCTCCCACGGGAGATGGTGGATGTTTCGTAAATTATTGAAGTGCTTGTGCTACGGTGTTGTTCTTGGGATATCCGTAAATCCCCCGTACCTTCGCGACGTAGTCGGAGACGGCCTCGGCGGAACTGGCGCTTTGGGGATTCCATCCCTTATATCGCTTGACCCCCTCCCACAAACCGAAACGGCGAATGTAGCCCTGCAAGATGCGTGTGCCGAATTTGATGTTGTCCTCAATCTTGAACAGGTTGATGCCTTCCTTATCGGCTTGCGGACCCCAAGTCGGCAGATGGATTTGCATTATGCCGATAGCATCGCTTTCGGAAATGGCAAAGGGATTAGCGCGGCTCTCAACAATCATAATGCTAGCCACTAGCCGCGGATCGACATCGTATTTACGGCCGCTGGCGACAATGGCTCCGGCGATTCGGGGGCGTTGGCCGACGTCCACTTTGTATTTTTCGAGGAAGGCGTTCATATTCGCTAGGGCAGGATCGTCTCGAACACCTGATGGGGTTTGTCGTGGCGCTTGCCGAAGGGGTCGGACTGTTTCCTGATCAGAAAAAACGAGCGCGCTGGGTGTAGAAAAAGCCAAAACTAGAACAGAAGCAAATACTGTCAAAATCAGTAACTTATATGATTTGGAAAGCGAAATTCTGCAGGCAAAGCAGTGGACCATATACCGGCGGTTCCATCCAACTTTCATACCGCGACATCGGTTGCAGAATGCAATTGGCTGCTGCATTTCTCCTCCTTTCGGGGGATGGCGAATCCAGAGTTGTTCGCGAAACCAACTGGAATGAAATTCCAGATCCCAGACTCGGGGTTGTCCCGAGCCTCTTAAAATCATACTGTCTTCCCGAGCCTCTTAAAATCATACTGTCTGGACACGCCTTTGCAAGAAAAGACTGCCGGGTCACGGCTGGCAAAGAAATACCATTGTGAGAGATCTGCCGATATCGTAGACTAGCTGGTTTACCGACGAACCACTTAGTCGTTTTTTCCATTACTCTCAATAATTTAGCGGCTTCTAGATGACCGACCTCCTGGCCGAAGGAATAAATTTTTTTAACAACGGCCGGTATTTCGAGGCGCATGAAACATGGGAAGACCTGTGGCGGAGGACACGCGGCCCCTTGAGGCTGTTCTATCAAGGGTTGGTCCAGGCTGCCGTTGGCCTTCACCACTTTGCCCGCGGAAACTCAAACGGGGGTCGCGCCCAGCTAACCAAGTCTATTGCCAAGCTTGCCGAATACCCGGCCCGTTTTTGCCAAATTGACAATGAAAAGCTCGTGGCTGATCTTCGAGCGATCCTTGAGGAGGGCGTTATCCGGCCAATCATCATCGTGCGGAGCAGAGACCTGTGATACAGTCGGAACTTTGATGCCGAGAAATGTTCGCCACCGGAGAGATGTCCGAGTGGTTTAAGGAGCACGCTTGGAAAGCGTGTGTGGGGGTGACTCCACCGTGGGTTCGAATCCCACTCTCTCCGTTTCCCCCCTCTGTGGTCTGAAGGGGTTACAGCCAAAGTCGCGATCCAGTCTCACGATTCGTCCCACGAATATCATTGGATGCAATCGGACGTATCGACCGAATTGCATCACTTTCACTGGCCCCGTCTCTCCATCATGGAACCTACCCTTACTCGTTCCTCGAATTGAAGGTCGTTTAACGCCAACATTTCATCGATGGTGATTTGTATTCGATCACCACACCAAGTACACATCCCCTCAAGAAGGTCCTTAAGATAATGCTTTTTGAAACGATGACTCGGATCTCCAGACCGGTTCGGGCAGTGGAATTCTATCTGAGGCATTTCCTTCACCCGGTCGATCGAGCCACTCGTTTCTCGCCTGTTCATTTCTTTAGTTCCTTCCGCTGCTGCCGCGGCCGGTTCCAATAGGGCGACTTGCATCGGCCGCACACCTTGAGGTGTGGCGAGATAGCGGCGAGAAGTATTTGAAAAGTGGTTTCGCGCCGCGCCAACTCTCACTTCCAGGCGATTCTCGCGCGCTTATCCGCCACCATCATGTGTCCAGCACCGGGAACAGCAGGCCATCGGCTATCTAGCACTAAAGAGCCAACTCCAAGCGGTAATGTACTCAAAGCACCTTCAACGGATTGAACCACCATTGGAAATCGCTCATTCTGCCGGAGCAGCACAATGAATATTTGGTGCTGCTTTTCAAAAGGTTTTGCGCGGTTTCTAAAAACGATGAAAACTCTGTTCGCTATTGTAATGGCTGGATTATTAGCGCTCGGCGCGTTAGGGGTAGACGCAGCACGTCAGCGCCAAACAGAACTTCAGAACTATTTAGAAGAGAAGCAAGCCGATGAACGGGTTGAATCCTTACAGCCCGAAGACATCATTCGCGTCTGCGGCAAGCCGTTCTCGGACACGCGGCCGATTTACGGACAGCGCCAGTTGAAATACAAAACACGTCACGTCGACCCGCGCAGAGCGTACTTTCCTCTGGAGTTTCGATCTGATGGAGCGCGTTGGCAATTCCAGCCAAACCCCGCCTTGCTTATCGTGCACGATCATGTAGATTGGGCGTTCAAAATACAATTCCCTTGTGTGTCCGACGCGGCGCGAAAGTATGGCAAGACGCTGGCTCAGCGGTATCCGGCACACGCTGCGCCTCGTCCACCGGTGGCTCCTCAAAGGTCACGTCATGATCGCGGACGGTGATCAGGAACGGAAGAATGGCCGGTATAAAGATGTAGCGGTGAGGGAAAGGTTTTAGTGAAGTTGCGGCTGCGCTCATCGACACCATTCCGCCGGCGGCTGTTTGGCTGTTTTTTCGTCCACCGTTATGTCCGCTCCAGTGGGATTGGAATTGATGGCGAGCTATCGTTGCAACATGGAGCGGACGGCACATTAACAAGAGATGCGTTCTACTTCGCAGTTCAACGTGACGGCGCTGATTTCCTACTTTTAGTTCGGCCGCAGCAAGTGCGCCACGGCCTGCCAGGCTCTCTCTAAATCAGAGCGCCGGTAAAGGTAGACGAATGCGGGCACCTCGCGCCCTTCCTTTTCCGCACTCTCCGCGATCCAAGGGTGCGGTGGTTGTTTTCCGACTGGCGTGAGCTTCTCGCCGACGAACTGTGTGAAGGCTTCTTGATGATTGGTCTCGACGGATTCATCGAGACTAAACAACGAGGCATCCTCATCGCCGGCATCTTGGAATCTCCCGACATAGAATTCGTAAGCCGGGCATGGATCTTCTCTCTCGCTCACTTCTTTACGTTCTTTCCTTGGACCTTCCGCCGCGGCCGGTTCCAGTACGGGGACTTGCACTTTCCGCAGACCTTCGGCAGATCAGGACTACGGGGAAACCACATGTGTCCGCAGCGCAGGCATTTCAATGTCGGTAACTTCATGCAGCTCTGACTATATACCTATAGGTACATTTGTCAACTAGGACGATGTAGTGGAGAGGGCGTCGCGACTATTCCCCGTCTTTTTTTCTCGCGGTCGAAGAGCGTATCGGCGGGGGTGGCGAGAAAGCACTTTGTAGGGGGTGGCGAACCATAGCGAAACCCTGTCGCGGCGCGGCTTGTAGCCGAGGTTCGCGTGCGCTTTTCGCCACCCCCTAGCCGAGAGTAATTGATATTGGGCAGGTGAACCCAACACGTTCCAACACGTTTGACACCAGTTTGCCCTCATGTGAAAACTGTAGATGCGACGGCGAGATCTTGCTCATAAGCGAGTCGGCCGACTCCATCTCAACGTCGCAAATTGGCGCTCCGTCGCCTTTCCGATGGATCGGAAAGTGAGAGCAGAAGAGTGAAGAAGACAAGGAAGTCGACACCTCAGAAAACCTCAGAATCCGCGCGCGAGACAAAACTCACCCTGCGCCAGCGGAAATTCATCGCGGGCAAACTGAAAGGGCACTCGAGCCTCCAGGCTGCCCGCAATGCCGGCTATTCGGAAAGCGTCAGCCGCAAAGCCGACGCGATCATTTCCGATAGTCCCCATGTCCACGCCGTCATGAATGCGATTTTGGAGGCCGCGGGCGTCTCGAATGAGCGACTCGCTCGACGGATGCGGGAAGGCTTGGATGCAACGGTGGTTCATCACCAGACGATGCACAGCCGGCGCGAAGTGCTCATCGATTTCGGCGAGCGGCGGGAGATGGTGGAACTGGCGCTGCGCGTGAAAGGTTTGCTCGTGGAGAAACATCGGGTGCAGATGGTGAAGACGTTGGAAGAAATTCTGGAGGAGAGTAGTAAGTCATGAGAGGCTACGGCAAATATGGCCGCGGCGCCAAGAGCCTGAGCCTGGCCGAAGCGCTGTACGGCCCGGCAGCCGCAACAAAGGAATCAGCCCCCTGCTCGAGATCCAGGAGGAATCGACTAGACGCGAAGCGCCAGCTGCTCATGGCGAGGAGGATCTTCGGCTCGAGCTGCGTTCCGCCGTGGAGCATCTCAACCGGGTGCAGAGCGATTACTACTGCGGACTAGCGTCTCGGGCGGACCTCAATGAAGCGATGTGTGTGGTGGGTGACCTGAAAAATCGATTAGGGCTTGAGCCGATGCAGAAACCGACGCTCAGCAC
>WNGK01000592.1_pt1 | contig 49972 bp, 42 predicted proteins | sample 5400601 | NCBI WGS metagenome assembly WNGK01 (sample SAMN13153376, study PRJNA577476) | soil metagenome | isolation source: 60 cm soil or saprolite under Garry oak tree replicate 1 | place: USA:California | collected 2016-06-15 | reverse complement strand
TGAAGATATTGACGAGCGCGATTTCAAAAAAGAAAAGCCAGCCCAGGCGCATGAGCTGGTCCCAGCGAAAGCGTGGCAGGGTCCAGCGTACCCACATGAACAAAAAGATTAATGCGGCAACCTTGGCGAAGAAGACCGCAATGTTGATCAATCCGAAAATCCAACCGTGCGAGCCATCAGGAATTCCAGGAAAATGCCAGCCTCCAAGAAAGAGCGTAACAATGATGCCCGAGCCAGTGATCATGGCGATGTATTCGCCGAGAAAAAATAAACCGAATTTCATTGCCGCATATTCGGTGTGATAGCCACCGGCAAGTTCCTGTTCGGCTTCCGGCAAATCGAACGGGAGCCGGTTCGTCTCCGCGAGGACAGCGATCATGAAGACGAGGAAGGAAACGAACATCGGAATAGCGAGCAGCCACTTCCCGAAGTTCGTCCAGTCGCCGACGAAGGGCGCGATCAACCAGCCGTGTTCGATTTGATATTGGACAACACTCGTTAGGCGCAGATTGCCAACGAGCAGGAAAACTGGAATGACGGCGAGACCGAGCGAAAGCTCATAGGAAATCATTTGGGAGCTCGAACGTACGCCGCCGAGGAACGGATATTTGGAATTGGACGCCCAACCGCCGAGAACAATTCCATAAACGCCCAACGAAGCGATGGCGAAGACGAACAAAATTCCGACATTGATATCTGCGATGACCATCGGCACGCCGAACAACGTGCTGCCAAACGGAACGACCGCGATAGTGATGACCGCCGGGACCATGGCCAGACACGGCGCGAGCCAGTAGTAAAGTTTGTTTACATGCGCCGGCGTGAATTGCTCTTTCAGCAAAAATTTTCCGGCGTCGGCAATTGGTTGGAGCAGACCGGCAGGACCGACGCGATTTGGCCCGAGCCGGTCCTGAATCAACGCGCTGACGCGACGCTCCGTGTAGACCGCGTAATTCATGAGCCCAAGTACGAACGCGAGAAGGCAGACAATTTTGATCAACGACGTGCCGATAAAAAAATAATCCATTGTCGATCTTGTATTATCGTCCGGGTGGTCGCTTCTTTTCTGCTTCCTCGATGTCCTCGACCTTGGGATCGACCGGCGGTGGAGGCGATTCGTTTTCCTCGATTACATGCACGCCGAGGTCACCGATTTTGTTTAGACTAAGACCGGCGAACTGTGGGATCTCTGCGCTCATTTGCCGAAAAAGATCTTCGATTGTGTAAATACCATTGCTCCCGCCAAGGGCTTGGAGCAGATCGCGCAAAATTTCCCAATCGTCGCGCGCGTTTCCGGGAGGGCGCACCGCGCGATTCAATCGTTGCAGACGCCCTTCGCCGTTGATCATCGAGCCGCGTTTTTCGGCAAACCCTGAAGCAGACATGAGAACAGTTGCGTGCTCGTTGCCGGGATTCGACAAAATGTCCATCGCAATAAACGCCGGCATGTTCGTTAACTGTTCGGCTGAAATTCCGAGCTTGATTGGATTTTCACCCAACGCGACCAGCGCTCTGATTGCTCCGGACTTCACGCCTTTGGCAATTGCAGGAAACTTCGCACCGGGTTCTTCGTCCAATCTCAGAATCAAACGCGCGCCAGTCGTGTTCGGATTGCGATCTTCGCTCAGCAAAATGTCGTCGCCCTCGCCCTCGCCCGGCACGATGTCGATGTAACGAACGCCGAGCAGCTCGGCGATCTTTCGCGTGAGCCAAAGTTCTTCGTTGGTCATGCGCCCGGACGCGATGATCGCGATGTTTGCGCCGCTGAATTGCCTGAGCTGAAGCGCTGCCTGGTTGATGGCGCTTTTCCAATCAGTTGACGCGAGTTCTTTGCCGTCAAAAATCTGCGGCTCGAGCAAGCGGTTGTCCGCTTCCAGGTATTTAAAATTCAATCGGCCGTAATCGCACATCCAGCAGGAGTTCACGTCATCATTTTCGCGCGGCGTTTGTCGATAAACGATGTCCTCGCGCGTGCCAATGAGCGTGTTGCAGCCGGTGGCGCAACTCGTGCAAATGCTTTTGGTCTCTTTCAGAAACCAGACGCGCATCTTAAACCGAAAATCCGTCGAAGTAAGCGCGCCGACCGGACAAAGATCGACCGTGTTCAGTGAGTAATTGTTTTCGAGACGCTTACCCGGATGTGCAGTCAGGACGGTGTGACTCCCGCGATCGATAAAGCCGAGCACATCGTCCTTGGCGATCTCGTTGCAAAAGCGAACGCAACGCGAACAAAGAATGCAGCGCTCGTCATCGAGCGTCACGCGTGGACCCAGTTCTACATTCTTCGGCTTTTTAACTTTGTTTTCTAGGAAACGCGAGCCAGCCGCGCCGTACTCGACGCTGAATTCCTGAAGTTCGCATTCGCCCGCTTGATCACAGATTGGGCAATCAAGCGGGTGATTGATCAGCAAAAATTCCATCACGCCTTTGCGACATTCCTCGACCATCGGCGAGTTTGTCCGCACGCCCATTCCTTCCGCGACATCTTGGGCGCAGCAGATTTGCGGGCGCGCCATCCAATTGATGATCGGTTTTCCATCGGCGCCGAGCTCCGGTTTGCGTTCAGGGCCCATTCGCGGCATCCCCATCTCGATCAAACACATTCGGCAATTGCCCGGTGAGCTCAGTTTCTTATGATAGCAATAGCGCGGCACGTAGACACCGGCTTGCGCGCAAGCTTCGATCACACGCGTGCCTTTCGGAAACTGATGCCACACGCCGTCGACCTGAACGTTGAACATCGGTGGCGGGTTTGATTTTTCTTCAGCCATATCAAATCACGGCATCGGCTCCGGCTTTTTCCCAGCCGGGATCGTGGGCGAGGGGGCTGGTCGGAATTTGTTCGCGTTCAATTAATTCTCGAGACGTGTTTTCGGGCGGCAACGGCGGCGGCATTGATTTGCGCGCGCGCGCGGCGAATTCCTCCGGAAATTTTTCGACGAAACTTTGCGTCGGCCATGCGCAAGCTTCGCCGAACGCGCAGATGGTCCGGCCAGCAATGTTGTCGCCAATCGTTTTCAACGTGCGCGGGTCTTCCGTGACGCCGCCACCGTCGAGCATGCGCTCGGTAATTTTTTTCATCCAAAGCGCGCCTTCGCGACAGGGCGTGCACTGTCCGCACGATTCGTGGGCGTAGAATTCGTTGATGTTGTTGAGCACCCACACCATGTCGCGCGAATCGTCGAGCACGATCACGCCGCCGGAGCCGGCCATCGAGCCGGCGGCCGCAAGCGAATCAAAATCCATCGGCAACTCATCGATCGACAAGTCTGCTTCGATTGTCGATCCATCCGGCTGCTTTTGTTTGAGTTTGAACCGCTCGTCCGCGCGTAAAACTTTGGCCGAGCTGCCGCCGGGAATTACCGCTTTCAATCGCCGGCCCCATTTTATTCCGCCCGCCATTTCGTAAATCAATTGCCCCATTGTCACTTTGCCGACTTCGATTTCAAAATAACCCGGGCGCTCGACATCGCCGCTCACGCAAACGATGCGGGTGCCGGTGTTGTTCGGTCGGCCCAGCTGCGCGTATTTTGCTCCACCGATGGCAATGATGTGCTTCACTGCGCACAGTGTTTCGACATTGTTCACGATCGTTGGGCACATGTAGAGCCCGAGCACGGCCGGAAAATAAGGCGGCTTGATCCGCGGATAGGCGCGTTTGCCTTCGAGGGATTCGATCAGGCCGGTTTCTTCGCCGCAAATGTACGCGCCCGCTCCACGATGAATGTAAACATCGACATCGAACCCGGAGCCGAGAATGTTTCTGCCGAGAAAGTTGTGCTCGTGCGCTTCTTCGATCGCCCGCTCCAGGATCTTCGCACCTTCCGGAAACTCGCCTCTTATATATATATACGCCGTCTGGGCATTGAGCGCGAAACACGAGATGGCGATGCCTTCCAGCAACTGATGCGGATCTTCGTGGATGATGTAGCGGTCCTTGAACGTGCCCGGCTCCGATTCGTCTGCATTGCAAATCAAATAGACCGGCTTCTTCTCGTCAGGCTTGATGAAACTCCATTTTACGCCGCAGGGAAATCCGGCGCCGCCACGGCCCCGCAAACCCGATGTCTTCACTTCGTTCACGACGTCGGTGCGCGACATCTTGATCGCTTTACGCAAATCGTCGTAACCGCCATCGTCCAAATAGGTCTTGATGTCGGTCTTCCAATTTTTGCGTCCGATATTTTTGAAAATGATCCGGTGCTCGAGCGGATGCGGCTCCGGCCGATTCACGATTCTCGATTCACGACTCTCGCTAAGATCGACAACTGAATTTGGATCGACATTCTCGTGGAGCTTGTCATTCACCATGCAAACCGGTGCGGTGCCGCAGCTTGCCAAACATTCGACAAACTCGATGCTGAAACTTCCGTCAGCGCTGGCGGAAATCGGCGTGTGTATTCCGTCACCGGCGGTCTTGCGTTGAATCCCAGTCGCGGCGCAGAAATTTTCCATGACCTGGTAACTTCCAGCCATTGCGCAACTGAGCGTGCGGCAAACGCGAATGTGCGTTTTGCCGGCGCGTTTCTCGCGCAACATCGGGTAGAAGGTGACCAGCTCGAGAATGTTGATCGGCTGGAGTCCGAGCTTGGCCGCGATCCAGGTCACGGCGTCATCATTGATGAAATCGAAATGTTCCTGCCAAAGATGCAGCAGCGGCAGGGCCGCGCTTCGCTTTTCGTCAGGCGGATAATGCCCGATCGCTTCATCCATTCTTCGCTCCAACTCGGCGGGAACGCGTGTGCTCGTCGAGTCCACGGGCGAAAAGATTAATCAGTTAAGGTGCTTTGCTTTTCTGTGACCTTGTCGTCTTTGAAAACGATCGTCACCGTGTCTTGGCCCTGCCGGTAAACGTAAGTCGTCTTCTTCATGATGACGAAATCCTTGTTGTCGAGTTCGGTCGGCGGTCCAAGAATCGATTCCACCTGTTTCTTCGACATTCCCTCGGCCACTTCGTCGACGTTGGCTTTGGTGATGCGCCTGCCGACGCACGAAAGCTCGAGCACGAGTATGAGCACGAGCACGAATCGAGAAATAAATCGTAAGATCGACATATTCATCTGTCGCATTCGCCCATGACAAAGTCCAGACTTCCGAGCACAGCAGGAACGTCACTCACCATGCAGCCCGGGAGCAATTCCGGCAGTATGCTCAAGTTCACAAACGATGGCGCGCGGATTTTGAGACGATGCGGGACGCCGCCGCCTTTGCTGTTGATGTAAAAACCGAGCTCACCCTTCGGATTTTCAGCCGCGAAATAAATTTCTCCCGGTGGCGCATCCAGACCTTCCGTCACGACAATAAAATGGTGAATCAGTTCCTCCATTTTTGTCATCACGTGCGATTTTGGCGGCGTCATGTTTTTCCAATCGGCCACGTTGATCGGCCCGCTTGGCAATCTGTCGATCACTTGCCGCAAAATTGTTGCGCTTTGCCGCATTTCCTCGATTCGGACCAGATAGCGATCGTAACAATCCCCCCCGCTGCCGATCACCACTTCAAAATCGTACTGTTCATAATCGAGATAAGGATGTTTGCGCCGCAAATCGTGTTCGACGCCGCTGCCGCGCAAAATTGGACCCGAGAGCGCGTAAGCTACCGCACGTTCTTTAGAGATAACGCCGATGTCTTTCGTTCGATCGACAAAGATGCGGTTGCGCGTCAGCAGTTTGTCCATCTCGTCCAGAGCGGGGCCGAATTGATCGAGAAATTCGTGCAACATTGGCAGGAATTTCTCCGGCAGATCACGGATTTGCCCGCCAACGCGCGTGTAAGAAGTTGTGAAGCGCGCGCCACTGAGCAATTCGCTGAGATCGTAAATCTTTTCGCGTTGCGTGAAGGAATAGAGAAAAACCGTCATCGCGCCGAGATCGAGCGCCATCGCGCCAAGTCCCATCAGATGCGACGAGATTCGGGAAAGCTCGCAGCAAATCACGCGAATCGCTTTTCCGCGCGGCGGAATTTCCCAACCCATTAATTTTTCGACTGCCAACGCGTAGGCCACGTTGTTCGCCAGCGGTGCGAGATAATCGAGCCGGTCGGTGTAAGGCACGAACTGGTTGTATTGCATGTTCTCGGCGATTTTTTCGTCGCCGCGATGGAGAAATCCGATGTCCGGCATCGCTTTCGTGATAATTTCGCCATCCAGTTCGAGGACGAGTCGCAACACACCGTGCGTCGCCGGATGCGACGGCCCCATGTTGAGAATCATTTTCTCGCCGATGTCGTGATTGATTTCGCGCAGCTTCGCTTCCTCCGCGGCAACTCGCGTCACCGGATCGGGCGATTCAATTTCGCGAACGGTGAATGCCATAGATCGACAATCCCGAAATAATCGGGACTCGCGAACTGTTTTTTCGGAGTTGCATCTACGCTGCCGACTCGCCTCCCGCGCGCGAGCCCAATTTGACTGACGATCGAAACGTTGGTCGCTACGCGTCGTCAGCCAGATTTTAGGGCGAAGGCGAACTTTCGAGGCTCGGCGGAACGGAAGGAGTTGAAGTAGGCGCCGGCGTTGCCACGCTCTCCGATCTCGGCTGCGTTTTTATTTTCGGCGAGGTTCCACTCTTTGCTTGAGTCTTTGTCGATTTTGCGCGCGGTTTTTCTTCCGACACAGCAGTTGTCGATCGCTTCGACGTTTTTGATTTCGCGTTTCGAAGTGCGATTGCGGCCGTAAAAATGAGGGCTCGCGCCACGTTCACGGCGCGATTAACTAGGGAAGCAAAATGAAAAAAATCGCGCTCTTATTTGCGGGACAAGGTGCGCAGATCGTCGGCATGGGAAAAGATCTTGCTGAACAATTTCCCACTGCGGCCGACTTGTTTCGGCGGGCCGACGAAATTCTTCGCCGCAAATTGAGCGACATCGCGTGGAACGGCCCGATCGAGGAGTTGACCAAGACTTCGAATTGTCAACCGGCATTGTTTGTTCATGGACTCGCGTGCCTGTCGATCTTGCGTGAATTGGCCGGGAATTTTCCGATTGGCGGCGCGGCTGGTTTGTCGTTAGGCGAAATGACCGCGCACGCTGCCGCTGGAAGTTTCGATTTCGAGAACGGCCTCAAGCTTGTCCAAAAACGCGGCGAATTTATGGATGAAGCTTGCGCGACGACAATCGGCGGAATGGCGGCAATGATCGGCGGATTGGAGAACGACGTTCGCCAGCTCGCCGCCGATGAGGATGTCGATGTTGCCAACATCAATGCGCTGGGACAGATCGTTATTTCCGGTGAACTGGCGAAAGTGGAAGCGGCGGTTGGTGTCGCGAAGGAATATGGCATTCGCCGCGCGACGATGCTGAAGGTGGCCGGCGCGTATCATTCGCGCTTGATGCAAAGTGCTTACGAAAAACTCGGCGGAGCGCTTCTTCACGTTGTAGTGAAGCCGCCACGTTTTCCTGTGATTAGTAATGTGACCGGCAGGGAAGTGGCAACGCCGGTTGAGATTCGTCGGACGTTGCAAGATCAAGTCACGAGCACAGTCGGGTGGGTCGATTGCGTGGAACGACTTGTCGATCTCGGCTGCGATTTGTTCATCGAACTAGGGCCGGGTGGAGTGCTTGCGGGGCTGCTCAAGCGCACCCGGAAAGATGTCGACGTTGTGTCGGTCAGTGATGTCGAATCAATGCGCGCCTGTGTGCAGAAAATTCGCGACTCGAGTTAATTCGCAAACGCTCGGAAACCTGTTTCGCGAAGCGCCGACGGATCCTCACCCAGCCTCTCCCCTTCGCAAGGCTAGAGGAGGAAAGGCGAGGGGTTGCGGCAAAGGTGACGGATGCGACAGGATCGACAATTCGATTCGCACACCGTAATTTTCCTACGTGAATTTATCCGAGCGTGTGGATTCAGAATTGAAGGCGGCGATGCGCGAGAAAAACGCCGTTAAGTTGGGCGTTCTGCGCATGCTAAAGTCCGCGCTCAGTTACGCGACGATCGAAAAGTCAGGCGCGCAGGGCGGACTGAGTGGCGCCGATGCGGCCCAGGTGATTCGCAAACAGGTGAAGCAACGTCAGGATTCGATCGAAAGTTTTGAAAAAGGCGGGCGCCCAGAGCTGGCCGCGAAAGAAAAAGAGGAATTATCGATCTTGCAATCGTATTTACCGCAAGCGATGAGCGCCGACGAAATGTCAAAAATTGTGCGGGAGACGATTGCCGAAGTTGGCGCCAGTTCGAAAGCGCAAATGGGCGCGGTGATGAAAGCGTTGCAAGCCAAAGTGGCCGGCCGCGCCGACGGCAAGACGCTCAGCGTCGAAGTGCAAAAGCAGCTGGGCTCGTAATTCGAGGATCGAGATTCGTGAATCGGTTTGACGATTCAACGATTTAACGATTTAACGATTTATCCATGCTTACCGCCATCATCGTCGCCGCCGGCAGCAGCGAACGCATGGGATTCGACAAATTGTTTGCGCTGGTGAGCGGCAAGCCGATCATTGCTCACACTATCGCGGCGTTCGAGCGCACGAGTTGTGTCGAAGAAATCATTTTGGTCGGCCGCGCCGACGGCCTGGGCGAATTGCAAAAGATCATCGGCCAACCGACAAAAGTGAAACAGATCGTCGCGGGCGGGGCAGAACGGAGCGATTCGGTGCGCGCCGGACTCGATCATTTAAATCTGAAATCCGATTTCGTCGCCGTGCACGACGCCGCGCGGCCGATGATAACGCCGGAAAAAATCACGCGTGTTTTCGACGTTTGCCGGACAACCGGCGGGGCGGCCGCGCTCGCCGAGCCAATCAATGACACCCTCAAGCGCGCCGATCTCGATCTTGCGGTCAAGGAATCGGTCGATCGCAACGGCGTTTACGCCATGCAAACGCCGCAGGTTTTTGCGAGAAAATTGCTGGAAGAAGCGTACCGCCTGGTCGCAAAAAAGAACGTCTCGGTGACTGACGAAGTTTCAGCCGTCGAGCTTCTCGGGTGCAAAGTCGTCCTCGTCCCGAATCACGACTTCAATTTCAAAATCACTTATCCGCGCGACCTCCCGCTCGCGGAATTTGTTTTGAAGCAACGCGCATCACTTCCGCCGAGCTAAGCCAGCATCGGGTCGATCGGGACGAGGGGCCGGATAAGCTCGACGACGGCGGGGATATTCTTGGTTTTAAATGGGTGGCCATGGCGTTTGAGCTTCGTGTTTTCTAGTTCGCTGACGCGAAGAATTTTTCCGTCTTTCCAAATCCAGGCATTCGAATTGTAAGGACCGACGCGGCGCGGATTGGTCCGGGTGTGGATCGACAGCAAGCGATCGTTGACCGCGGCGGCAATGTGCATCGGGCCGCTGTCGACGCTGATGACAAAACGCGCGACGCGGATTAGCCGGATCAACTGTAAAAGTGAAGTCTGGTTGGTGAGCTCGACGCAATTCTCGGCGATGTCGAGGTTGCGGTTCGTTTTTCCAACCACGACGACGCGGGTTGGCGCGAACGCGCGGCAAATTTCCTCGATCACGCCGTCGGTCAATGATTTGCCCTTTCCGCGCGCGAACGGGTGCAGCAAAATAAACGGCGGAAATTCATCGAATCGCGGCAAGGTATCGCCCGTTGGCAGAGGACAGCGTAAAGCATCGCCAATTGTCGCGCCGGCGAGCTCGGCGAGTTTGAGATATCGCTCGACCGCGTGTTCCCGCCGATTCACTTTGGCGGTGCGGCTGTAAAAGAAACGCGAGCCTTCGCGGCCATCGCTCATTCCATAAACTTCTTTCGCGCCGCTGACCCGAGCGATAAACGCGCTCCGAAGCAGTCCCTGAAAATCGAGTGCGAGATCGGGACGCAGCTTTCTAGTTTCTTTGAGCCACGGCATCATGCTAACCGGCGCGCCGAGTCCGCCAAATTCACGGCGCGGAAATACGTGGATGTGATTGACGTCGGGACTTCCCCGCAGGAGCGGCGTGAATTCCGGATTCATCACCCACGTGATACTGGCTTTCCGGTGCGCATCGCGAATCGCGGCCACTGCCGGAAGCGTGTGAACGATGTCGCCGAGCGAACTTGGCTTGATGATCAAAATCGAATCCATGGTTTCACCACGAAGGACACGAAGGTTAATTCAGCGGAGAAAAAACACACAACGGAATTCAAAATTGTTGAGCATCTGAAAAGTTAAACTGATTGGATTGGCTTGCTGGTCCCCGGTCACTTGTTACTTATCTTCCGATCGCGAGTCGTTCCGCTAACAAACGGGGCAGGCCGGCATCGATGATTTTTTTCTGCGCGGTCGCGAGATCATATTTTACCCGCCGTTGTTCGACCACCGCATCGTCGATGTGATAGATGCAATACGCGGCGCGCCAATCAGCATCGCGCGGCTGGCCGACGCTACCGGTGTTGATAAAATATTTCTTGCTCGAATCGATGCGCAACTTGTCGATTCTCTGACTTTGCACGCCATCATCGCGAACGAAAGCCGTCGGCACATGGGTGTGGCCAAAAAAACAAACGCTGGTGTGCTGATAGGTGAAGCTTGCAGCGGCATCGAGATTATTGAAAACGTAACCCCATTGCTCGGGCGTATCGAGGGTCGCATGGACGATCGTGAAATCGCGCACCTGCCGCTGCAACTTCAGCGCGCGGAGCCATTCTTTGTCCGTGTCGGTCAAGTTGTCGCGCGTCCATTGGATCGCGGCCTCGGCCATTTCGTTGAAGTCGCGGGACGATTCCACGAGCGACGCCTGTTCGTCGTGATTGCCTTTGACGATGGGACAATCCATCTCGCGGATGCGCTGGACGCACTCGTGTGGGTTTGCGTTGTACCCGACGACGTCGCCGAGACAAACGAAATCGGTGCATTTATTTTCGCGCGCGTCGGCGAGCACGGCCTCGAGCGCTTCGAGATTGGCGTGAATGTCACTGAAAATGGCAAAGCGCATGGACGACACGTTAAAAGAGTTACAAAGGTTACAAAGTTAAAGCGGGCGATCAATCTATCGACAATGTAACACTGCAACGATTTTAACGTTTTGACATTCCCGTCAGGGAATCCGTTGGTCTGGCGGGACGTTCAGTTTATCTTCGAGAAACTTGAGGCGTTTGATCAAAGTCGGCAGACGTTCTTTTTCGCCTTCGTCGTAAAGCGCGCGTAAACGCTCGTAGGCTTCACGTTCGCGCCCTTCGCAATGCGAAAGTTCGTACGCCGAAAAGCGTTTGTCGTAAGTCGGCGCGCCCGGCAACGCGGCCGCTTTCGCGAAAAATTCCGAGGCGCTGGCGTGATCACCAAATTTGTCGCGATAAAGCCGGGCGAGCGCTTCATAGAGTTGCGGTTTGTCCGGATTATTTTTGATTCCGCGTTCGAGGAAATCTTTGCCAAGCGCGAAATATTCGCGCTGCGCTTTTACGCGAAGAGCCAGACGCGACTGTGATGTGTCATTCATTGCCGCGGCGCTGGCATTCCAGGCCATATGCCAGGCGGCCATGTCCCAAAAGAGCGGGACATGCGGCTGCAAAGTTGTGACTTGCCGAAATAAAAACAAGACGCGTCCCCACTCGGTTTGTTCCCAAGCCACATGCGCTTCGATGAACAAAAAATCGGCTACCATCGCGCGGAAGCCGCTCAACGCGGCGATGAACCCGAGCTGCCCCATTTTTTCGCGAAGATCGAGATTCAATTCAACATCTTCAAAATGCAACTGCCGATGTCGCAGCGAAACTGCTCGCTCAGCCGGACGTTTCATCACGCCAAAAACGAGAAGCATCGCGAACGCGAAAAGAACGCGGCTCATAATTCTTTGCCGTAAAAGACGAACGTCGCCGCCAATGTGTAGATGACAGTGTAAAAAATTCCGAGCAACGCTGTCTTGGCGAATAACGCGAGGGGAATCGCCACGCCGGCGACAATCTCATCGACTAGATTGAAGGCCTGAAGATCGGGAAAGATGAGCGCGATGATCGCGAGAAACGCGCGCGCGATCCAGCTAACGCTTTGTTGCTCCAGCCAGTATTCGCGCGCGGTCGCCTGGAGATGGCCGATGAAATACACGAACACCATCACGACAACCGTAAAAATGTTTGTGGTCGCGAATGTTGAAACAAAAAGCGTCAACGCGGTGAGAAGACATGCTTTCAGATAAATGACCGCGACGCCTGCGAGGATGTCGATCTTGAGCCCGGCGGCGCGGACTGCGTTTAATGCATCATCAACCTCTTCGCGCGGCGCGCTGCTCATTTGGCGCATCGTTTCGTTGAGCACAGTGTGTTCGCGCGTGTAAAGAACGGCAATGAACATCGCGCTCATCAGCGCGATGCTGATCGCCAGCAAAAGAAGGACGCCGAAAAGTTTCCCGAGCAAATATTCGAAACGCGGCACCGGCTTTGCCAGAATCGTATAAACGGTGCGGTCTTCGACATCTTGCGGGATAAGACGCGCCGTTGCGACGATGGCGAGCAGCGAACTGAAGATCGACATCGCGCCGAGCGAAACGTCTTTCAGGATCTGGAATTCCTGCTGGAAACTGAACCGCGCCATGAAAACGGAACTGCCGATCAGGACCAGCGCGAAAATGAGAAGAATGTAAAAAACTTTTTGGCGAGTTAGCTCGGTCACCGTGTTGGTGGTGATCGCGCCGATGCGGCCGAGCGAGAACGCGCGATGCGGAGTATCCATGGCTCAGGCCAATGACGAATGACGAATGACAAATGACGGAGGAAATCCGAATGACGATTTCTCGAACGCCGTCGGGATCATAGCGCAGTCGTTCATTTGGGTCTTGTCATTCCTTTGTCATTCGAAATTCGAGCTTCGGCATTTTGGGTCGCGTCGAGAAATAGCCGCTCCAGAGTGGTGGTCGATCTTCGGCGCTCGATCAATTTCGCGTTGGAATTTGCGGCGAGCTTTTCGATTTCCTTCACCAGCGCGTCGGATGCGTTTTCTAAAACGAGCTCGCTCCGGTTCTCGATTGCGATCAATTCCTCGAGCCGCCCTTCGCGGGCGAGAGTGCCACCGGCAAGAATTCCGACGCGATCGCAAATCTCCTGGACTTGCGTAAGCAAGTGCGAGGATAACAGCACGGTGATGCCGCGCCGCTTAAGATCGACAATAAGATTGCGGATGTCACGCGAGCCGGCGGGGTCGACGCCGGCGGTCGGTTCGTCGAGGACGACCAGCTTCGGTTCGTTAACGAGCGCTTGAGCGAGACCAATCCGTTGCAGCATTCCTTTCGAGTAAGTGCTCAATCTTTGATCGCGCGCATTCGTTAGGCCAACGAGCTCGAGCAATTCGCGAACGCGATCGTTCAGCCGTGAACCATTCAGCCGGCAAAGTTTGCCAAAAAATCTGAGCGTTTCTTCGCCGGTGAGAAATCTGTAGAAGTAAGGGTTCTCTGGCAGGAACCCAACGGCTTCGCGACTTTCCACTAAAGAACTGTCGCGCCCAAAGATTTTTGTTCGCCCGTGCGTCGGTGAAACGAGCCCGAGAATAATTTTCAAAGTCGTGCTCTTACCGGAGCCGTTTGGTCCGAGCAGTCCGTAAACTTCTCCGGGTCCGACACGCAGATTGAGATCGCGCACGGCGACGATCGCTTTTCGATGAAAGGGGACGGGAAAAACTTTCGTCAGTCCCTCCACCGCGACGGCTTCTTCAGTCATGGCAAATATCGAATCCGCGCGCCTTCACCGGTTCGGTCAGCGCCGATCGGGTCTGCTTATCGATGTGCGAACGCAACTCGCTTTCCATCACGGAATCGAGGAACGCAAAAACCTCACTCTCTTGACCGCCAACCTGGAGCTCGACGCGGCCGTCGGGCAAGTTTCGCACCCAGCCGATCACATCGAAACCCTTGGCGATCTGACGAATGGTCCACCGGAAGCCGACGCCTTGCACATTGCCTTCGTAAAAAACCTGAAGCGAGATCATGCCTTAGCAGATCATCCTAAACAAAATCACACGCGCGCGAAAAGTCTAATGCTCGGCGCAGAGCGGCCGATTTATTTGTAAGAGTAGACGAGGCAAACGCTGCTCTCGTTGCCTTCGACCAGATCAAGCAATACGTAATATTGGCCACTGCTCGTGGGCACAAATGGGCCGGCGGCAGCCTTTTCGCCTTCGTTGTAGCTCTCGGTTTGAACCAACTTGCCGGTTTCGTCGTAAACGTTGACTGAGATTTTCTTGGCCAGCTCCGTTGCTCCGACCGAGAAGCAATACTGATTTCCGGCGTAAAGATTCACCGCGATCAACGCGTGCTCTTTTGGTTTGATTGTGCCCGACCAATGGCCGTCGCGCATTTTGAAACCTTCGTTTGAAAACGCGCCCGCGAGATCGAGCGCAGCTTTTCGCGCCGCGACTTCGGTGTCGCTCTCGGGTGCCGCAACCGCCGTCGTTATCGCCAGGCCGATCGTCGCGAAGGACGACATCCAGGTCTTCATTTCGCTTCTTTCGACTGAATTTGGCTCATGATCTTGTCGACGGCTTCATTCACTTTGCGCACTTCGTCGGGGGTCGGCGCTTTACCAACGGGAAACGTTACCAGCTTTTCAAGTCCGGGAAGTTCGCCGCTCACTTCTTTAACCAGCGGCTCGTCGCGAACGTCCGGCGAGACTTCGTTCAGCTTTGATTGGATGAAATTTACCAGTGCGGGTTGCCGCAGGACTTTTGCGGCGCGCTCGTCGTAATTTTGCATCACGGCAGCGCTCACAACCTGAGTGCCGCGGATCCAACCGCCGACGCTCACTAAAATAATCAAGTCCTGGTCGCGGTGCGATTGCATTGACGATTTTACTTCGTTTTGGGTCGCCTCCAGTTCTTCCTGAAGCGCATCCCACTCGTCGTTCTCGGCGAACTCGTTGATGCTGTTGCCGCGGCTGAGCACGTTCTCACTCACGCCGAGCGCCTTCGCCAGCTTGATAATGTCGGTGCCGATGTTTTTGACTTGCTGGCTGTCTTGCGCCTCGACCGCGATAAATCCGTCTGCGATCAAGGTGCCAAGATTGAGCGCGATCTGGGGGCGATTTTTGTAACTGGTCGCGACCGGTACGCGCATTTGGCCGACCCAATTCGGCTTGCCCGGTTTTTCCAGGGCCGCGAAAAGTTCGCCCGGAGTTGGAATGCTGATGGAATCGTTGCGGATTGCTTTGGCCATTTGCTCGGCCGGAAGACGGGCCGGTTCGGCGCCGATCACGGCGCAGCAAACCAGTAAAAATCCGACGGCGAAGAATCGCCTGACAGGCCTCATGACCGCCCCACCGTACGCACGCTCGGCAAGATTGCCAGCAAGAATCTGTCGACTGCGGAATGCGGATTGCGGAATGCGGAACAGGTGCGCATCATTAGCCGCTCTGATTATGGCGAAGACCAGTATTCAAAAGATTCATGCGCGCGAGATTCTCGATTCGCGCGGAAATCCAACGGTCGAAGTAGACGTGCGTCTTGAAAATGGCGCGCTCGGACGCGGGGCGGTCCCGAGCGGCGCCAGCACCGGCGAACATGAAGCATGGGAATTGCGCGACGGCGACAAGAAGCGTTACGGTGGCAAAGGCGTGACCAAAGCGGTCGCGAACGTGAACGCGAAAATCGCGGACGCGATTAAAGGCTGGGACGCGCGCGACCAGGCCAAGATCGACAATCGCCTGATCGAACTGGACGGATCGCCGAACAAGAAAAATCTTGGAGCGAATGCGTTGCTCGGTGTCTCACTCGCGGTCGCGCACGCGGCCGCTGTCGCAGAAAATGTTCCGCTCTTTCGTTATCTCGGCGGCGCTGAAGCGCGCGTCCTTCCCGTTCCGATGATGAACATCTTGAACGGCGGCGCGCATTCCGACGCGCCGATTGATTTTCAGGAGTTCATGATCATGCCGCGCGGCGCGCCGAACTTTCCGGAAGCGCTTCGTTACGGCGCGGAAGTTTTTCACGCGCTAAAAAACGTTTTGAAAGATCGACATCTTTGCACCGCGATTGGCGATGAAGGCGGTTTCGCGCCGAATCTGAAATCGGCCGAGGACGCGTTGGAAACGATCGCGGCCGCGGTCAAGCAGGCCGGCTACTCGTTAGGCAAAGAAATTTTTATAGCGCTCGATCCGGCGTCGTCCGAGTTTTTCGACTGCGATAAGAACGCATACGTCTTCAAGAAATCCGATGGTTCGCAAAAATCCGCCACCGAACTGGTCGATTACTACGCCGAGCTTTGCGCGCGCTTCCCGATCGTCTCGATTGAAGATGGCTGCGCGGAGAACGATTGGGACGGTTGGAAGAAATTGACGAAGCGACTCGGCACTAAGATTCAGTTGGTCGGCGATGATCTGTTCGTAACGAATGTGGAATTTTTGCGCAAAGGAATTGCGGAGCACGTTGCCAACTCGATTTTGATCAAGGTCAATCAGATCGGCACGCTCACCGAAACGTTGGCGACGATCGATCTTGCCAGGAAAAATAACTACACGTCAGTCATCAGTCATCGTTCCGGCGAAACCGAGGACACGACGATCGCCGACATCGCGGTCGCGACCAATGCCGGCCAAATCAAAACCGGTTCGCTTTCCCGGACCGATCGCGTCGCGAAATACAATCAACTGCTGCGAATCGCCGAAGAACTTGGTGACAAAGCGATTTACGGCCGTAATGTCCGCTGAAGTGGATCAAAGTTACGGCGATTTCCGCGCGCGGCGCGAAGCTTCTGTCTGGCAGCGATGGAACCGTGTCCTTCTTCTGTTGCTCCTGCTCGCGGTCTGGCTCGTGATCGTGAGTTTGTTCGTGCCGCCTTACAAAAAATTAAAGATTGGTCACGCCGACATCGACAAGCTGCAAGCACAACGGGACGAGCAGCAGGTGTTGCTTTCAAAGCAAACGCGCGAAGTGAATTTGCTCAAGACCGATCCGGCTTATTTGGAAACAATCGCGCGCGACCGTCTCGACTTGATGAAGGAAGGCGAAACCATTTTCCGAGTCGAATCGGCTGCGGCCCAAGCGGACAAGCGCAAAGATTCCGCGCGCAGATAATTTTTGCTCTCTGTCATTCCGGCCGAAGTGGAGGGACCTCTTACTATTTCTGTCGACCTCAGCTAGTCAGCACCGGAAATATCTAGAGATGTCTCGGCTTCGCTCGACATGACAAATAGGAGGTGCGCCGCTATCTTTTCCCATGCCAACTGAAACCACCACCGTTGACGCCGAAGATTTGAAGTCGCGCGTGCGCGAGCTGCGGAGCTTTCTTTGACCTGCCCAAGCTGCAGGAAAAACTGACCGCGCTCGAGGCGCGGATGGCGGCGCCCGATTTTTGGAACAACCGCGAGCGCGCCCAAGGTGATGTCGATGAAGTCTCGCGGCTGCGTTCGCTGATTAATCCGTTTCACGAACTGGAACGCGAGATCGAAGATTTCGACGCGCTGGACCAGCTCGCGGCGGAAGAGAAGAACGAATTGCATCGCGCACAAGCCGAACGCGAAGTTTTATCGGAACACGATCGTCTCGTCCACAAGCTCGAAGAATTTGAGCTGCGCCAGTTTCTTTCCGGCGAGAACGATCAATCGAACGCGTTCGTGACAATTCATTCCGGCGCCGGCGGGACCGAATCGTGCGATTGGGCAGACATGCTGCTTCGCATGTATCAGCGCTGGATCGAGCGGAGCAGTTTCAAATCGCAGATTGTCGATGTTCAAACCGGCGAAGAAGTCGGGATCAAATCGGTCACGCTGCTGGTGAGCGGGGAGTACGCTTATGGTTATCTCCAAACCGAGCGCGGCGTCCATCGGTTGGTGCGGATTTCGCCGTTCGACGCCAACAAACGCCGCCACACTTCGTTTGCCAGTGTCGACGTTGTCCCTGAGATCGCGGACACAGCGCCGATCGAAATCAATCCGGCCGATCTCGAGATCGACACTTTCCGCAGCGGCGGCAAAGGCGGACAGAACGTGAACAAGGTCGAAACGGCAGTCCGCATTGTGCACAAGCCGACCGGGATCGTCGTCGCCTGTCAGGCGGAACGCAGTCAAGGTCGCAACCGCGATCTCGCGCTGAAAATGTTAAATGCGAAACTTTATCAGATCGAACAGGACAAGAAACGCGCCGAGATCGACCGGCAATACGGCGAGAAAGGCGAGATCGCGTGGGGCAATCAAATTCGCTCCTACGTTTTTCAGCCGTATCAAATGGTGAAAGATCACCGCACCGGCGCGGAGACGAGCAACGTCCAGGAAGTGATGGACGGCAAGATCGACATCTTCATCCAGGCGAAACTGCGCGGCCAAAAAGCGGGCAAGGGGCTGAAAATTGCCGATTACATCGCCGAACATCAGATGCAGCATGTTAACACGCAGTCACTCGTTAGGCCGGGGTTCGTGCCATCCGTGTTGTCGCAAAAGTTCAAAAAGGATGACGATGTCGAATACTTTGTCGATTCGACTAAGTCGCGTTGGGTCGGTATTTGCCACAAGCGAAATTTCTTCGCCGCTTTGAATCCGAATGCGTTAACGACTGGAAAACTTGACGAAGATTATCCGACCTTGAGATCTTTTTAGCACGAAGCTGCCGCTTGTGCTTACGATCAGCCTGCTCTCATTCGGGTGCTCTCGCGAGAATCCTGAGACGGCCGCGAAGTTCAAGAACAAGAAGGACTGTGCAGAACGAGCTGAAGCATACCTTCGCCGGGAGAGAACAATTGATACTCCATCGAACGGCATCAATGGATCAGTCAGAAACGAGCAATACACTTACAGTAATTCTCTGAATACGTGCTTGCTCTACTTTGAAGTCGCCGAAGTTGGTGCCGGCACATCGTACAACATTGTCGATACGCTAACGAACAAGAACATCTATTATCACATTAGCTACAGCGATCCGTCAGCGCAGCGAAGCTTCGACACATTATGTAAATCATCCGACGGATGCCTTGATCGTAACGAATTCGAGAAGAAGCGCGCAGAACTTTTTCCAGATTTACGCTGATACGGCACCGCCGCTGCAAAGCTTGAGCCGAAACCGCGGATCGAAGTCACCCCCGTTGTGCTTTCGACAGCAAGCGAGACACGCGATCGCGCGGCGGACGCGGCGGACGCGCGGAAATTTCCCTTTGCAATTCGGGCAACGATAAACGTAGCGCGGTGCGCAAACTTTGGTCGGGAAAGGCAAATTGTGGCACCGCACTTCGTCGGCGATGTCGAGATCGCGGCAGGCGTCGCACCATTCCGCGCCGTGCGGAGCGATTCGGCGTCGTCTTTTTTCGCGAAATTGCGCGAGCAGATGAGCGAGCTCGTGTCGAAGCGTGCGATCGATCTCTTCATCGCCGTGATCGTAAAGCAGCGGGTTCAGTGAAATTAATTTTTCCCGATAATCGGCGCGGCCGGCAGTGGTTTTTAGGCGCGGGTTCCATTCAACGCGAATCTGGCGCGCAAGTTTCGCGGCGCCGAGTTGGCGCAGCAGATTTCTCGATTTTTCTTCGAGCGCGTGATCGCGCCCAAGGCGAAATGCATTCGAATTGCCCTCACCAAGCGACGACGTCGTCCGCCCCGGGCTCGCGACTGGGTGGAGCGTCGAGAGGATTGAGGTGAGGGAATCTGTATCCCGAAAAATGAATTCGAGTTGCCTAAGCAACCGCATGCGCACTCGTCCGCTTGCTCAAGCGTTCGACAATTTCAGCGACCACTTTTCGGGCCGCCTCGATCTCGTCAGCAGTCGTTTGTTTGCCTAACGAAAACCGAACGGCAGATCGCGCACGTTCCACCGGCAAACCCATCGCGAGCAAAACGTGTGATGCTGAGACTGAACCGACCATGCAGGCCGAGCCGCTCGAGGCGCAAACTCCCTTCAAATCGAGGGCGATGAGAAGCATTTCGGAATCGAGACCGAGCAAACTGACGTTCAGCGTGTTGGCGAGTCGCGGCGCGTCTTCACCGTTGAGTTTTGCTTCCGGAATATTTTGCGAAATCAAATTCCAAAACTCGTCGCGCAACTTCGATAGTCGATCCTGTTCCGTCTGACGATTCGTCAGGGCAAATTCAGCCGCCGCGGCCATTCCCGCGATCGCCGGGACGTTTTCCGTTCCGGGCCGGCGCTGATTTTCGTGCGAGCCGCCGAACAGGACCGGCTGCAATGACAAACCGCTCCGGAGAAAAAGAAAACCCGCGCCTTTAGGTCCGTAGAATTTGTGCGCGGCGAAACTGGCGGCATCGACTAGTCCCGCGCCTGCGGGATCGATGTCGATCTTGCCGAAGGATTGGACCATGTCGCTGTGCAGCAGCACGCCGCTGTCGCGACAAATTTTCGAAATTTCCTTTAACGGCTGAATCACACCGGTCTCATTGTTGGCCGCCATGATCGAAACGAGTCGCGTTTCCGGACGAATCGATTTGGCGAGCTGATCAAGATCGACAATTCCGTCGTTGGAAGTGTCGAGCCAGGTGACTTCGAAGTTTTCGTGCTTTTCTAAATGCTCGACCGCATGGAGCACAGCGTGATGTTCGGTTTTGTTGGAGATGACGTGGCCGCTGCCGTCCATTCCGCATCGGGCGAGTCCGAGCACGGCCAGATTGCACGATTCTGTTCCGCCGCTTGTGAAAATGATTTCGTTCGGCTTGGCGTGAATGAGCGCCGCGATTTTGTCGCGCGCGTTGTCGACGCCGGCGCGCGCGTTGCGTCCGGCCCGGTGAATACTGGATGGATTACCGAAATGCTGACTGAAGTAAGGCAGCATCGCTTCGCGGGCTGCATCGCAGAGCGGGGTGGTCGCGTTGTAATCGAGATAAATCATCAACTCTTCCTTTCCCTCTTAGTCTTCGTCTTCTCCCTCATTCGCTGAATTCGTCGCGGCTGCTGGTTGGTTTCTTTTTTCGCTTAGGCACGATGCGGAGCTGTTTCTCCTCATAATAAACCAACGAATCGGCCGGAACGCTTTGCACCAGAAAGACGTTGCCGCCGATTGTCGATCTCGCCCCGATCACGGTTTGGCCGCCGAGAATGGTCGAACCGGGATAAATTGTCACGTCATCCTCGACGGTCGGATGGCGTTTTCCCCCTTTCTTGATTTTGCCGTGCTCGTCTTTTTGGAAACTGCGAGCCCCGAGAGTGACGCTGTGATAAAGCTTCACCCGCGAACCGATCTCGGAAGTTTCGCCAATGACAACGCCGGTGCCGTGGTCGATGAAGAAATTCGAACCAATTTTCGCGCCGGGATGAATATCGATCCCAGTGCGGCTGTGCGCCCACTCGGTCATGATCCGCGGAATCAGCGGCAGATGCATTTGGTAGAGCACGTGCGCCATTCGCTGGATCGCGATCGCCTCCAGAGACGGATAGGCAAGAATGATTTCTTCGTAGCTTCTCGCCGCCGGATCGCCTTCAAATGCAGCGTCGATGTCTGTCCAAAGGAGTCGGCGGACATTTGGCAGTTCCGCGAAGAAATTAGATAAGCATTTATCTGCCTGCAATTCGGTCGCTTCGTTCGGCGGGATTTTTCCCAGGCTTCGGCAGATTTCGGTTTTGAGTCGCGCCCGCAGATTTCGCACGCGGACACGCGTGATCTCGGCCAAATCTTCCGAGCTCACGACCTGTTCGCTGCGAAATCCGGGAAACATCAGGCTCATCAGATCCGTGCAGGCCGCTTCAATGGAGAGGCGCGAGGGAAGCGTGGCGGCAGCATCGAGATAATTAATACCCCCGGTCTCGCCGTAGGTTTGCAGCAGCTCGTCGACTGCGTGGTCCTCGCTCTTGTGCATTGCAATCAAAGTATGCGCCGCCTTCGGGCGGGATCAAAATACAAACTCGATGAATGGTTGAACCGATAAAGAGTTGAAGCGATAGAGATTTGTCCGCTTTAACGTTTCAACGCTTAAACGAATAATCATGAAACCTTTTGTCGTGGCCGGATTGCCTCCAGACGAATTGAACAGTTTTCTTTCCGGCACGCACTCCGATCCGTTCCGAATTTTGGGTCCGCATCGGATGGGAGACGATCTCGCCATTCGCGCCTTTCGTCCGGACGCGCGCAAGATCGACATCGTGCGGGATGGGCAGGCAACAATTGAAGCGGAGAAAATTCATCGGGACGGTTTTTTCCAAGCCCAAGTGCCGAACGCGTCGCGGGACCTCGATTATCATCTGCGCCTGACCAGTTGGGACGGGTCCGAGTCGGTGATGCGCGATCCGTATCAGTACGGACCGATCTTGGGCGAAGTCGATCTGCATTTGTTCAGCGAAGGCCAGCATTGGCAGCTCTACGAAAAATTCGGCGCCCATTTGCGCACAATCGACGACACCGGCGGTGTTTATTTCGCGGTTTGGGCGCCAAACGCGCAACGCGTTAGTGTGGTTGGCGATTTCAACGGCTGGGACGGACGCGTTAATCCGATGCGCAAACTTCTCGGGAGCGGCGTGTGGGAATTATTTTTGCCGGGGGTTCGCGAAAGCGCGCATTATAAATTTGAAATTCGCGCGCAATCGGGCGCGCTTTTGCTCAAGAGCGATCCATTCGCGTTTTTCAATCAGCATGGAACATCGACGTCGTCGCTTGTTTACAATCTCGAGCGCTACCGCTGGAGCGACCTGGATTGGATGGAGCAGCGCAAACGCGACTGGCCGAAAAGTCCAATTAGCATTTATGAAGTACATCTCGGCTCATGGCGGCGGAAGGCCGAAGAAGGAAATCGGCCTCTTAGTTATCTCGAATTAGCCGAGACGCTGCTGCCTTACGTGCTCGAAATGGGATACACCCACATTGAGCTGCTGCCGATCGCGGAGCATCCGTTCGAAGGTTCGTGGGGCTATCAGGTCACGAATTATTTCGCGCCGACGAGCCGTCACGGAAACCCGGATGAACTGCGCCACTTCATCGATAAGTGTCATCAGGCCGGCATCGGCGTGATCATGGATTGGGTGCCGGCCCATTTTCCAAAAGACGCTCACGCGCTGGCCGAGTTCGACGGGACCGATCTTTACGAACACATGGACCCGCGCCAGGGCGAGCATCAGGATTGGGGGACGCTCATTTTCAACTATGGCCGCAACGAAGTGCGCAATTTCCTGATCGCGAACGCGCTCTTCTGGCTGGACAAATATCACATCGACGGACTGCGGGTTGATGCGGTCGCCTCGATGCTTTATCTCGATTATTCGCGCAAAGAAGGTCAGTGGATCCCGAATGTTTTTGGAGGCCGCGAAAATCTCGATGCGATTTATTTTTTGAAACGTTGCAACGAAGTTTGTTACGAGCGCTTTCCGGGAATCGTTACCATTGCCGAAGAATCAACCGCCTGGCCCGGCGTTTCGCGACCGACGTATCTCGGCGGACTCGGGTTCGGGTTCAAATGGAACATGGGTTGGATGCACGACTTTCTTGAATACATGAGTCTCGATCCGATCTATCGCCGTTTTCATCACGGCAACATCACGTTCTCGTTGCTCTACGCTTTCACCGAACATTTCATTTTGGTGTTGAGCCACGATGAAGTGGTGCACGGCAAACGTTCGTTGCTGTCGAAGATGCCGGGCGACGAATGGCAGAAGTTTGCCAACCTCCGAATGTTTTACGCCTGGATGTACGGCCACCCCGGCAAGAAACTGCTCTTTATGGGCGGTGAATTCGGCCAATGGCGCGAATGGAACCACGACGCGAGCCTCGATTGGCACCTTCTCGATCTTGCGAAACACGATGGATTGCGCCGGCTGGTGCAACATTTGAATTATATTTACAAAAGCGAACCGGCGCTCTGGCAGCAAGACGATTCTTATGACGGGTTCGAATGGATCGATTTTCACGATGCGGACAACAGTGTCGTGTCATTCGTTAGGAAATCGCGCGAAGGCGAAATGATCGTCTTCATCGTGAACGCGACGCCGATAGTGCGTCACAATTATCGACTCGGCGTACCACGCGCGGGATTCTATCGCGAAATCATCAACACCGACGCGCAAACTTACGGCGGCGGTAACGTTGGAAATTACGGCGGCGTGCAAAGCGAAGATCGACAATGGATGGGGCGAGAGCATTCGATTTTGATACAACTGCCTCCGCTGGTGACACTTGCGTTCAAGCCCGGACCCCCTAGATATTGAGGCTTGACTTTTGCGCCGTTTTTTGTAAAAAGTAGGGCACTATGAGAAAAAACAAATCCTCCGCCTTCACTCTGATCGAACTACTCGTCGTAATCGCAATTATTGCCGTTCTCGCTTCCTTCGCCGTGCCGGCGATTACCAGTGCCCTGACCAAGGGGCAGTTGGTTGGTACTGTGAACAACGCGCGGCAATACTATCTGGCAGGCTACCAGATGGCGCTCGATGGCAACGTCAATGCGGACGTAAATTACCAATGGCCGGGAGACTACACCGCCCCCACCATTACTACGCTTTCAGCCTACTCCAGCAAATTGGTGACAAACCAGTACCTGAAAGTCGGAGACCTAGCCAAGCTCTTGAGCGGGCCTGGCGCAATTGTCGGGGCGACTGGAGCGGTGGACCCGACTACTGGCATAACAACGGTTACCCTTACCGGCACGCCCGGCCTCAAAGTCTACGAGCTTCATGATGGCGACTCTGCCAACACCATCTTCGCCGTTAGCAACAACTTCACCTACAACACGGCACTCACCCCCACTGTTTCACCCTTCGGCGACAAAGGATTCGTGGTGATACGTAAAGGCGGCGATTGCCTTTCACTCCGAAAGAACAACGCCCTGGCCTCTAATTACCCCAACCCGTCAGCATATCAATCAGCAGTCGGAAAGCTCAGTGGCGACGTCGATGGAACGCTCGGCACAGAAAGCGCCAGCCTTGTCTTGGCATTTCCGTAATACGGAATTTTTTCGCGCAAGGCGTCTAATTTACTCAGCTAACTTGTCGTCGATTCGAATTCGCCGTCGCTAACACGGGTGCGGATTCTCATTTTCGCTCGAACCACCGTCACGCTTCGGACTAATTCGCCGCGTTCGTTTCTGGTGACGCTGTAGCCGCGGCGCAAGGTCGCGTCGGGGCCAAGCACGCGCAGAATGGCTTCGATTCGCTGAAAATGGTGCCGTGCGTTTTCCAAAGCGCGGGGCGGCAACTCGGCGAAGCGGCGGTGCAGATCTCCAAAACGATTGCGGCGGAGTAGAAGTTCGCGAGCCGGACTGCGGGCCTGCAATGCGGCGAGAGCGTGGATAAGGCCGCGTCGGTAATTGTCGATCTTGTGGGTAAGGCAGCGGCGCAACGTTTCACGGGAATGATCGAGCCGCTGTCCCGCATCGCGCATTCGGTTCATCAACTCGCGGCTGAGTCCGCGCACGCACACGTCCATCTGCCGGCGAAGATCGACAATGTCGGGAACTATCAACTCCGCAGCCGCGCTCGGTGTCGGCGCACGTAGGTCAGCCACGAAATCGGCGATGGTGAAATCGATCTCGTGCCCGATCGCGGAAACGATCGGCACGGTCACGTCAACGATCGTGCGCGCAACGACCTCTTCGTTGAACTCCCACAAATCTTCCATGCTCCCGCCCCCGCGGGTGACGACGATGAGGTCAACTGGCGCGAAATTCTCATTCGGCCTGGCCAGTTCGCGGATCGCGACCGCGATTTCCTGAGCCGCGCCCGTTCCCTGAACGCGCACCGGGTTAATTAGAATTTGCAGCCATGGTGCGCGCCGCCGCAGCACATTCAGAATGTCACGAATCGCCGCACCGCTCGGGGACGTCACGATTCCGATTCGCTTCGGAAATTTCGGCAGCGGTCGCTTGCGGGCCGGATCGAAAAGTCTCTCGGCATCGAGTTTGCGTTTGAGCGCATCGAACTTCGCCTGCAAAACGCCCAGACCGATTGGCTGAATGATTTGGACGCTGAGCTGATATTGTCCGCGCGCTTCGAAGACGGAAACGTTTCCGTAAATCTGGATTTGCGCCCCATCAGCGAGTGGTTGCCGGAGCGGAGCCATTGTGTTTCGAAAAATCACGCAAGCGATCCGCGCCCGCGCGTCTTTCAAAGTGAAGTATTGATGACCGCTGGGATGCAGTTTGTAATTGGAAACTTCGCCCTGCACCCAGACCGCGCCGAATTTCGTTTCGAGAATGCCGCGGATGCTGCGCGTCAGCTCGGAGACAGTAAGGACTTTCGATGTTTGCTGGAACAAATCGGCGGTCATTCTCATATTCCAGTGAAGGTCTCTCGTCCTACGGAATAATCCTAGCAGTTAGAGATTCCTCGACTTCGCTCGGAATGACAAGTGGGGCGTGCCGCGAATCTGCCGCGTCAGCTCGGAGACGGTGAAAACTCTCATTGTTTGTGGGAAGAGGTTGCTGCTCAGTTACACGGCTGAGTTACGACGGAAAAACGTTGGTTGCATAACGCCATCGGAAACGCTGAACATTCAACATCGCACATCAAATATCGATCGCGCTTGACAGTGTGTCGCCGGCGCCGGGATGATCGCGCACTCATGAACATTCGCGTCGTCTTTTGTGTCATCGTTTGTGGATTGGTCCTTGCTTTTGTTGGTCGGGCAGGAGGGGGATCCACCTGCCCAATCACATTCCCAGCGGGTGTTTAAGGTTGGCGTGCTCGCGTCGTTAACAGGCTCTTGGTCGTCTCTTGGGCAAAACACGGTTGCAGCGCTGCAGATCGCCGAGGAGCAACTCGAAACAGAAGCAATTAGCCATCACGGCGGATATCGGTTCCAATTTTTTGTCCGCGACACTGAGCTCGATCCTTCGAAGGCGCTTGAAGCGATCAAGGACCTCGACAAGCGCGGCGTCAAGATCGTCATCGGTCCGCAATCGAGCGCAGAAGTGGCTATGATCAAGCCGTACGCGGATGCCCACAATATTCTCGTCATCAGCCAGGGCAGTACCGCATCTTCGCTCGCGATCGCTGGGGACAACATCTTTCGTTTTTGCCCAAATGACACGCGTGAGGCCGCGGCGATCGTCGCTTTGATGTGGCATGATGAGATCCGCACGATCGTTCCCCTCTGGCGAAATGACGCGGGCAACAATGGTCTGCACGATTCTGTCAAAGCAGCTTTTCAAACACTCGGAGGCGCGGTGACTTCGGGATATCAGTATCAACCGGCGACAACTGATTTTTCCGCTGCTACGTCATCGGTCTCATCACAGATTGCAACCCTTGTGAGCGGCGGCGCCGATGCTTCTACTATTGCGGTTTATCTTGCTGCGTTCGATGAAGTCGTGGACGTATTTCAAAGCGCGCAAAGTGATCTAACGCTCTCGTCAACCACTTGGTACGGCAATGACGGCGTGGCGCTTTCCGCGGCCTTAACCGGTGACGCGACTGCGGCGGCCTTTGCAGCCAGCGTCGATTACCCTAATCCCATCTTTGGCCTTGATGATTCGCTGCAAAGCGAGTGGCAACCAATCGCTGACGCGATCGAAGCGCGCACGGGGATCCAGCCGGACGCTTTCGCGCTGTCGGCTTACGACGCGCTATTTGTTGTGCAACTCGCGCTGGGGGATGCGGGCGGCGTGCAGAATTTCGCCGGCTTCAAAGCGGCGTTCGTTGATGAAGCTAACGCGTATGAGGGCGTGACGGGATCGACCGCGCTCGATTCTGCCGGAGACCGGCTCAAGGCTGATTTCGATTTCTGGGCCGTCCGGCTTGAGAATGGCAGCTACGGCTGGGCGCGCACCGGAACTTATAACAACGGCGTGTTGACGATTTTCTGACCGAGGAGCGCGCGCCTCGCGTCCTTTATATTCGGCGCTGGTAGAGCGCCGCTACAGAAGTTCCGCTTGCATTCCGGCCGGTGGTTTTAGCCCAAGCTTTTTGTAAGCGTTGGCAGTGGCGACGCGGCCTTGCGGTGTGCGCTTGATGTAGCCCTCCATAATTAAATACGGCTCGTTTACTTCCTCGAGCGTGCCAGCTTCTTCGCCAATCGCGACCGCAAGCGAATTGAGACCAACCGGGCCGCCGTTGAATTTGTGGATCAATGTTTCGATGATGCGCTTGTCCCATTGATCGAACCCGTCGCGGTCGATCTCGAGCATCGCGAGCGCTTTGTCCGCCAGCTCGCCGGTAATTTTTCCCTGCGCTTTGACCTGAACGTAGTCGCGGACCCATCGAAGCAAGTTATTCGCGGTGCGCGGCGTCCCGCGCGCGCGCGCGGCGATCTCGGCCGCGCCGGCAGCGTCGATTTCCACTCCGAGGAGACGCGCGCTGCGGGTGATGATCTTTTGCATCTCATCGGCGCCGTAATAATCGAGGCGCGCGGTCATCCCGAAGCGTGAGCGCAGTGGCGCGCTCACCATTCCGGCCCGCGTCGTTGCGCCGATCAGCGTGAACTTCGGCAGTTGCAATCGCAGACTCCGGGCTTGCGGGCCCTGATCGATAATGATGTCGAGTCGGTAATCTTCCATCGCCGGATAAAGATATTCTTCGATTGTCGGTTGCAACCGATGAATCTCGTCGATGAAAAGGACATCGCCTTTCTCCAGACTCGTGAGCAGACCTGCCAGCTCGCCAGCTTTCTCGATTACCGGCCCGCTCGTGTTTTTAACGTTTACCCCCATCGCGTTCGCGATGATGTAAGCGAGGGTGGTCTTGCCGAGACCGGATGGGCCGCTCAACAAAATGTGTTCGAGCACGTCGCCGCGTTTCTTCGCCGCTTCCACCATCAATTCCAAACGCTCGCGCACTTTCAGCTGGCCGGTGAATTCGCTGAACATCGGCGGCCGCAGCGAGATCTCGAAAGCGGCGTCTGGTTCCGGCGGTTTCACTTTCATCTTTCTAACCTAATTTTTTCGTGAGCACGAGCTCGGTTCCCCGCGGTTTTAAAATGTAATCGACTTTATCAAACGCGTTGCGAATCAAATGCAAGCCGAGACCGCCCGGTTTGACCTCGTTATGGGCGCGACCACGCATTTTGCTGGCGGGCGCTTGCTCGCCGTAATCGCGCAATCGCACCCGGACGCAGGTGCGAAGCGTTTCCACTGACAACGCGATCGGCTGATCGTCGCGCAGATCGTAAGCGTGTCGGATCACGTTCGTGCAAGCTTCATCGACGCCCAGCACCATCAGCGTCTGTTCCTTTTCGGAAAATGGATGCCGCGCGAGAAATCTTCTCACAAAACTGCGCATCAAGGCGAGATTTGCCGTATGGCTGGTGAATTCGAGCTTTCCTTTCTTCATGAGCCAAACCAAACGCTGAGCACAGCTTGGCGCTCAATCAAGTGCCGGTCTAAAACCAAATTGGACAGCGGCGCAAAGAGGTTGTTCAGTTTTGCGCATGTGGAGAACGTTGGCCGCACTCGTGCTTTTCGTCACGCCAGCTCTGGCGCAGGAACGTTTGACCGCTTACGACGCGCTTCGGGTCGTGGGCCTGCGCCTCAACCGCGAAGCGGTTAACCATGTCATTTCCCTCACCGGCGTGCGCGGAGATCCGCAACCCGAAACCTGGAGAGTTTTGATCACCGATCAACGCGGCAACGGCGGTGTTCGCGAAATCCAAGTACGAAACGGGCAAATTGCCTCCGAACGGCCGAGCTCAGTTGTTGGTTCAAGCGAAGGCGCGACCATCAACACCGCGCGGCTAAATCTCGATTCGAGCGGCGCGTTCGCCGTCGCTAGTCATACGGCGGACAAGTCCGGAACCCGATTTGAAACTGCCAGTTACACTTTGCGGACAGATGAACGCGGCGATCCGACCTGGATCGTGACGTTGCACGCGAAGTCCGGGCGCCCGGTGGGCACGATCTACATCGGCGCCAATCGCGGAAACGTCAGCCGCACCGAAGGAATGTTTGCCGGGACGAACATGAAGGACGTCGAGACCGAGCGCGAAGCCGCTCAGGAGCCGGGCGATGAAGAAGGAGAACACGGACCGCTTCACGGCGTTAGTTCGCGCATTAGGGGTATGTTTCGGCGGACGCAAGACGAAGCGCACGGCATGTTCGATCGCGTCCGGCGTTCGTTCTCCGATTTCATCAATCGCTAATCGGATAGGGTCGACAATCGTTCATGCCAAAATCTCCCGCAGCATCTGAAGTTTGGCTGGAGCTGAATTATGCCGACTGGAAAGACACCTGCGCCACGCTCCATATGTGGACGCAGATTGTCGGTAAGATTCGACTGACTCTCACGCCCTGGACCAATCATTCCTGGCACGTCACGCTTTACGTCACTGCTCGCGGCCTAACGACTTCGCCGATTCCACACGGAAATTTCACTTTTGAGATCGACTTTGATTTCATCGATCACCACCTTCGAATCCTGAAAAGTGACGGCGGACAGCGCTCGCTTGAACTCAAGCCGCGGACCGTGGCGGCCTTTTACAAGGCGGTCATGACCGCTTTGGATGAGTTGGGCTTACCCGTCAAGATCGACATCATGCCAAATGAAATCCCGAATCCGATTCCATTCGATCGCGACGAGCAGCATCGCTCTTACGATCCCGAATATGCCAATCGATTCTGGCGGGTCCTCGTCCAGGCGGACCGCGTGTTCAAAGAATTTCGTTCACGCTTTTGCGGGAAATGCAGTCCGGTCCATTTCTTTTGGGGCGCGCCGGATCTCGCCGTCACGCGTTTTTCCGGCCGCACCGCGCCGCCGCATCCCGGCGGATTCCCGCATCTGCCGGATGCAGTCACGCGAGAAGCATATTCGCAGGAGGTCAGTAGCCTTGGGTTCTGGCCCGGAGCTGACGTGATGCCGATGGCGATTTTTTATTCTTACGCTTATCCCGAACCGGCCGGATTTCCGGAGGCGAAAGTAAAACCCGGTGCTGCCTCATATAATGCGCAGTTTCATGAATTCGTCTTGCCCTACGATGCGGTTCGCACTTCAAAGTCTCCGGATGATGCGATCCTCGATTTTGCTCAAAGCACATACGATGCTGCGTCGACTCTAAGTAACTGGGATCGCGGTGCCCTGGAGGAAAGGAAACCTTCCTTGCATTTGGCGCGGCAACATTCGTAATTTGGCGCGATGAATCCTCAATGCGCTGCCGAGCACGACGCCTGGCACGACTTGAAAGACGGTTGGCGGCCGCTTTACGGCGATGTCGATTCAATGGGCGTCGCTGTCGAGTGGCACGATTTTCGGATGGCGCGTTCGTTCAATTGGGGCCGGACTTTTCATCCGCGCAGCCTTGAGTTTTGTTTAAATCTCGAAGGACACGGCGAAGTCGGTCGCGCCGGAAAAACGCAGTACGCGCCCAGTGCGGCGGGTTACTACGCGATCGGCGACGAACCGCTTCCGGCATCGCGCCGTGCGAACGATCATCACCAGTTTGCCACCCTGGAATTTTCCCGCGCGCATTTGCGAAAGCAGTTCGTGCAGAACGAAGACGATCTCGAGCCGCAAATACGCCGCGTGATCTTCGGCGAGAAAGACGAAACGATTGTCGCGCCGACACGTCCGATGTCGATCCAACAACGCGCGGTCGTAGCCAGTCTGGCTGAGCCGCCGGTTTCGAAAGCAGCGCAAATTCTTTGGTATCAAAGCAAAGCGCTCGAACTGATGGCGCATTTCCTTTTTGAGCCGAAGGACCCCGAATTTTTCTGTATGCGCCAAAAACGGGTGGCGCGCGAAAGGGTCGAACGCGCGAAGGAATTGCTGTCCCACAATTTAACTAATCCGCTCACGCTCGAAGCGCTCGGCCAGGAAGTTGGCTGCAGTCCGTTTTATTTGAGCCGGATGTTTTCGCGCGAGGTCGGTCTGACCATTCCGCAGTACTTGCGGAAGCTTCGAATGGAACGCGCGGCCGAATTGTTGCGCACCGGTCGCTACAATGTGACCGAAGCCGCAACCGAAGTCGGCTACTCCAGCCTCAGTCATTTCAGCAAAGCATTTTGCGAAACGATCGGCTGTTGTCCGGTGTTGTATCCCGCGGCCAGGAACGTGATTCTCGATCGCTGAGGCGATCGCGTTGAAAAGTTACAAACGTTACATAGTTACAATGGTTGCATCTTTTTAACGTTGTAACTCTTGTGACCTTTTAACGACCCAATGAAAATCGCGCGCGCACTCATTTCCGTTTCCGATAAAAGCGGCATCGCCAAATTTGCGCGCGCACTCGAACGACAGGGTGTCGACATCATTTCGACCGGCGGTACGGCCGAATTGCTGCGAAAGGAAAAAATTCCGGTCCGCGACATTTCCAGCTTCACCGCTTTTCCGGAGGTGCTTGAGGGCCGGGTCAAGACTTTGCATCCGCGCGTGCACGGAGGTTTGCTTTACAAACGCGGCAATCCCAAACATGAAGCCGAAGCGCGGGAATGTGGCTTCGAGCCAATCGATCTCGTCGTCGTGAACCTCTATCCGTTCGAAAAAACAATCCAAAAGCCCGACGTCACGCTAGCCGAGGCGATCGAGAACATCGACATCGGCGGCCCGTCGATGATTCGAAGCGCCGCCAAAAATTACGAATCGGTCACGGTAGTGGTCGACCCGGCTGATTACGACAGCGTCTTGGAAAACATGCGCGAGAACAGTGGCGAGACGACGCTGAAATTGCGCGAGCACCTCGCGATCAAAGCTTTCATCAAGACTTCCGATTACGACCGCACAATCGGTAATTACCTCAACCGCGAGCAGATTACCGAAGCCTCGTTTTCCCTTTCGCTCCCACTCGTCACCAAATTGCGTTATGGCGAAAATCCGCACCAGCATGCTGCGCTCTACGGCAATTTTGATCGTCATTTCGAAAAGCTGCACGGCAAAGAGCTTTCCTTTAACAACATTCTCGATATTAGCGCGGCCACGAACCTGATCGCAGAATTTTCCCAACCCACGGTCGCGATTTTAAAACACACCAATCCGTGCGGGGTTGGTTCCGATGTCGATCTTCGCAAAGCGTGGGAGAAAGCATTCGCGACCGATAAACAGGCGCCGTTCGGAGGTATCATTGTTTGCAATCGCGCGATCGACGAACCACTCGCCAAAACGATCAGCGAAATTTTCTCGGAAGTGATCATCGCGCCAGAGTTTGAGACGAATGCGCGCGCGCTCTTGCAAACGAGAAAAAATCTACGTCTCATTCGTCTTATAACTTCTGCGGTCGAAGCCCGACCAGCAGTCGATCTTCGCTCGGTTTGCGGCGGTCTTCTCGTTCAGGATTCCGATAACGTGAGCGAGACTCCGGAGCAGGTCGTGACCAAGCGCCGACCGACGAAAAGCGAATTGGCCGCGATGCTTTTTGGCTGGCGCGTGGTCAAACACGTGAAGTCCAACGCGATTGTTTATGCCGCGGCCGATCGCACTCTTGGAATCGGCGCCGGGCAAATGTCGCGCGTCGATTCCTCGCGCATCGCGATTTGGAAAGCGGAAGAAGCCGGACTCTCGCTCAAAGGCAGCGTCGTTGCGAGCGATGCATTCTTTCCGTTTCCGGATGGTTTAATCGCTGCGGCCGATGCGGGCGCGACCTGCGCGATTCAACCGGGCGGTTCAGTGCGCGACCAGGAAGTGATCGCCGCTGCCGACGAACGCAAAATGGCGATGATCTTTACCGCCGTTCGCCACTTCCGGCACTGACCGCCATTGGCGGAACCTCCAAGAGAAATCTCAATCTCCAATATTCAAACAAACTCCTTACCTGGTTTTTGAGATTTGAATCTTGAAGATTCTTTGAAGCTTGGGTTTGGGATTTGTAATTCCTTTCAGCCTAGGGCTGAAACGTGATCGGTACCAGCACGGTCCAATCGTGGGCGCCGGGTTCCGCCTTCCATTGCTGAAGCGCTTTGACCGCTGCTTGATCGAGAATGGTTTGTCCGGTCGATTCGATTGCTTGCACGTTTTTTACTTGTCCATTCGGGTCGAAGGTGACGCGAAACTTTCCCGCGCCCGTCGTCGGCCCCGAGCGAAGCATCCGCGGTTCGTAAGGATATCTTGGCGCCGGATTATAAATGACTCGCGGATTGCGCGCCAATTTCGGCGTCGGCGAAGCCGTCGGTGATTCAACCGGAGCCGCGGCCCAGCGACCGGTCCCCGCTGATTTTGACTGCGCCAACAACGGATCGAGCAGACCGGTCGGTCGCAACCCGTTTTTCGTGGCGATTCCCACAACTTCCCCCTCCGCATCGACAACCGGCGCACCGGCAGCGTCATTCGGAATCGCTCCACTAATTTGGAATGCATCTTTTTTCGGATCGGATCCGAGAGAAGTGATTGTGCCCGCCGCGGCGGGCTGCTCTTTGTGTTGAAGCGAACTGCCGATGATCACCGCCCAGGCATTCACGGCAATTGATTCGGAGTTTTTAGCGAGTGGAAGAAACGGCACACCGATTTTGGTTTCCGCTCGAAGAATGGCGAGATCGCTTTGTTGGTCGGATGCAACCACGCCGGTGACGTTGCGAATTTTTCCGTCGGGAGATTTAGCGACGCCATACGCCGCGTCCGCAACTATTGTCCAACTCGTGACGAGCAGTCCGTCGCGAGAAACAAAGAAAGCGTTGCCGGTCCGCAGGAGTTGGCCTTTCGTGTCGAAGACGGTGAATTCAATAATCGCCGGTGCTGCCTTCTGTGCGACTTTCTGAAATTCTGGCGGCGGCGTTTGTGCCGGTGGTGTTGCTGTAACTTGAGCTACGGAAACGGAAGGACTCGCCGCGACATTTGGAGCGGCCGTTGTTCCGGGCCGTGCTGGTGTCGCAGTTGGCGTCGCCGGCAGTGTGGTGCCTTGTGGCGCCGGATTTCTTCCACACCATGAGTAAGCGAGAACGACGAAAAGGATAAGTCCACAAACGAGAGCGAGCGTCGATTGTCTCATCTGAGACTTTTCTTCATGAACAAATCGCTGACCGCAGCGTCGTTAGTTTTCTTATCTGGCCGCGGATGACAATCGCCACATCCAAATGCTCAGCACAGCGGCGATGATGAGCGCTACCCAGCTCACCTCCAGCGGTATCTGATGAGTCGCCACCATTACTTTGGCGTGCTTGAAGAGACGCACCACATGGCCAATCGCAAATATCGCAAAAATTACTGCCGCCACCCGCAATCCCGTTCTTTGTGAGTTCATGCCCCACATTTTCACATGTCGATCTTCGCTTTGTCAGCAAAATACTGTAGCAGCGGTCTATGACCGCCGTTCGAAAAAGTGTTTGTTACGCCGCCGTCGTTCTTCCGCGAAACGCAGCTGCCTGGACCACAATTCCGACCACGGCCAGGCCGACAAACAGAATCGTCGCACCGGTTTGCGGCAAGACGATCGTATGTTGAATCAAATAGGCGCCGACCACCGCCGATAACACAATCAACGTCCAGTCGAACAACGCGAGCAACAATATCGCGCCGATGATGCCGCCGACGATGAATGTCACTCCGGGATAGCTTGCGCCGTGAACGAAAAATGCGGTCACGAGCGCGAGCGCCAATTTTCCGCCGGCGAGAAAACCGGCCACTGCGATTGCGACTTTTTGCAGGAAGATGGCGAGCAACGCGCCGATGAATCCGAATACGATCGCCACGCTCAACGACAGAATGGCTGACGGTTCGTGGACAAGGTGCGGCGCGACTTCTACGCCCGCCGCAAATCCAACCGCGGCCACGCAAAGCCAGAACAGTTTGCGCCCGAAAAACAAAATCACCGCCCCAATCAGGACGCTCAGAATTGGAATGGGGAGGTTCATGGCAAAGGCGTTGTAGTCGTAGTTATCGATTCTGTCATTCCGAGCGAAGTCGAGGAATCTCTTTCTATTTCAGAAATATCTAGAGATGTCTCGACTCTGCTCGACATGACAGGCAGCCAAAACAAATCCGCCTCTCCCTTTTGGAAAGGGAGAGGATTGAGGTGAGGGATTGTTAAGGTTTTTTGTCATACCATTTCGATAAATCCCGTCGCAAAAACTTCTCCAGCTCTTTGATGTCGAAATAAAACGCCTCGATCAAGCTCGATCTCAACTGATTGTCGATCTTGTTCGGGTATTCCTGCTCGAACACGCTCGCTTCCCGGGGAACGAACGAGGAATCGACGCCGAGAAATTCGAAGACGCGCCGAAGAGTTTCCTTGTGATCACTCCTAAGCTCTTCATTCAAAAGAATGAGACACTTCTCTTTGCCGAAGATGTTGAACAAGCGCCGGACCTGATGCGCGTAGAATCCGCGATCGACATAGGAATAGACACGGTGCTGTAACGGCAAAGCTTCGCGGCATCGCTCCGGTTCTTTTTCGATCGCTTCGGCAAACGGTAATTTCTCTTTGCCTCGTTTGGTTTCCATGTTCCAGGCCGAGAAGGCGCGCTCGACTGGATTCCGCAAAGCTAGAATCCACTTTGTCTTCGGATTGTATTTCCAAATCCGATACGGCGCGGTTTCCCAATACATGTAGATCGGACTCGCTTCACCAATCACGCGATGCTCCGGCTTCGGCTTAAAATTGGCGTGATACTTGTTGTAATCCTTGTCGTCAGTTTCGCGATCGAAAAAGTGCAGCTCTTTTCGCGTTTCTGGCATGCAAATCTCCGGATGCTGCCGCAAAAACGAATCCAGCGCCGACGTACCGCCCTTCTGCGTCCCGCCAATGACAAAATCAACGCGCATGTTTCGTCCACAGATTGACACAGATTTTCACAGATTTGAAAGACAGGAAGACAGTTTTAGCGGCGTGTGTGTCAAACGCCTCTACAACTCATCGAGCGAATGGCCATTCTGCTCTACCGCCGTTTGGCGGTTTGAATGTAATCGGCACCTTTGCTTCGGCCGGTCCAGATCGAAACCGCCACTGATAAAGGTGCTTTTAGCTATGTTATCGAGCTCAGCGTGACCAGTGCTGATCAGAGTTTCCACTGACTCCACCGTCCCGTCTCGACGTAGGTGTAGCAGAAAAGTGCCTGATCCTCCAATGCGTCGCTCGCGTAGGTCGATCGGATATTCGGGCTTCGGACAATACAGCGCGTAACGGTGAAAATCTTTAGGATCCTTAATCACGACAGGTGCGCGGGTTGTTTGCGCTGTTGCTCTTGCGATGAACAGCAAGCAAATCGCAGAGAGCGCTTTTGTTACGAAATCTCGAACAGACAGAATCGATTTCATTTCTTCATCATTGCGTCAGATCCACATCCTGGACCGCGCCGGAGAGGTCCCAGTCCTGTTTTATTTCGTCGGTCACTTGATGATAATCCTTCGAATCAAACTCGTCGGAGCGGAGCGGTGCATTCTCCGGGCGGGAAAGAAGATGTTCGCCTTTGCCGATGTATAGCGACGGCACGCCGACCTTTGAAAATTCGAAATTGTCGGCGCGATAAATCGCGCCTTTTTCAGGACGACTGTTCGGGATCGCGGCGCGGCCTTGCCGTTGCGCGGCGGCGGCGAGCGCGTCGTCCATTGTTGAAAAACCGTAACTGACGTCCTCAATGTCGCGCGCTTTGCCCCACACGTTCATGCTGTCGATGTTGATGTCGGCCAAGGTTTTCTCGAGTGGATAAAGCGGATGCTCCGCGTACCATTTCGCGCCAAGAAGTCCGGCTTCCTCGGCAGTCGTGCACATGAAGAGAATCGAGCGCTTCGGAGCTGGATCGGCTTTTGGAAATGCGCTCGCCAATGCGATCACGGCCGCGTCGCCTGAAGCGTTGTCGACTGCGCCGTTGAAAATTTGGTCGCCTTGCAATTCCGGATGACGGCCGAGATGATCCCAATGCGCGCTGTAGATGATGTATTCGTCTTTCAAATTCGGGTCGGCGCCTTCGAACTTGCCGATCACGTTGTGCGATCTAAACGAGCGGAGCGCTTGTTTGATGTCGATGTTGCTTTTTGCATTCAGCGCCATCGGTCGAAAATTTTTCGAGATCGCGGATTTTTTGAGCGTGTCGAAATCCTGGCCGCAGTCGGCAAGTAGTTTTTTGGCAACATCAAGCGTGATCCATGAGCGCGCCGAGACCGCGTCCATGTTTTTATTCGGATTATCGAGCTCGAAATTCTCCTTGGCCCAGCTCGACTTGACGACTTGCCACGGATAAGCGGCCGGTTCCGTTTCGTGAATGATGATCGCCGCAGCTGCGCCTTTTTGCGCCGCGATCTCGTATTTGTAAGTCCAGCGACCATAATAGGTCATCGCTTTCCCTTTGAACATTTTCTCGTCGAGCTTGGACGGATCTTTCGGATCGGGCACCGCCGGATCGTTGATCAACATCACGATCGTTTTGCCGCGGACATCGACGCCTTTGTAATCGTCCCAACCGTACTCCGGCGCGACGACGCCATAACCGACAAAGATGAGATCGGAATTGTCGACCTTGATTTCCGGCTGCAACCGCGCGGATGACGCGACGAAATCGTCCGGGTATTTCAATTCAATCGGCGGTTTGCCGTTAACGATAAATGCCATGTGCGGATCGCTTTTAATTCCGGCGAGCGGCACTTCCTGAAAATAACTGCCGTCGGGATTTCCAGGTTTCAGGCCGACCGATTTAAACTGATCGGAAATGTATTTGATCGAGAGCTCTTCGCCCTTTGTTCCCGGCGAGCGTCCTTCGAATTCGTCGGACGAAAGAATTTTGATGTGCGCGAGCAAGGCGTCCGGTGTGATGACGTCGAGCGACGGCTTCAGTTTTTCTTCCGGTTTGTCGGCGGCGAAGACGCAGAGAGTTATTCCGAGAAGAACGACGCAGGAAAGGAGAAACGCTTTCATAGCTCAAATAGTAAGAGATGTCTCGACTTCGCCCGAGATGACAAGACTTTTGTAGCGGGAATTACGCTGCATGCGCCAACCCCTCACCTTCATCCTCTCCCCTTGGCAAGGGAGAGGGCAGGGTGAGGCAGTCTTTTCTCCTTGTCGCGATGGATTAGCGACGACGCTATCGGCTTTTCTGAGAGGGGCCGGCGGGCGCCTTCTTTTTGTCTTCGCCTTTTACGCCGATCTTTTTCAGGAACGGTTCGACCGATTGTTTCCGGCCAAGAAATTTTTCGATCGACATCGTGACGTCGCGCCCATCGCCCTGGGCATAAATTTCCTGGCGCAACTTCATTCCGGCTTGCTTGTCGAGATAACCGTCCTTCGCTTTTTCAAAAACGGTTGCCATATCGGCGGCGATCGCGTCGGCCCAGGCGTAACCGTAGTAACCGGCATCGTAGCCATTCATGTGGCCGAAATAGGTGACGAAGGTCGTGCTCGGGTCGATCGGGAGAAAAACTTTTTCGAGAACCGGATTGGAAATCGCGACGCAATCGTAGGGCGCGTTCTCGGGATGCACGTCATGCATGGCGAGATCGAGCGAGGCGAAAGCGAACTGCCGGCGATAGAAAACGCCGGCAGTCGCTTTCTTCGCATCGTTCATCTTCTGGATGATGTCACCGGGAATTTTCCTCGACGGATCGCGATAATCAGCGGCGAACGTATCGAGTACTTTTTTGTTCCAGACCCAGTTTTGTAGCATTTGCGACGGAGCTTCGACGAAATCGCCAGGCACGTGCGTTCCGGCAAAGCGCCCGGACTTCGCGCGCGTTGTAATTTCATGAAGCGCGTGACCGAATTCGTGGAAAAGCGTCTCCACGTCGGAGTGCGTCATGAGCGACGGCTTCTCTCCGCTCGGCGGTGGAAAGTTACACAACAAAGTGGTTACAGGCCGTTGATATTTGCCGTCCGGCAGAAGTTTTCCGCTGATGATTGGAAATTCGGCGAAGTGGTTGAATTTTCCTTCGCGCGGAAACATGTCGAGATAGAACATGCCGAGCGGTTCGCCAGTGGCGGCATCGGTCACCATGTAAAACTGGAGATCGTCGATCCATTTGTAAGGCGCGGCGATTTTTTCAAATTTCAGCCCGAAAATGCTCTGGTAGATGTTGAACATTCCCTCGAGCACTTTTTGGAGCGGGAAAAACGCGCGGAGCGCTTCGGTGTCGACGGTGTATTGCTGTTTCTTGAGCTGGTTCGTGTAGTAGCGCCAATCCCAGATGCCGATCTTCGCGTCGGGATTGTGCATGTCCTCCGCCTTCATTTTTTGAAACGCGGCGACTTCGGCGGCGAACTTCGGCTGAATCCCCGAGATCAGATTGTCGATGTACGACTTCGCGCCCGTGCCCGTCTTGGCCATTTTGATTTCGGTTTGGTAATCGTCCCATGATTTGTAGCCGAGCCGGAGCGCGATTTTGTTTCGCAACACGAGCATCTGGTTCAGTACGGTCTGGTTGGTGTCTTTGGCCAGACTGTCGTGCGCGATGTAAAGTTTCTTGCGCGCCGCCTCGCTTTTGGCGTTGTCTTCGACCGTGTTGTACTGCCAGGTCACATTGGCGAGCACGGTGTAGGCGTCATCGCCGGTTTTCACGCCAGGTGAAGCGAAGAAACTTTCGGGCACGCCCTCGAGCTCCGCTTTCGTAAATACCACCGGCGCTTTGGCATTGACGATGTTGGTGTCAAAATCGGTCCCGAGTTTCGACAACTCTTTGCGTAACTGCTCCACTTCCTTGCGTTTGTCAGGCGGCAATTCCAAACCGGCGCGGCGATAATCGCGCATTGTTTCGTCGAAAAGTTTTTTGTCTTCACCGGAAAGCTTCGGCTTGGTGTCGGCGAATGCTTTCAGCGCCTTGTAAACGTCTTCGCGATAATCAATCCCGACGGCCCAGTCCTGAAATTCTTTGACCGCGTTCTCGGCCGCGCCGCGCATCTTTTCGTTGGTGTTGCTTTCCTTAATGATCACCGCCTTGTTCGCGGCGTTGCCGGCCTGGTAAGTGAGATCGTCGAGCGCGACGATCGTGCTCTTGAATGTGACTTTGCTAAGATCTTGCGCGCCGATCTGGTCGAGCGCTTTGTTCGCGGTCGCGATGGCGTTCTTCATCATCGCGTCGACCGCTTCGGGCGTTTGTTCCCAATTAGGAATGGTGAGGACGGCATTCGTTTTCGCCGCCGCGGCGCGAAAATCGTCGACCGTCTTCAAATTTTCCGCGTGAAGATCGACAACGAGAGCAAGAGTAAGACTAAGAGTGAGAGGAAGAGGAAGAGAGGGGTGCAAGAGCGACAATGTTTTCATGCGGAAAGGTTTGGTTGATGGAAGCAGCGAAGATTGTGTAGAAGGTTTGATCGGTAAAGCCAAAACAAAGTTGTGATCGAGAAATTTCTGCTCGCGTTTATTCCGCTTTTTGTCGCGATCGACCCGATCGGACTGGTCGCGATTTTCTTGGGGCTCGGGACGAGCGCGTCGAGCGAACATCGCAAACATCAGGCGTTTCTCGGCCTGCTCACCGGTTTGCTGGTGTCGACCGGGTTCATTTTTCTCGGCAAAATTATTTTCAAAGCGCTCGGCATCACGGTCGCGGATTTCCAAGTGGGTGGGGGACTGATTCTACTCGCGCTTGCGGTGCGCGAACTGGTTGGCTTCGGTCCGCACGATCGCGGCGGCAGCGACGAGTTCGGCGTGGTGCCACTCGGAATGCCGTTGATCGCCGGGCCGGCGCTGCTCACGGCGCTTTTGATTTTGGTCGATTCGGTTGGGCTTGTGTTTACGCTCGCTTCGTTGCTGGTGAATCTCGCGATTGTCGCAATCGCTTTATGCAATGCCGAGCGATTCGCGCGTTGGATGGGAACGCAAGGTTTGCGCGGCGTGTCAAAAATTATCGCGCTCCTGCTGGCAGCGATCGCAATCAGCCTCATCCGCCGCGGTTGGCAGGCTACGTAACCAAAATTGTCGGGTCGATTAGCCTAGAATGTGACGCGTGAGCCGCCCGCGCCGGGGTGTTGCACGCCGGGCATCGCGCGCGTTAGCTCGGCGTCTTTATCGCCTTGCTGGTAGCGGCGATTCAGCTCAGCTTCGATCGCGTAGATTTCCTTTTGCTGATCAGACACCCCTTCGCCTTCGTGATGAATGAATACTGGGCGGCCATTCCGATCCTGCCGTTGCGGGATCTGACGATAGAGATCAAGCCGACGCTGCTGGAGCTGGGCGGTTGTCCACTTCCGATACGGTGAATTCTTTGGTGAATAATATGCCGGTCCAGTGCGCGGACCTAACGCTGCAGCGGAGGTCCCGTTGTTCGATTGAGCGTTGGCGCAGCTGATAAAACTGGCTGTGACTAAAACTGCCAATAATGTTTTCATGTTCTTTATATTAAGCTTGGTTTCTTCTGATGGCAAAAAGGTTCAAAAATTGAACCTCGGACGGCGTCCGACGTTGCGCAAGATTTACTCGCTTTTGCAATACATTTGGCTCTATTTCGTCCAATCACCTATCGGTTGACACGCCTGAGAGCGTTGTTAGTTTCCACGCCCTTATGAGATTTCCGCTCGCTTTAACGACAAAAATCGCTGCGTACATCATCGGGCAGAAGCTGCGTGGAACGAAGAAATTCGCCACCGTGTTGCAGTTGGAACCGCTGCACACTTGCAACCTCACCTGTACCGGCTGTGGCCGGATTCGCGAATACTCGACGTCGCTCAAGGACATAATGAGCCTGGAGGATTGCTTGGGCGCGGCCGAAGAATGCAACGCGCCGATGATTTCCATTTGTGGCGGCGAACCGCTGATTTATCCGCACATCGAAGCGCTGGTGCAGGGATTGCTCGAGCAGAAGCGCATCATTTACATCTGTACCAACGCCATGTTCATGCGCAAAAAAATGCGCGAATGGATGGCATCGCAATTGTCGATCCAGCCAAAGTTCGTGGAAGACAAGATCGGCGAACTAGTTTCAGCCGGTTTGATTACTGACAAAGACGCAGCCGAAGTGCGCAAAGGCCCGAAAGATCCAAACAAGCCAACCATTGGGCCGAGCATGTGGATGTATTGGAACGTCCACCTCGATGGACTCGAGCGGATTCACGACCTGATCGTCGAGCGCGAGGGTGTTTTCAAAGAATGCATTCTCGCGATCAAGATGGCGAAGATTCTGGGCTATCAGGTCGCTACCAATACGACGATCTACAAGGAGACTGATATGAAAGAGGTCGAACAAATGTTCGATTATCTCTCCGATCTCGGCGTGGACGGCCACACCATTTCGCCCGGCTACGAGTACGACGCGGCCAAGAAGGACATGATCAAGCGGCTCAATTTGCGGCCGGAGAATTTCTTCCTCACGCGCAAAATGACGGTCGAGAAGTTCAGTAAGATCGAGGAGTGGATGCAGCGTTACACATTTTTTGGGACGCCAATTTACTTTGAATTTCTCGCCGGTCATCGCGATCTGACCTGTTCGGCTTGGGCGATTCCGACCCGCAACATTCGCGGTTGGAAAGGCCCGTGCTATTTGATGACCGACGCGCATTATTCGAGCTACTCCGAATTGCTGGAGAAGGTGGAGTGGGAGAAATACGGCGTGGTTAACGGCGTGGCGCGCGATCCGCGTTGCGAGAATTGCATGGTCCACTGCGGGTATGAACCGACGGCCAGCCTGGGTTTGCAGGCGAAACGCGGCGATACCTGGAAGACGATCAAGTTTAATTTCGGACCGAAACCAAAACCGACAGGGCGGGGCAGCGAAACTCTCGCTTTCAACGGCGTGAGTTGTGGAAACGGTCACAAAACCGGTAAGCACGCCGAAGCCGAGGCCGCGCAGGCGTCGTAAGATCGACAATCGCTCGGTCGACATTGTAAGATCGACATCTCAATGAGTTCGTTACGAAACGTCATCGCGTTACCAAGCGCAGCTCCGGAACGGGCCGAACCGTATTTGGCGGCTGATGCCGAGATCGCCAATGCAATTGGGCGGGCGCAGCAAAATCTGTTGCGGCAACAACGTCCGGACGGCCATTGGTGCGGTGAATTGCTGGTCGATAGCACCCTTTGCTCGGACTTCGTGCTCTTCATGCACTGGCTGGGCGAGATCGACGTTTCGCTTCAGGAACGGGCTGGAATGTTTATTTCGGCGGCCCGAGCGAGATCAATGCATCGGTCAAAGGCTATTTCGCTCTCAAGTTGGCCGGTTATTCGATGGATCTGCCGTTCATGCGCAAAGCGCGCGAAAACATTCTTCGTCGCGGCGGCATCCCGCGGATGAATACCTTCAGCAAACTCTACCTCGCGTTGCTTGGCCAATTTCCGTGGAAATATCTACCGACCATCCCGGTCGAAATGATTTTGCTGCCGAGCTGGGCCCCGTTCCACATCTACAAAATGTCGTCCTGGAGCCGGGCGATGCTGATTCCGCTCGCCATCATCAATCATTTCAAACCAACGCGTTCATTGCCGGGCAACAAACAATTGCATGAGCTTTATCCACTCGGCACCGAACAGAGCGATCTGCGTTTGCCGCGGAGCGAACGTTTTTGGACCTGGCGCAATTTTTTCCTTCGTCTCAACGATGTTTTGAAAATGTTGCATCCGCTGCGAATCCGTCCGACGCGGAAACGTGCGCTTGAGGAAGCGGAGCGCTGGATGTTGGAGCGAATCGGGCAAGGCAGCGACGGTTTAGCCGCCGTTTATCCGGCGATGCTCAACTGTCTGATCGCGCTGCGTGTTCTCGGTTATTCAAAAGAGCACCCAGCCTACAAAAAAGCAGCGCAGGATTTCGCTGGCTTGTTTGTTGATGATCCCGACGATTTTCGCATTCAACCGTGCATGTCACCGATCTGGGACACGGCGATTAATCTAATCTCGTTGGCGGAGTCCGGCCTGGGCCTGACGGCGGAGGATCCCGCGCTGCGCCGCGCAGCGAAATGGCTGCTCGACAAGGAAGTGCGGATTCGCGGCGATTGGGCTTTCAACAACTCACACCCGGAGGCGAGCGGCTGGGCCTTTGAATACAACAACGTTTATTATCCTGATGTCGACGACACCGCGATGGTGTTGATGGCGTTGCGACTCGTTAAGTCGGAAAATGGATCGGAACTCGAAAAAACCTTTCGGCGGGCGCTCGATTGGCAACTCAGTTTCCAATGCCGCGATGGCGGCTGGGCTGCGTTCGATAAAAATGTCACGACACCCTGGCTGGAAGACATGCCGTTCGCGGATCACAACGCGATTCTCGATCCAACTTGCAGCGATCTGACCGCGCGCACGCTGGAGTTGCTCGGCTACATCAGGTTCAATCCGAAGGCGCGTTGCGTCCGGCATGCGATTCACTATTTGATTGAAACGCAGGAAGCGGACGGTTCGTGGTACGGTCGCTGGGGCGTCAATTACATTTACGGGACGTGGCAGGTGCTTCGAGGACTGCGCGCCATCGGGCACGACATGACCCAGGATTGGATTCTACGCGGACGTGATTGGCTGGAGAGCTGCCAAAATGACGATGGTGGCTGGGGCGAGACGTGCGCAACTTACGAAAATCCGGCGATGAAAGGAATTGGCGTGAGTACCGCGTCTCAGACCGCGTGGGCGATCATGGGAATTTGCGCCTGCGGCGATCTCGATCGGACAAGCATCCAACGCGGCCTGCGTTTTCTTTTGAGTTCGCAAAAGTCGAATGGTTCGTGGGACGAGCCTGAAATCACCGGCACCGGATTTCCGGGCGTCTTTTATCTCAAATACGACATGTATCGCCAAAATTTCCCGCTCCTCGCGCTCGCGACCTACGTGAATTACCGAAACGGCTTCATCACGCGGCCAGGTTTCTATCAGTCGAGCTAGTATTGACCCGAGTCGTTCGTAAGAGATCGACATCTTCCCGGCGGCTGACGATTGACCGCTATTGCTCGCGGCCTAACGTGTTTATTATGGCTTACGAATTACCGAAATTACCTTACGACTACAACGCGCTCGAGCCGCATATCGACGCGCGGACGATGGAGATCCATCATACCAAGCATCATCAGGCTTACATCACCAACGTTAACAACGCGATCAAAGGCAAAGCCGATTTGGAAAAGAAATCGGTCGAGGATTTGATCCGTGATTTGAATTCAGTTCCAGAAGACATTCGCACGGTCGTGCGCAACAACGGCGGCGGGCACGCCAATCACTCGTTCTTCTGGAAAATCATGGGCCCGAAAGCGGGCGGCGAGCCGAAGGGCAAACTGGCCGACGATATCAAGGCGGCTTTTGGCGGGTTCGACCAGTTCAAAGAGAAATTCTCCGCCGCCGGTGTTGGCCGATTCGGCAGCGGCTGGGCGTGGTTGATCAAAAACAAAAGCGGCAAGTTAGAAGTGATCTCCACTCCGAACCAGGACAGCCCGTTGATGGACGGGAACGCGCCGATCCTCGGTCTCGATGTTTGGGAACACGCTTACTATCTCAATTACCAAAACCGCCGGCCCGATTACATCAAGGCCTGGTGGAACGTGGTCAACTGGGACGCGGTGGCGAAAAATTACGGATCGTAGCGCACTGGATCGGGATCTGGCGCTACTGTTTCTCCGATGTGGCGATGAAAAATACGAGACTGCCGTTGATTTCGCGCGACGAACTCCCGACCGGATAATCAGTCCCCAGGATCCAACCATTGGTTACCGCGGTGGCGGTTATTTGCGACGTTCTCTGTTTTTCGAACTCGATGCCCACGCTGTGAATGGCAACTGGCCGAGCGAACTTCCCGAATCAATGCAACGAGAAGTGGCGGAAGCGAAGTATGTCGTGCAAGTCAGGAGTTTTGTGCTTACACCGATGTTCGAACAGGCCCTGGTAAAGGACCATTTCTATCCGATGGATTTTGTTGGGTTGCGTGGCTCCGTCTACACGCTTTGGACGAGAGGACCTGAATAATAATCATGGCTTACTTGAACGAAAATTATCTAAAACTTCAGGCGGGTTATCTCTTCCCGGAGATTGCGCGACGGGTCCGCGAATTCTGCAAAAAGGAGCCGAAAGCAGCCGAGCGTTTGATTCGCTGCGGTATCGGCGACGTAACCGAGCCGCTCCCTCGCGCCGCGATCGAAGCAATGAAACGCGCGGTCGAAGAACTTGGGCATCGCGAAACATTTCACGGCTACCGAGATTTTTGTTTCCGACGGTTCGAAATGCGATTGCGGGTACATCCTCGATATTCTCGGCGACCAAAACAAAGTCGCGATCACCGATCCTGTTTATCCGGTCTATGTCGACACCAACGTGATGGCCGGTCATACCGGCCCGGCGCGAAAAGACGGCAGTTACGAAGGCATCGTTTATTTGCCATGCACGGCCGAAAACAATTTCGTTCCCCAGCCGCCAAAGGAACATGTCGATCTTGTTTATCTTTGTTTTCCCAACAACCCGACCGGCGCGGTCGCGACGCGCGAGCAACTTGCCAGTTGGGTTGATTACGCTCGTCGGCATGATGCGCTCGTTTTGTTCGACGCCGCTTACGAAGCTTACATTTCCGATCCAAAAATTTCGCATTCGATTTTTGAAATCGAAGGCGGGCACGAATGCGCGATCGAACTCCGAAGTTTTTCCAAAATTGGCGGCTTCACCGGCGTGCGTTGCGGTTTTACGGTGATGCCGAAGACGTTGCTCGCTCGCACCGATTTCGGAAAAAAGTTGCCGCTCCATGCGCTTTGGCATCGCCGCTGGAGCACAAAAGCCAACAGCGTCAGTTATCCAGTGCAACGCGGCGCGGAAGCGTTGTACTCAGATGAGGGGCGACAGCAATGTCGCGCACTGATCGAGCATTACATGGGCAACGCGAAAATTCTGCGCGAGGCGTGCGAAAAAATCGGTTTACACTTCTATGGCGGCACGAATGCGCCGTACATCTGGGTCCAAACGCCAAAAGGCCTAACGAGTTGGGAAATGTTCGACCGGATGCTGCGCGAAATTAGTGTGGTCGTTACACCGGGAAGCGGATTCGGTGCGCAGGGCGAAGGTTATTTCCGAATATCAGCTTTCAATAGCCGCGAGAACGCGGAGGAGGTCGCGCGACGGCTGGAAAAACTGTAGTCCCTTCGCTCTGCGAAGCGCCGCGTCGGCCCCTCAACCCATCGTATCGCGCGTCGCTAAGAGGGCGACGGTTGCGGTCTCTGCCATCTTTTCGTTGCGATCTAAGCGAGGCGCGTAACATTGGCGCTTTGGGAAAGAAGTCCGCGTGGCCGAAGAAAAACAAGATCCGCTCCAGCTTTACCGCTTCTGTTTTCTAATGCTGGCTGATGCCGCGAAGGCGCGGGAAGTTTTTCACGCCACGTTGCGCGAAGCTGCTCAACAAGCTGCCAATGGCGAGCCGCCCCGCGATCGACTCTGGTTTTTTCGCAACGCGCGCTGGCGTTGTCTCGAAGCGGGCGGGCGAAGCTTGCAGGCGGAAAATGTCAATCTTGAACAGGACGAGCTTGCGGCTTGGGCGCCATCGCAGATCGAAAAACTCGAGCCGCAACAATTGGCGGTCTGGATTTCCGGCGCACCCGATCCGCAACGGACTGCGCTTGCGCTTTTTTATCTCGACGAATTTAATTATCGCGACTTGCTGTCGGTGACCGAACTAAAGCCCCTGGAATTGTCGAAACTGCTCTGTGATGGGCGCCGTCAATTTCAAGCCTGGTTGGACACGACCTTTCCTGTGACCCAAACATGAGCGCAGTTCAACTTTCGCGAAAAGAGAAAATGCTGGTGCACTGTGCACCGATTCGCGAGGAACGCGTGGATGATCGCGCGTTGCGTATGGCGCTCGATCGCGCGCGCAAGACCGAAGCGTTTGCGATTCAGCAAGATTTCGACAAAGCGGCGACGGCGCTCGTGCAAGCAATTCCGATCCCGCAGGAGATTACCGATTGGATTCCAACTGACACCTTCATCGCGCCGACGCGTCGTCCTTGGAAAAATTATGCGCAGAATCCTGCGTTCCTCGCGACCGGTATTGCTGTCTTGGTCATCGCCGTCGTTGCGATCTTTCAGCTGGTGGAGCGAATGAACCGTTTTCCGGGCGAACCGACCGCCCGCCGTTTACTGACTACCGCGAGTTCGACTCGCGCCATGATGCTCGATCCGGTGAAAACAGATGCCGGCGCGCTCGGCGATTTCTTTTTCATGAAGCATCGCCTCGTCCACTACGACGTGCCCCCGGAATTCGCGGAACTAAAAACGCTCGGCTGCCGCGTTTTCGACGACGAAGAAGGCCAGCGCGTCGGGCAAGTCTGGGTGGTGGAAAAGAAAATGCAGTTTTTTCTGTTTCCGGCGGAGCGCGATCCAAAAACAGGAAAGGCGCGGGAATTTTCCGGATGGCGTTCTATTGAACAGGAGCGCTGGGCTGGCGTTGTGAAAGAGCAAAACGGCGTCTGCTTCATGGCCGCGGTGCACGGAAGCGCGAAAGATCTCGCACCCTATATCTCTAAACCGAAAGGTTAGATCGACATCTTGCGACTGCGTTGACAGCAGCGCAGTGCGATTGAACTTTGTCGCCGCTTACTCGCCAGGGTAGCTCAGCGGTAGAGCAGGGGACTCATAAGCCCTTGGTCGGGAGTTCAATTCTCCCCCCTGGCAGTTTTTTATCTCGCGAGCGTGATGAATGACGAAAGCTCTATTGGAAAATTTTTCGCGCGCGGAAATTCTTACTGGCTGACGCGATTCATCATCCTGCGGCTGCTCGGCTTTGTTTACACGATCGCGTTCTTTGTCGCGGCCCGACAATTGGTGCCGTTAGCCGGCCGAAGTGGTCTGACGCCGGCGCACGATTTTCTTTACAATATTCATTCCCAGCTCGGTTCGCGGACGGAAGGAATGTTGCAATTGCCGACGCTGTTTTGGTTCGGTTGCACTGATCAGGGGATGTCGATCTTCGCCTGGGTTGGTTTCGCGCTTTCGCTCATCGTTCTTGGCGGCTACGCAAACGCAATTTTATTGGCCGTGCTTTGGGCGATGTACATGTCGATCGTGCACGTCGGACAAATTTGGTACGGCTACGGTTGGGAAATTCAGCTGCTCGAAACCGGTTTCCTATCGATCTTTCTCTGCCCGTTGCTCGATGGACGGCCGTTCCCAAAGTGCCGGCCGCCAGTTCTGGTGATCTGGCTTTTTCGTTGGCTCGGCTTTCGGATCATGGTCGGCGCCGGTCTGATCAAATTGCGCGGCGACGAATGCTGGCGCGATCTGACCTGCATGTTTTACCACTACGAAACTCAGCCGATCCCGAATCCGATCAGCCGCTATCTCCATTTTGCGCCGCAATGGTTTCACAAAACGGAAACACTGTGGAACCACGTGGTCGAACTGATTGTGCCGTGGTTCTCATTCGGACCGCGAACCGCGCGTCACATCGCGGGCTCGTTGATGGTTCTGTTCCAGGTCTTTCTCATTATCAGCGGCAATCTTTCGTTTCTGAACTATCTGACGATCATTCCGTTTCTCGCCTGTTTTGATGATACACTGCTGCGACACGTTCTGCCAAAGC
>WNGK01000380.1_pt1 | contig 49972 bp, 50 predicted proteins | sample 5400601 | NCBI WGS metagenome assembly WNGK01 (sample SAMN13153376, study PRJNA577476) | soil metagenome | isolation source: 60 cm soil or saprolite under Garry oak tree replicate 1 | place: USA:California | collected 2016-06-15 | reverse complement strand
GCGACGCGCTGCAGATCCACCCGTTGCGGAGCAGCTTCGTTTTGGCTCCGGGGCTCCTCGTCCATGTCGAATTGCGGCACAAAATTGAAAGCCACCGTACTCGCGCTCGGTTTTTTGCTGTAGATCTTGTACTTCTTATCAATTGACGTGAACAGGTCGTCGAAGCCGCCAACGGTTTCCGCTGATCCTAGAAACAGGACGCCATCGGAGTTTAACGCATAGTGGAAAAGGGGGATGATTCTCCGTTGCAGAAGCTGTCCCATGTAGATCATCACGTTTCTGCAACTGATCATGTCGAGCTTGGAAAACGGCGGATCTTTGGCGATGTCCTGCTTGGCAAAAACACACATATCACGGATCGACTTGCTGATCTGATATCCGCTGTCTACCTTCTGAAAAAAGCGGCGGAGCCTCTCCGACGTGATGTCCATTGCAATGCTCTCCGGATACACGCCCGCGCGTGCCTTCTGGATAATGTTCTCGCTGACATCCGTCGCAAAAATCTGTATCTGAAAGTCGCTGGCCTTTTCGCCCAAATATTCGAGCAGGGCGATAGCGAGCGAATAGGCCTCTTCCCCAGTCGAGCATCCCGGCACCCAGATGCGGATGGGCGCGTTCGGCCCTTTGCCATTCAGCATCAGCGGGAAGGCTTGCTTCCGGAGCACTTCAAACGCATCGGGATCGCGGAAGAAAACCGTGACGTTGATCAGGACGTCATTGAAGAGGGCCTCGACTTCATCGTGATTCTTGCGGAGGAACCGCAAGTACTCTTCGAGACTGTCGATCTTGCGCAGAAACATCCGGCGTACGATGCGGCGTTTGATCGTGCCGTGCTTGTAATAGCTGAAGTCGACCCGGCTCGTGTTTCGCAGCATCGCGAAGATCTTATTGAGGGCTTCGCTGGAAGCTCCCAACTCCCCTGCATCGCTTTGGTCGTCGGCAAAAATATGGATGTGCTTGGCAATGCGCTTCAACTCGCGAGCAATCGAATCGGGCGGCAAGACATAATCGACGATTCCGGCGGCGATGGCGCTGCGGGGCATGGCGCTGTATTTGGCGGATGCATCGTCTTGGGCGAATGTCACCCCGCCCAGGGCTTTGATGGCCTGCAGACCGAGCGTGCCATCCGACGCCGTGCCGGAAAGGATCACACCAATAGCACGTCCCTGCTGGTCATCTGCCAGAGATCGTAAGAACATGTCGATCGGCATCCGGCGGGCACGATCGGCGGCGAGCGGCGAGAGATGGAGGACACCATCGACGACAGACATGTCGGCATTCGGTGGGATGACGTATACATGATTGGGCTGAACCGCCATCCCTTCCCGCACTTCGATGACCGGCATTTTTGTGGCTTTCGACAGTAGCTCGGAAAGAATGCTTTCGTGTTTGGGAGCAAGATGCTGCACCAGAACAAAGGCCATGCCGGTGTCCTCCGGCAACGCTTGCAGGAGTTCCTGGAATGCTTCGAGCCCCCCCGCCGATGCTCCAATGCCTACAATGGAGACCGGACTAGGGCCGTGCTGTGAGAATTTCAGGACGACTTGCTTTGCCGCCTTTCCCGGACGAGTTTTAGCGGCTTCTGCTTGTTTTTTATTTTCCGTGGGCCGTGTTTGCACGCGCTGCCGCTTCTTCTTGCTTTCCAAGGCAACCTCCGGGGAGCGGCTTATTATCTACCCATTCGGGCAACACCACATCAGATTTGTGGTTGGATAGCAGCGTATTCCGAAGGAGCGCTCCCGGCTGCGAACCTCATCTACGCAACGTCTCGGCCGCGGGCCGGCACGGTGTCTTTCCACGGCTCCTGAACTAAGGCGAGGAGTTTCTGACCAATCTCGGCCGCCGGCAGAACGAAATCGACGGAAACCGCACGCATTGCCCGAAGTGGCATCGAACCGAACTGTGCTTCTTTTGGATCCTGGACGATTGCCTTTCCGCCTTCCGATTTGACGCTCTCCAGTCCCGCTGTGCCATCGCCAAGCATGCCCGACAAGACAATGCCCAGAACTCGTGAACGATACGCTCTTGCCGCCGTCCGAAACAGTGGATCGATCGCTGGACGAAGCCAGTTCTCGTGCGGCCCCCGCGTCAGCCGGATGTACCCAGGCTCGATCAACATGTGGTGGTCGGGAGGTGCAACGTAGACTCGCGAAGGCTGGATCGGCGCGCCGTCGACGGCGGCCACGGCCGTTAGAGGTCCCGCACGATTCAAGATCGTGGGCAGCTTTGAAGGAGCGGCCGGTGACAAATGCACCACGACGAAAATGGCCGCTTGCAAGTCGGCTGGCAGTGGCCGAAGAATCTGTCGGATCGCCTCCATACCGCCGGCTGATGCTCCAATCACTACAATGTTGGGCACAATTGGCTCCTTATTTCACTATACGCCCAGGCCGGTGGGAGTGAAGCGAAACGTATTCCCCTCCGCCCAGGCTGAGTATGTCCCACAAGTTGCATGCTGGACAGGGGTTAAAGCGGAGGAATCCCTGCGTCAAATTTGGGAATCAATTCAAGTAACCCCGAATCCGGGCCAGTCCCTGAGCGGCAGGTGCGTAATCGCGGCGCTCGGCCAGGGCCTTTCGATATTCTTCCCGGGCGCGAAGCCAGTCACGTCTGGCTTCGAAAGCGCGGCCGAGGTTCATGTGCGGGTAACAATAGCTCTCGTAGCGGGGGGCGTGAAGAGCGCGTTCAAGCCACGGAATGGCTCCGTCGATTTCGCCCTTCTGGAGAAGGTAAGCGCCAATATCGTTGTACGGATTTCCAAAGGTGGGATCGACTTCGATCGCCTTGCGGCATTCCTCGATCGCGTCGTCGATGCGGCCCAGGAAGCTGTAGGTCCAGCCGAGAAACGTGTACGCCTCGGCCGTGGGAAAAGCTTCAATCGATTTTTGGTAGAGATCGACCGCTTCGTCCAGGTCGCCCTTCATCTGGCGCTGGTAGGCTTCCTCCAGGAGGCGGATGGCCCGCTTTTTGGGGGTTTCTTCGTTCATGGGGCCGCTATACAAATTCCAGTGCGACGGGTTTGGGAATGAGATTCTTCGAGTACGCCTCGTCGAGCAGACGGCGGACAGCCTCCTGCCCTTCGGCTCCATAGTCCAACGTCAGCTCGTTCACGTACATTCCGATGAACCGATCGACGCGTTGAGGATCCATGCCCCGTGCAAAATGAAGCGCATAGGCCAGGGCTTCTTCCCGGTGGTCCAGGCCGTACTGAATGCTTTTCCGAATGTCTAGCGCAACACGGTTCATCAGCGTTTTACCGAGATCCCGTTTGATGACATTTCCACCCAGTGGCAACGGCAACCCCGTGTGCTCGAGCCACCATTCGCCGAGGTCGAGAACTTTGTGCAGGCCCATCTCGCGGTAGGTGAGTTGTCCCTCATGGATTAGCAATCCTGCGCTGAACTTTCCCCTTTGAACCTGATCGAGAATTTTGTCGAAAGCCACAACAGTGAATTGCACATTCGGCTCGAATAGACGCAACACAAGAAACGCGGTTGTCAGCGTGCCCGGGATCGCCACCGTCCTGTTCACCAGGCTCTCCGCTCGCATTGGCTTTCCAGAGACGACGACCGGCCCGTAGTTTCTTCCGATACTGGCGCCGCATGAAAGCAGCGCGTACTTGTCCGCCATGTGCGCGTAGGCGTGAAACGAAACCGCCGACACTTCAAATTGCCCTTCGAGCGCCTTCCGATTTAGGGTTTCGATATCACTCAGCAGATGGATGTAATTAAGCTCGCCCGTATCGATCTTTCGGGTGGCGAGCGCGTAGAACATGAACGCATCGTCAGAGTCGGGACTGTGGGCTACGTGAATGTCTCGCTTCATAGAAGTTTAAGAATAGCAGAGAAAAGAAAACCGCAGTCCCCTCCTTGCAAAGGAGGGGAATTCCGTTCAGAGTTACGCTGGGTGTCCATCCCGCTATTCCTCCACGAACACATTGTCGATCAAACGCGTTGCTCCCAGCCACGCCGCTCCAGCAACGTGAACCGGCGGGGTCACACTGCTCACTGGCTGCATCTCGTCAGGATCCACGACCTCCAAGTACTCGACCCGCACCAATGGCGCCTGACCCAAAACACGTAGCGCGGCTGCGCGAATCTTTGCCGCGTCCTGCTCTCCCGATCGGATCTGCTTCTCTGCCTCTTGCAACGCGCGATACAAGAGAGGCGCAACTTTCCGCTGTTCGGGATCCAGATATCCATTGCGCGAGCTGACGGCCAGTCCGTCAGGCTCTCGAACCGTCGGCACCCGAACGATAGCGACCGGAAGATTCAAATCGGCCGTCATCCGTCGAATCACCGCCAGCTGCTGCATATCCTTCTCGCCGAAATACGCGCGATGCGGCTGAACGATATTAAAAAGCTTTAGGACCACCGTGGCTACGGCCCGAAAGTGACCTGGCCTGTATGAGCCACAGAGATGGTCACTCACTCGCGTGACGCGTGACTTGGATGAAGGTAAGCTGAGGCTGCGGATACATCTCTTCGGCGGCCGGAGCGAAGACGAAATCCACTCCGTGACGCCTGCACAACTCGACGTCGGCCTGAAGCGGTCTTGGATACCGCGCGTAGTCCTCGCTCGGACCAAACTGCAGGGGATTTACAAAAATGGTGACCACAACCATCCCGCATTCCCTCCGCGCCGTCTCCATGAGCTTTTCGTGGCCGATGTGCAGGGCGCCCATTGTCGGAATCAGACCGATCGCTCTGTCCGGCTCACGTACGGCTTCCAGAGCTTCGCGGATTTCCCTAACGGTGTGGACCGCCCGCACGTACATCCTCGATATATGCGCGCGCGGTCGAGAGGATCGTCTCGGCTACCTGCGCGTACTGCTTTGCGAACGGTGGAATCGGGCCATCGGAGAGGCCCAGGACGTCATTGATGACGAGGACCTGGCCGTCACATTGTGTACCGGCGCCGATCCCGATTGTTGGAATCTTCAGACTCGCCGTCACACGGCCAGACAGGTCGGCTGGTATGGATTCGAGAACGATGGCGAATGCACCTGCTCGTTCGAGCAATTCGGCGTCCTTGACCAGTTTCTCAGCCGCTTCCGAATCGCGGCCCTGCGGGCGGAAACCTCCAAGCTGGTGGACCGACTGCGGTGTCAGGCCGAGATGTCCCATGACCGGCACACCAATATCCACCAGCCGCTTCGCCGTGTCGACAATCTGCCGCCCTCCCTCGATCTTTACTGCAGCCGCTCCCCCTTCCTGAATCAACCGCCCGGCATTCCTCATGGCTTCTTCGATGCTGAGCTGAAATGTAAGGAACGGCATATCCGCAACAATCAGCGCGCGCTTGGCGCCGCGGCTGACCGCCTTGGTGTGATGGATCATCATGTCCAGCGTCACTGGTAATGTATTTTCGAAACCCAGAACGACCATGCCCAGCGAGTCGCCGACAAGAATCATATCGATGCCGGCACGATCGAGAAGCCGAGCCATCGCCACATCGTAGGCGGTCAAAGCCGCGATCTTCTCCCCTCGCTCCTTCATGGAGCGCAAATCGGGGACACGTATAGGTTTCATAAACTACCAGGCCTTTCGAAACAGATAATTCTTCGGCACCTCGGTGAGCATCGTCCGATAGGAGTATCTCAGGCTGTCATGTCTCGCAATAACGCTAAACCACCCGTGTTTGGTTTGGAGACACCAGCTTGTAGCGTTTCTCTCGCCATACAATATCTGTACTTAGCGCCGAGCTGACCATATTGTACAGGTACAACAGCGCGGTTACCGGCGAAAACAGAATATAGAACCAGCCGAACCCGGGCAAGTTTGGAGGCGGCAACACCGACCGGACCGCACGAAGACGGACCCAGGCTTTGGCCGCGGAAAGCGCATAGATCGTAAGCCACAACACCGGCCGGCTAAAGGGGAGCGCGATGAAAGCAGCATTGAAGATGACCTGGGCCATGAAGCTGATCCGCCACAATCGAGGATGGTAGACGCGCGTGATCGTGATCTGACGGGTGGTGAATTCGAATAGCTCGCGCCAGCCGCATTCGCCGTAAGAGGGAACCAGGCACTCCGGAACGAAGACAATCCTGGCCCCAGCTGCTTCGGCCGCGCGCGTCACCGCATAATCGTCGCTGACGGCTCCGCGCCAGGCATCGAGAATGTCAAGTTGCTCAAACGTCGACCGGCGCATGGCCATCGAGCCGCCCCAAGCAAAGTTGCGGTCGTGATCGCCGAGCATGCTGACGACGGAGGCGTTCCAGGCCGAGCGCAGCAAGGTAGGCAAATGGAATCGGTTCGCGACGTACCAGCGATAACCTGTTGTCACGCTCATTCGACCCACCGGAGCGATCAACTTTGAAAGCCATTGCCGATCGAATCGCGCGTCCGAGTCGCAGAAGACGTAGATGTCGGCCGTTGCTCCTGCGTGCGCAACCGCATAGGCGAGGTTGTGAACCTTTTGTCCGCGATCATTTGCGTATCCCGCCACGAGCACGTCGTTGATCCCGAGCTGACGCAATGTGCGGCAAGCCGGATCCGCTTCGGATTCCACCACGAACCTGGCTTCGAAATTCGGATAGTCCTGGCCGAGAATCGAACGAATGTTTTTCTCGAACTCCGAATCGATACCCTTGCACGGACAGAACACGATCACGCGGTCGCGCGTCGCGCCACTGGGTCGAAATGTCCGCATATGTCGCGCCGCGCGCAATCCGTCGATGAGTGTGATGAAGCCTTGCATGATCGCGATTGCGGCGAGTGTGTAGAGCATGGTTCAGGCCGCGCAGCGACTGCCAGAATGGAATGCATCTAGTGTCGCCCTAAATTGACAACCTAATCCCATATCCGGTTCAACCAGCGGACGGGCGCCAGACGAAGCCCGGTCCGAAAAAGCCTCCTGTGCCGGAGCGCCTCGCGCATACCTGCGCCAATCGCCCGTTTCCGTGACCATCGCCTGTTGTGTTCCCATTCATATTCCCGGCGAATCTCCTCATACGCTGTCCCCGCCCGGATTCCTTTCGCCACGATCTTCGCCGCGAGCATTCCGGTATCCAGGGCGTGACGCATGCCCTCGCCGCAGAACGGATCCAACATGCCAGCGGCATCGCCCACAGCGATGTAGTCTCCGGGCAACGGATCGTAGGCGAGAGGCCCCGTTACGAGGCACTCCGGCCGGTTCAGGTACTTCGGCAGTTTGTCCTTATTAATCAGGAAGCAGTGATTCGATCGGCCACCCTCTACCGAGACTGCGCCTCCATAACCATCTTCAAAAAACCAAAAATCCAACACGCTTCCCCGCGTTCCGGCCTCGGTATATTGGATTCCGAACTCATGCGCGGGTTTTCGCCGCGTGAATCGGCCCAACTTGCCGGCTGCGTCTACTAGAACCGAGCAAGTCGCCTCAAAACCTGGTCCTTTAACTCGAAACCCATTATCGGTACGGTCTACCTGAGTAACCGCGCATTGCTGCGAAATGTGAATCCCGCTCGCCACAATCTCGTCCAGGCACCTCCGCGAAATTCCCAGCCCCACCCGCTCGAAAGGAATCTGGACTTCCAGCGAATCCATCCGGACCCGGGCGGAAGCCACCTCGACCGCACCCGCCGCCCGCACGTCGCCGAGCACGCCGAGCCGGGCGAGACATTCCACGCCTCCCGGAGACAAAAAGCCACCGCAAACCTTAGCGCGCGGAAACCGATCTCGCTCGAATGCGACAGCATCGATGCCCGACCTCTCCAGCTCTCGCGCACACGCGGAGCCCGCCAGGCTTGCTCCGATGATAATCACATCGTGGGTTGTCATTTTGCCGCTACCAGCACCAAACGATAAGGAAAGCTGCGATAGACGTGTGCGGGAACTCCAGCCGCATTTGCGATGCTCAACAGCTCCCGCGGGCGAAAGGCCCGGCGCACCGATACGGGCCCGTCATGACGGACCATGGTGCTTTGACTGAAAAAGGCCGTAAGAACTCGAATTGAAAAATACGCCACAGGATGACGATGCAAATCATTGACCAACACAAGGCGCTTGGCGATTCGCCACATATCTTTCAGAACGCGCACGCAATCGTCGTCCGACAGATGATGAAAAAACGCGGAAGCCATTACGACGTCGAATGCATCGTTGCGAAATGGCAGCTCCAGGGCATCGCCAACAACCGGCGAAGATTTCCTCGCCAGCTTCAATCCTCGGGCATTGCGATCCAGTACAACGATCCGGCACGGAATGCGCCGGATCAGAGCCTCGCTGGTATCACAAGCCCCAGCCGCAATATCGAGAATGAGCGGATTCGGCATCGCGGGCAAGAAGCGTGCGATGGCACGAATCCCGCCGAGCCATCGATTAACCATCCCCAACTCCCGATAGGCCGCGTCGAACTCATGCTCAGGGCGGCTGAGATCGTCCATGATCTCGTCTTCGTTCGCTCGTTGGCGGAAATTCATAATTAAGAAGGCGGGCTTTAAACCGCCTGCCCCAGCACGAGCGCTGAATTCTTCGACCCGAACCCAATGCAATTCGCGAGCGCGTAGCGCACGCGGGTCTTGCGGGGGACCAGTGGCACGTAGTCCAGATCGCACTGCGGATCGGGCAGCTCCAGATTCAGCGTCGGCGGAACGAGGCCTTCGTTCATGGCGAACAGGATGGCGCTCACTCCGGCGGCACCGCTTGCGCCTTGAGGGTGTCCGATCATGGACTTGGTCGCGCTCATCGGAATGCGGGGGGCCTGTTCACCGAAACAAAGTTTCAGGGCACGTGTTTCAATACGATCGTTGAGTTCGGTGGAAGTGCCGTGCAGACTGACGTAATCGATATCTCCACGGACGAGGCCTGCATCCTCAATGGCAAGTTCCATAGCCCGCGCGGGCTCGACGCCGGACTCATCAAGACGAACACGGTGGTGTGCATCACAAGTCGAGCCATAACCCAAAATCTCGGCGTAGATCCGGGCACCGCGTGCTTTGGCCGAGCGTTCGCTTTCTACGATGTAGATCCAGGCGCCTTCCCCGAGCACAAACCCATCCCGATCGGATGAAAACGGGCGTGACGCCCGCTCCGGCCGATCATTCCAGGATCCGGTCAGAATACGCATCAGGCAGAAGCCGGCCAGAATCCCTGGCGCGAGTGGAGCGTCTGCGCCACCGCTCACGACGATGTCAACACGGCCGCTCATCACGGCATCGCAGGCATAGAACAGCGCATCGGTCGAGCTCGTGCAGCCCGTCGAGATGACGTGACTCGGACCATGCAGGCGAAACGCCATCGATATCTCGCTGCTCAACGTTCCGATGGTTGACGTTGGAATCGTGTAAACGCTCGCCTTTTTCGGTTCCCCCCGGAACCAATGTTCGTATTGCTTCTCCGTAAATTCCAGGCCGCCACCGCCGCTGCCGAAAATCACACCGATTCGGCGCCGCTCATCCACGGTCAACGTTTCCGGATTGAGCTTTGCGTCGGCGAGCGCCTGCCGCGCAGCCACGAGTGCGAGGGTAGCTGTACGCGAAACGTGGGGGCGTTCCTTGGAGTGAAGAAACTGATACGGGTCGATCCCGCGGACTTCGCCCGCGATTTGAACCGGAAACTCAGAAGGATCAAAAGCTGAAATGCGCCGCACGCCGCTTCGAGCGTTACGGAATCCATCCCAGAGCTCGTCGCGGCTGTTGCCCAATGGGGTCAGGCAACCGAAGCCGCTGATAACGATCCGGTCGGAACGAGTATTTCTGCTGCAGATGAAAGCCACAGCGAAATCATACACCGTGAGGAAACGTACCCTACTTCCTGAAAATTTTCCCAATGGAAAGCAAAGTCAACACGATGGCCAAAGCTGGCACGAGCAGCCACACCATGTCTCTGGCATGAACTGCGGTGACATAACCCAGCACGATCATTCCGGTGATTCCGAGCGTCCAGAGGATGTTTCTCAAGCGGCCGCCAATGCGTCGCGCCAGTATACGCGATTGACTTCTGGTATTCCCTAAAGCTACTGTAGATTTTTTTGGAGGAAACATGGGCGCAAATACTGTCGAGATCAATGACGCCAATTTCGAGGCGGAAGTCGAGAAGTCGGCCACACCGGTTTTGATCGATTTCTGGGCGGCGTGGTGTGCGCCCTGCCGTGCACTGGCCCCGACGGTTGATGCCATCGCCGAAGAGTACAAGGGCCGTGTCAAAGTAGGAAAGCTGGACGTGGATGCGAATCAATCGACTGCCACGCGTTTTAATATTCGTGGCATTCCAACGCTGCTCGTAGTCAAGGACGGCCAGGTCAAAGAGCAGATTGTCGGGGCCGTAGATAAGAGTGTCATTGTCAAAGCTCTCGATAAGCACCTGTAGGTGATCTTTGCAGCTTTCACGACTCCAATTCCGCACCAAGCAGGCGGCCGGGAAAATCCGCCGCTTTATCCGCGCCAACATCTACACCGACGAGAACGAAAAATTACTCGCGCGGCGTGAAGGCGAATGCACACGCTGCGGCGCATGTTGCAAAATCCTTTTCAAATGTCCCTTCCTGATCGAGCAGCCAAACCCGGAGGCCGGGAAAGCCATTTACACCTGTGGCATTTACGGCCAGCACTTCAATCAATGCCGCATCTATCCTTTGGTCCCTGAGGATCTCGAAGAAATCGAAGAGCCTTGTGGATACACATTTAGATGACACAGAATCTCGCAGTCGTTGGTGCTCAATGGGGCGACGAAGGAAAGGGTAAGGTCGTCGATATCCTTTCCCAGCGCTTCGACTGCGTCGCGCGCTATCAGGGCGGCCACAATGCCGGTCACACGATCAACGTCGGGAACCGCCGGCACGTTCTCCATCTCATCCCTTCCGGAATCTTTCAACCGCGCGTCAAATGCGTCATTGGCAGCGGCGTCGTTCTGGACCCGCTCGCGCTGATAGAGGAAACGGATGCGATCGAACGAGCAATGTCGATACCGGTGGCAGGACGCCTGTTCGTTTCCAATCGCTGTCATTTGATCCTTCCCTACCACCGCGTGCTGGAAGCTGCGATTGAAAAACAGCTAGGCGAACGCCGTATCGGCACCACATCGCGCGGCATTGGCCCGGCATATGAAGACAAGATGGGCCGCCGGGGCTTGCGTGTGTGCGATCTGATGGATCCGCAAACGCTGGCGGACAAGATCCGCGCTCTTGTCGCCGAAAAGAATCGAACGCTGGAAGCGTTGAAGTATCCGCAGATCATCGATCCCGAGCCCCTCGTCGATTCCTACACCCAATATGGCGAACGCATCCGCTCGCTTGTCATTGATACATCCGCTTACCTGAATGACCTGATCCGCAGCGGCAAGTCGCTCCTTTTCGAAGGCGCTCAAGGAACGCTGCTCGATGTGGACCACGGCACCTTTCCCTTTGTGACTTCGTCCAGCGCCGCTGCGGGCGGTGTTTCGACGGGTCTCGGTATCTCCCCAAAACACGTGCACAGCGTCCTTGGCGTTTCGAAAGCGTACACGACGCGGGTCGGCGCTGGACCCTTTCCGACCGAATGCGCGGGCGCTGAAGGCGAGCAGATTCGTGATCGAGGCAATGAATTTGGCTCAACCACCGGACGGCCCCGCCGCTGCGGTTGGTTCGACGGCCCCGCCGCCCGGTATGCCACCATGGTCAACGCCTTCGATTCGATCGTCGTCACAAAAATTGATGTGCTCGATACATTCGCCCAAGTGCCCTTCTGCGTGGACTACAAGTACAAGGGGACCGCTTTGCAGCATTTCCCTGCCGATGCTGCGACCCTCGCCAGCGTTGAACCCGTCTATAAGATCCTGGGTGGTTGGCAGACCTCCCTTGCGGGAGTGAAGGAATGGTCCAATCTTCCGCCGGCTGCCCAGGATTATCTGAAGTTTCTTTCCGACTATCTCGGTGTGCCAGTCAGCATGGTCTCCACAGGACCGGGCAGAGACGAGACGATTCACCTGGAAAACGGGTAGAACTTAGGCTGAACCGACGGTCACAGACCGAAGCGGCACTTGGGCCAGCGGTCCCGTGGCCACTCTGAGGTGAACCGCGAACCAGTTGAAGATGGGTACAAACGCGGGCTAAAGCCCGCGACTACATATTGCGACAACGTTTCGGCTAAGCATGTAGTCGCGGGCTTTAGCCCGCGTTCGCATCGCCGAGACATGGCCACCTTCAACTGCCATTTTAGGTTAATTCGTTTACATCTTTTTTCAGCCCGCGTTCTACCCGTTTTTCCATTTATTCCGTCTGACACCGACGGATAATAGCTGCGTCCTATGAGATCAATACGCTTCCTCGCAATTGCCCTGCCAGCGCTACTTAGCGCATCTTGTCTTCACGCATCACCCGCGGTCAAGGCGCCTCAGGCATTTGCGCTGGAAAGAGTTACTGCTGGGAGTCCTCCACCAGCCCTCGAAGGCCGGGGAGTTAGCCGGGTGCGTCCCGTATTCATGAATCTGGACCTATTTGGTGAAACCAAAGCTCGAGAACCCATAGAAATGAATTTTTTCCCGAACGTGAGTATTACCGTGAACTGGAGTCAGGTGGAACACGTTGATCAGCCTTCCGGCTTCGTCTGGTCCGGAACCGTCGTTGGAGCACCCGCTGGTCACGCCGTCATGGCCATCTCCGGAAAAACTGTGACGGCGACGGTGACGCGCGGCGATGGCTGGATCTATGAAATCCGAACAACACCCGATGGTGGATTGTGGGTTCGAGAAATCGATCAAAAGAAGTTCCCGCAAGAACGAGAATCGGTGGCGCCGAACCGCAAATGAGAAGAAGAAAGTGGCTCCTCTTGCTCCTGGGCCTGATCTTGATTTCACTGTCGAAGTCGACTAGCCGTGCGGAGGCTCAGGTTCAGCACTTGCGTCACGGTCGTGGTGTGAGACGGATCCAGGCCGTCGATGTCCGTCTTCCAGCTTTCAACTACTCTGCGGCTGACCAGTTTGCGGACATGCAAAAATCAGGCTCTGAAGGCGCATCCCGTATCAAGCTCGATTTCTTTCCCGACGTTTCGCTGGCGGTTAACCTGAATCATGTCGAAACGCTAAAGAACAACACGTTGGTCTGGTACGGCCATGTCGAGGGGACTCTTTACGGCAACGCGACATTTGTTCTTTCGGGGAATGCGCTCACCGGTTCGGTTACGCGTGGAGACGGTAAGATATACGAACTTAGAACTGCAGAAGATGGGACGCAGTGGAGCCTCGAAATCGATCAGTCGCAACTTCCCGACGAGGTCGATCCTTTTCCAATGCCCGAGAATCCCTCACATCCAGCCGCTCTGGCGGAGCCGGACGCCCCGTCCTACAGCGATGACGGCTCCACAATCGATGTGATGGTCTTATATACGCCCGCTGCCCGGCAAGCGGCGGGAGGCACTTCTGCCATGCAGCAAATGGTGCAACTGGGAATTGCTTTGACCAATCAGGGTTACATCAACAGCGGCGTTATACAGAGAGTTCGGCTGGTCGACACCCGTGAGACCAACTACGTCGAAGGCGCAAACATCTCGACCGACCTTCAGCGTCTTTCTACGGCCAACGACGGTTTTTTGGACGATGCAATGACTTTGCGAGACACGTACGGCGCCGATCTGGTGAGCCTCTGGGTTCAAACTCCGGAGAGTACTTGCGGCGTCGGTTACCAAATGACGAATACGAGCTTTTCTCCGCAGGCACTCTCAGTAATCGGCTTCAGCGTCGTTGAACAGGACTGCGCCACCGGCAACTACACGTTCGGCCATGAAATGGGTCACAACATGGGCGCCGCTCACGCGCGGGACGATCTCAATTCAAACGGCCAGCCTCCGGTGGGCGCGTATCCCTACTCCTATGGCTATAAGCAGACAACTGGAGTAAATAAATTCCGGACCATCATGGCCTATGACGCGGGCTGTGTTTGTCCGAGAATCGATTACTGGTCGAACCCAAATGTCCAATACAACGGATTGCCGACGGGAATAGATCCGAATTCCACCGAAGGCGCTGCAAATTACCTGACGCTCAATAACACGAGAGCGATCGTCGCGAACTTTCGAGCCAGCGCTTCCTCGACGACTTCGACCGACGCCACCGGCCCGCAGCTAACGATCACAAGCCATACGAACGGTCAGACCGTCTCCTCGAGTTCCATAACAATCTCAGGAACTGCGACTGACACCGGGCGTGGCGATAGCGGAATCTTGTCGGTGACGGTCAATGGAGTGCGTGCAAATGGGGATACGGCAATCGGAACAGGAACCGCCAACTGGAGCCGGTCACTGACCCTGACCAACGGCGCAAACGCCGTTACGGTGGTCGCCAGGGACGCCAGCGCCAATCAAAACTCGACGACTGTGCTGATCACGATCACACTGAATACATCAACGCAGACAACGTCGGTAACAGCCAGCACATATCACGTGTTCCCCCAATTCGCGGATGGGCGGCTGGCCGACGGCACCTACTATCGAACAACTGTCATGATCGCCAATACCAGCAACACGAGCGGTACCACTTGCACGCTTCGCTTAAATGGACTGACGATCGATGGCTTAAGCACCTTGACCTATACACTGGGTCCGAACGGCTGGACGATTTCACCTACAAGCGGTACGCAAAGCTTTCGATCCGGCTACGCAACCTTGCAGTGTTCGGTAAAAGTTGAAGCCCAGTTGCTCTATTCTTTCTATTCTCCATCCGCAACAAAACTTTCAGAGGCCACTGTGTTCTCTTCACCGCCTGCCGCATGGGCGCAGCTTCTGGCCGACGGCCGCGGAGGGAGTCGTGTCGGAATTGCCATCGCAAACGATTCCGATCAAAGCACGACGTTTGCAATCACGGCCGACGATGCCAGTGGCAGCCAACTGGGAACTACGAGCATGACATTGAGCGCCCGCAGTTCTCGTGCTGCCTTCTTGGATGAACTACTCTCGATTCCCCCGAACACTTACGGGCCCGTATACGTGTCGAGCAACAGTGGGATGGCCAGCATTATCGGCCTCCGCTTCACCGGAGACGCGTTCACTACCATCCCGGCGACCAGCCGGAGCGTCGTTGGCGCCACCGCAAATACGTACCACATCTTTCCGCAGTTCGCTGACGGCGTACTTTCCGATGGGAGCTACTACCGGACGACCCCAATGGTATCCAATCCAAGCAGCACCGACGCGAGCTGCACCCTCCAGCTCTATGGATTGACGATCAATGGCTACGATACATACGCCGTCACCTTACCTACAGGAGCATGGACACTGGAGACGATAAGCAGTAACCAGAGCCTGCAATCCGGCTACGCCACCTTACAGTGTTCTGCCAGCGTCGAAGCTCAGTTGCTCTATTCCTACTATTCCCCAACGGGCGCTAAGATTTCTGAAGCCACCGTGTTTTCATCGGCGCCCTCCCGCCAGCTTCAGGTTCTGGCGGATGGCCGCGAGGGCGCCCGCCTCGGGCTTGCGATCGCGAACGATACGGATCAAACCGCGACCTATTCATTGGTCGTGGGCGATGCAACCGGCCAGGTCGTGGGAATGACGAACGTAACGCTCGAGGCTCGGAGCGCTCGCGCCGCTTTTTTGGATGAGTTCTTGCCGATACCGCCTGGGAATTACGGCCAGGTGCTGCTTTCCGGCAATAGCGGATCCGCCAGCCTCATTGGTCTCCGCTTTACGGGAGGCAACTTCACGACGATCCCGGAAACCATCCGATAACGGCAGCGGCAGTTCGATCGTAAGCCGGATGTCCCCTCCTTTCGAAGCTTTCGAAGGAGGGGAGGCTGCGCCATCAAGAAAATGTTCCCGTTCCTCAAAAGGCGCAGACGGGGTGGTAGGAAAGCCCCATTATCGCTGCTCTCGGGCCAGCAACTCCCGTTTGATCGTCTCCAACACCCACTCCGCATTCCTCAACAGCGTCCTATTCTCGAATCCTGGGTGCTCGCTCGTACGGGGCATGTTCAGCACGCGGGACACCGAACGTACCACCCCGTCTGCGCCGTTTAAGGAACGGGCGCATTTTCTTGGCGGCGCAGCCCACCCCTCCTTCGAAAGGAGGGGATTTCAGCGGCCAGCACAAGACTTTTTGCGCCCTCAAATTGACAGTCCCTTGTCCTTCATTCATCATCCGCAAGTGATGAAGGCCGCGTATTCCAGTTACGAGCTTGAAAAGCGAGAACATTTCTTTCGGACGGTGTTCGAGAGTTCACCGGACGCCATTTTCGTCGAAGATTTTGAAGGCAACGTTCTCGAGGCCAATCCGGCGGCTTGCCGATTGCACGGGCTGAGGCGCGAGCAACTCCTGGGTAAAAACGTGTCGGAACTCGTTCCGGCCGACCACCGGGATTTCGTAGTGGGCCCGGAACAGCTAGTGGAAGGCGAGGTCGAAGGGTACAGCCAGACTTCCGATGGCAAAACGATTCCGGTTGCCATCCGTTCTTCGCGTATCTCCTACATGGGACGCAGCGCAATACTGCTGCAAGTCCGCGATATCACCGAGAACCGCCGCGCCGAAAAAGCATTACGAGAGTCCGAGGAACGCTATCGGCTCTTGTTTGATCGCAATCCTCAGCCAATGTGGGTACACGATCTGGAATCCCGGCGATTCGTGGCTGTGAATGAAGCGGCCTTGCGCCTTTATAAGTATTCCCGGGACGAGTTTGCGTTGATGCCCAGCATTGACGCGATTTGGGCCCAAACCCGTAATGGATCGCCCGAGCTGCTCTACTTGCCGAATCTTGTCGAGGTCGCTACGGCAAAACATCGGCGGAAGGACGGTAGCACGCTCAACGTCGAACTCACTCTGCACACCATGACGCTCGATGATCGGGTGGTAGCGTTTGTCATGATCAGCAAGGTCATCTCCGCATGCCGGTAAAGATGGCGAAGCCGAGGGTTGGTCAATGTTCCGAGCCGAACCGGACGCCTTTTCTCTCCGGACCGATTGAGATGATGATGGCCGTACCGGCAAAAACGACAAGCGCCGTCAGCGCCATGGCATTGGAATAGCTGGTTCGGCCTGCAAAGACCGCTTCCAGGTAAGTCACACTGCCTGCGAGCAGTATTCCGCACTGATACGCAAACCCCGGCAGAAACCCACGAATATGATCCGGCGCCAGTTCCGAAATGTGAGCCGGGACGACACCCCATGCGCCATGTACTGTGAATTGCAGCAGGAACGCTCCCGCAGCCAGCAAAGCGGTTGTGGGCGAGAACGCCCACAATGGGACGATCAGCATCGCCAGTGCGAGTCCGAACCCGATCGACCTGCGCCTGCCGATGTAGTCTGAGATAAGTCCGGTCAGAATGCCGCCGACGAGCGCTCCAAGATTGGCAATGACGGTCATCACTGCCGCGCCCTGTACCGAGAAACCGCGTTGCGTTTTCAAAAACGTAGGATACATGTCTTGCGTGCCGTGTCCGCAAAAACCCATGAACGTGAGGAACAGTACGAGATAGAAAAACAGTTTCCGATGGCCCGCTGCGACTTTCCATGTCATATCGCCCATGAAGACGATTAGCGCGGCGGCGACAAATACAGAAACGATTCCAAGAGTCGAACCGGCTAATGGAAGTCCCGCAAGCCGTGCTACGGCCACTGCGATGGTGCCACACCCAAGGTAAACCCAGGTGTGAGACTTCACCTCGTTCCCAAGCTGGCTCCAGTCCTTCCGGTGCGTCTTTTCCCAGACTTCCGACTCTTTCACCCTGGTTCGAATAAAGAAGGCCAGCAGGGCCGGCGCGCCCCCAACGAGGAACATCGCACGCCATCCGAAGCGGGGCAGGACGAAAAAGTAAGCTACCGATGCCAACATGTATCCGGTCGTGTAGCCTTGCTGCAGCACTCCCGACAGCAGCCCACGCCACTTTGGCGAAACCTTTTCCATGACCAGCGAAGCGCCTGCTCCCCATTCACCGCCCATGGCGATACCAAACAATGCCCGCAGCACGACAAAAGTTGTGAAGTTCGGGGCGAGACCGGAAGCCACCGAGAGTATCGAATAGGCCACGACATCGATCATGAGCGGCACGCGGCGGCCGTACCTGTCCGCCAGCAGACCGAAAATGAAAGCGCCGATCGGCCTGAAGGCGAGTGTAATCGTCAGCGTCAGCGCGATCTCGGCATTCGTGCGATGGAATTCGTTTGCGATCTCCGTCAGAACCATGACCACGACGAAGTAGTCGAACGAATCCAGGGTCCATCCCACCGTCGACGCAATCACGGTATTCCAGTGATCGCGCGTGCTTTCCCGAGAGAGTTCAACCGGTGCACCTAAGGTAGTGGTGGACACGGCTTCGTATTTTATATCTCTCTGCCTCCGGCAGGCGCGATTTAAGGGCAATTTCGACCCTGATTGCGAAAGCGGTAACAGCTCGCTACTGGAGCCGAAGCCGTAACTTGTTGACCTTCGCGATGCGCCGTGCGGTATTTCTCGTGCTCAAGACCGGCCGGGATGCAAACCAAAGAAGCCACAGACGCGGAGCGCGGGAGTCCGCTTCAACGCTACGCCGTGCTGTGCCTGTGGATGTTCATCGGTTTTGTCTATCTTTCGCTGATGAGCCAGTGGATCACGTTTAGCAGGCACGACAACCAGTTCGCGCAATCCATGCAGCGCGCTGTTCAAATCGCCGCTACCGAACGACGTCCGGCCAAAGAACTGCGCACTCTGCTGCTCGTAAGGGCTGAAGAGCTTTCAATTCCTATTCGTGGGGACGACATTCAGATTAGTGGTGGGGGAACGACGTTGAGAGTCAATCTCCACTATCAGGCGGACATCAGCATGCCCATCCTGAACCAAACTTTGTATCGAATGAAGTTCGGTCACGACTTCACGTACCTACCGCCGCAGTGAGTTCATATTCCCCTCCTGTCCCAGCAGGAGAACTGACCAGCATCGTGATCAACAGAATTCGGTAAACGTGATTCATGTGGCGTCCTCCAGGTCTCTCCCGAAATCCCGCTACGACGACGGCCTTGGGCGATAGGTCTTGCTGAAACCATTCCGTCCATTCGTGACGGTAAAGGAACCATCCTGCTCGGCGGACACTTTGATCCAATACGCGATACCATTGTGGGCTGGCGCGGAAGGCGCGCCTGGCCCGGGCTGTGGCGCCGGCATTGCAGCTACCGGCATTGCGGATGGCTGTTGGTCGACCGTGTTCGCAATGAACATCCCCGGCACGGTGTACTCCTGCCCGCTGAGCTGCGAGAAGTGAAGCTGCCAGAGATCCTCGAGACCGGGGGCCGAGTGAATCACTTTCATCGCCTCAGGCTGGCCGCCTTTGCGCGTGCCGTTGTTCAAGATGGCAACGCGCGAATGGATGGCATGGACGAGCACTTCCGAATTCGAGATGGGCTGCCCGTGATGTGAAACCACGAACAGGTCCACTGTCCCAATCCGGTTATTCGGGCACATCAAATCGAATTCCTTATTCACCGTCAGGTCACCCATATGAAGGACCCGAAATTTTCCGAACGTAATGTGGCTCCCAACAGACTGGGCGTTCTCCGTTCGGTCGACTTCCTGCGGCTTGAAAGCAGCGCAATACGGATTAGGCCTGCCCGCGCCCGGCAACGACGTCTTGATCACCTCGCCGGCCGAAGCCATCACACGCACATCCAGACCGGCAACCGGTATTTTGTCGCCAGGCTTCACAACCGTGTGCTTCGCCTTGTTGTAGAGCTCTGGATAGGTCTTCTGTAGAAACGTGTCCGCGGCGTCGGCGGGCTGGACATTCGCGCCATGGTCGATGTATTCGCGAATCGGAATCCGGGCTGCGAGTTCGGCCATGCCTCCGAAATGATCACCATGCCAATGCGTTGTGATCAGGTGATCGATCTGCCGTAATCCCGCGTCCTTAATAGCCGCCATTATCCGGCCGGCATCGCGAGCAGCCGCCTCGCCGCCATTTCCGGTATCGATGAGCAGCGATTCACCGGACGGCGATACGAAGAGTGTCGAGTTTCCGCCCTCGACATCGACCAAATAGATGTCCAGCGTTTTGGCCGTCCGAGTCTGAGCCACGTATACGGGCACAGCAAGAGTGACAAGCAACAGAAATATTATCGATGGGCGCATCATAGCCTTCCTTTGAAGTGGTTCTTTGATTTGATCGATTCGGCGATCATCCTATGATCCGTCACGTGTGCTGTCAAGACGGCGTGCAAGGCAAGGAGGTACTTGGTGCTTGACAGAAAGAACTGTCGGAGTGTACATGTAAACGCGCACGATTCCGCCGAACAGGCGCCGTATATTCAAATCACAAAATTGGTTCGCGTTCATGAAGCAACGTGATTTCACGCTTTTCAGGAGGAAAACGAATGAGACAATTGCTGTACGTTGTACTCGCTCTAGTAGTGTCTGCGGTTCCTGCGCTGTCGCAGGCCACTACTCTTACGACCAACATTCAAATTCCCATTAACATCGCTCTGTTTGTTCCGTGCGCCGCTGGCGGCGCGGGGGAAACGGTCACGGTTGCAGGAACCCTTCACATTCTGGATATCGTTACGATCGATGCCGCTGCCGGCTCCATCCGTTTGGAAGAACACTTCAACCCAACCGGAGTTGTCGGAACTGGCTTCACGACCTCGGACAAGTATCGAGGTACCGGCATTACTCGTACATCCTTCAACGTAACTCCAGCGGGAACGTTTGAGTTTACGCACATCAACCGATTCAATATCATTGGCCAAGGACGCGCAGCAAATTTCGCGGTCCGAGAAACGGTGCACACAACCGTTCTCGCCGACGGAACTGTAACGTCGACCGTCGGTAACTTTACAACGGAATGTAAATAGGCTTTGCCGCATTCTGCCGGAGCTTTGGGCATGGCCGCTCTTGCGCCGTTCCTGGCGTGTTTAAACCCGAGAGCAAAGCGCCCTGTCAAGAAGGAACTGGGCGAACATGAGGTTGAATGATGGAAGTCATCATCGTTGTCGCATTCCTAATAGGCGCCACTGTTTTTGGACTCTTCCTTTCACCTACGGACGCGGAACTCCAAGCGCGTATGTTCAAGCCGCCAACCGCATCAGAGGATCAGGCGGCCCATGAGGATCGCGGTCATGGCCATTGAATAGTTGGCAGCAGAACTAAACCGGGGCGATCAAGTCGAACGTGTATGGTCTCTATCTCAGGTACGTGAATCCGCATTTCACTGTTTACAGTTGGCGCCTTGTCGGCACCGCGCTGCTCGCCGTCCGCCTTCCTAACGTCGCGGCAGTGGAAATGTCGTTTGTTTCCAGACGAGCATCAAGCCTGTTCGACCCTGCATTTACCCGGCTTGCCGAAATCGCCGCCGGATCCAACAATGCTGTCTTCATTTCGGCCGACTGGGGCACGGCAACTCAAGTGTACTGCGCGGGCAATGGGCGGGACGACCTGGTTTACGAACCGTTCTGGAATAGCGACCCCGCCAAAACCGTCCTGGACATCACCGAGGCTACGAAAAAAGACAACTTATATATTTTGGTGACGGGTATCGCCCCCCAATTCCAGCAAGCCTCGGCATCGGTCATTCGCTCGATGATGAATTTGCGCAACTGGCAAGAGGTCCCGGTTGAAAACGAATTCGCGGGTCTCGCGCCCATCCAAATCCGAAAATTCGCGCGAAGGACGACATTGAAATTCTGACCGGGACCAAGTACCTTCTACAGGCATAAATGGAGCACGTCCCGCAGAATTTTGAAGCGCGCTTCCGCATCATCGCCGAGACAGCCGCCGACGCAATCATCACGATAGATCAAGACAGCACCATCATCTTCGTGAATGCCGCAGCCGAGCGGATTTTTGGATACTCCATTACAGAAATGCTTGGCCAGCCCATAACGATGCTGATGCCCGAATATCTGAGACACGTTCATAAAGAGGCCTTGTGGCGATACCTCGAGACCGGTCAACGGCACATCAACTGGGAAGGTATTGAACTGCCGGGGCTTCATAAGAGCGGCCGAGCCATTTGTTTGGAGATTTCTTTTGGAGAATTCGTCGCTGGCACCCGGCGTCTGTTCACGGGTATCGCTCGCGACGTCACTCAACGCACCCATGAGCAGCGCTTGAAATCCGCCTACAGCGCCGCCGTTCGCGTGCTCGCTGAATATCCATCCTCCCATTCTGTTCTGCGGGAAACATTGAGCGCAATCTGCCGCGCTCTTGAATGGAAGCTCGGCATATTCTGGCATGCGGACACGGCGGCGGATGCGCTGCGTCTCGCCGCAAGCTGGTGCGAGCGCGAAGAGTGGTCGGAATTCGTGCGGCAGAGTGAACGCTTTAGTTTCAAGAAAGGCATTGGTTTGCCCGGCCGCGTTTGGGCCACAAAGCAGCCCGTTTGGATCTTGGAACTCAGCGACGATCGCAGTTTCCCACGGCTCGCGTTCGCTAAACAACACGGATTACTTTCTGGTGCGGCCTTTCCAGTAATCGCTCGCCACGAAGTGATTGCCGTCATGGAATTCTTCAGCACCGAGATTGAATCGCCGGATCAGGAACTGCTCGACACCTTCATGACGATCGGCTATCAGATGGGCCAGTACTTGGAACGCACTTATGCTCAAGAAGCGTTGAGGCGGAGCGAGGTTGAGTTGCATCGTCTCGTGGAAAGCGAGGTTCAGGCTCGGCGACAGGCTGAAGCGGCGAACCGAATGAAAGACGAATTTCTCGCAGTACTCTCGCATGAGCTGCGGACCCCACTCACTGCCGTGTTCGGTTGGGTGCAGATGCTCCAAAGCCGCACCATCGATCCTGCGACCAGGGAGAAGGCGCTGGAGGTGATCGAACGCAACATACGGCTCCAAGCTCAACTCGTCGATGATCTGCTGAACCTTTCACAAATCGTCACGGGCAAGTTGCAAATCCGCCGAGAGATCATTGACCCTTTTCAGTTGATAAAGACGACAATGGAAACGGTAATTCCTTCTGCCGATGCGAAGCAGATTTCATTGCGGCTTGAAAAGGACGTGCAGCTACCGGCAATTTCTGCCGATCCTGCCCGTTTGCAACAGATCGTATGGAACCTTCTGTCCAACGCGGTGAAATTTACACCAAAAGGTGGAAGCATTGTTGTGGCCCTAAGGCAACTTCGGACTGAATTGCAGATTTCAGTGAGTGATACCGGCGAGGGCATTTCCCCAGAGTTTCTCCCGCAGGTTTTCAACCGGTTCAGCCAGGCGGATGCGTCAACGACGCGCCGGCACGGCGGTTTGGGGTTGGGCCTGGCTTTAGTCCGGCAATTGATCGAATTGCATGGCGGAACGGTCACGGTGGAGAGCGCGGGACTAAACAAGGGCAGCACTTTTGCGGTCACCTTACCGCTGCCCGGAGTGCCTGCGAAATTCCCAGAGGCCGAAACGCCGCATGTTCCGATTGGTGGAGCGCTCGAAGGCGTTAAGGTGCTGTTGGTTGAAGATGAGGCCGATACCAGAGAAATGATCGCTTTTGGGTTGCAACAATTCGGTGCATCCGTCGCTCAGGCTTCATCTGCGGCAGAAGCGCTCCACGAATTCGCGTCGGCTGTACCCGATATTCTTGTCAGCGACATTGGTATGACGGGTATGGACGGCTATCAACTCCTGGAGAGGATTCAGAGCCAAACCCCACAACCCCCTCCCGCCGTTGCCCTGACTGCTTATGCGACGCTAGCGGATAAAGAACGAGCGCTCCGTTCGGGATTTCAGGCGCATCTAAGCAAGCCCATTGCCCTCTCGGAGCTTGTGTCCGTCGTCGCCGGACTGCTTAAGCGAGCCAGTTGATGGATGGATTCGTTGCGAAATCCATGGACCCTTACAAGTCTGAACCTCACTTTTGAGCTAAGGCATTCTCGATTGCGCGAACCACCTGATTGGAGAGCGGCTCGACCTCGGAAAGGAACCGGCCGATCACTTCACCATTCCGCCCAATAAGAAATTTCTCAAAATTCCAACCGACCTGGCCCGCAAACTTCGGATTCGTCTCGGTCGATGTCAGAAACTTGTAAAGGGGCGCTTGTCCGCTGCCTCGGACGACAATCTTCGAGAACATGTCGAACTCAACGCCGTAGTTCTTTTTGCAGAACTCGGAGATCTCCGGATTTGTTCCCGGCTCTTGAGCCCCGAAATCGTTCGCAGGAAAACCGAGGATGCGCAACCCTTTCGGCGCGTATTTCCTGTGCAGTTCCTCGAGTCCCGCGTACTGGGGCGTGTAACCGCATTCACTTGCCACATTCACCATCAGGACGACGTTTCCTTGATATCTGGACAAGCTGACCGGTGTCCCATCAATGCTGTTCAGTGTGAAATTCAAAGCTGCCGGCACCTTGCCACCCCCCGTCGGATTGGTTTGGACGCCGGCGCCCAAGACCAGCAGTACCGCTATCAGAGCTTTCATATAGGAATGCCTCCTTGAATTGACGAATTATACTCGCTGATCCATAGTTTCAGTCGGGAGAATACCAATGCCGGAAAAACTGAATCGTCGCCAGTTTGTTGTTGCGGGAACAGGAACCGGAGTTCTCGCATCCACGAGAGTGTTTACCTCCGCGCCACAGGTCATCACGCGCGGCGTAACGCCCGCGGTGGTCGCCGCCGCCAACGGGAATCGTTCGAAGGACGGAGCGGGACTGACGTGCGTCGCCAAAGCCTTCAAGATGATCACCGGAGGCGCCGATGTATTGGACGCATGCATTGCCGGCGTCAACATCGTCGAGCTTGATCCGGACGACACCAGTGTTGGTTACGGCGGTTTGCCCAACGCCGATGGAGTCGTCCAACTCGACGCTTCCGTCATGCATGGCCCCAAAAAAAGTGGCGGTGCGGTGGCATGCCTGGAGGGAGTTCGCACGCCATCGCTTGTCGCTAAAAAAGTCATGGAAGAAACGGATCACGTGCTCCTCGTCGGGAAGGATGCGCAACGTTTCGCCCGCAACATGGGATTCACGATAGAAGACGATTTGAATACACCTAAATCGCGGGAGCTGTATCTCGAATGGAAGCGCCGCACGGATCCCGATCACTACTTAAATCTCAGAGACCGTGCCCAACGAGGATATCGAGTCGCGCTGGAAATGGTTGCGGAAGGCAAAATCGATCCCGATCACTTTCACGGAACGATCAATTGCAACGCCGTCAATTCGAAAGGTGAGATATGCGGAACGACCACCACGAGCGGCCTTGCGTGGAAAATTCCGGGACGTGTCGGCGATTCACCCATTCTTGGGGCGGGTCTGTACGTTGATGGCGAGATCGGCGCCGCCGGATCGACCGGCCGGGGCGAAGCCAACCTCCTCAGTCTGGCGTCCTTCCTGATCGTAGAATCGATGCGGCAAGGCAAGCCTCCGAAGGATGCGGGAATGGCCGCGCTTCAGCGAATCAAGTCGCAGACCGTGGCGAAGCGGCTCCTCAACAGCCGCGGCCAACCCAACTTCGGCGTCACGTTCTATATCCTGAACGTGAAGGGCGAATACGCAGGCGTGACTATGTACAATCCCAACGAAAACTCCACGTTCGCGGTCTGTACTGAAAACGGTCCGCAGGATGTCAAACTGGAACCGCTATTGACGGGCTCTGCAGCGGATTGAGTGATGAAAATGTCTAAGATCCTGCCTAAGACTCTATTGATGGCCAAGCGTGACCAATGGCGGGCCTGGCTGGCTAAAAACCACAAGACCGAGAAAAAAGTCTGGCTCATCTACTTCAAAAAGCGCGCCAGACAAGCGAGCATCGCCTACGAAGATTCCGTCGAAGAAGCTCTCTGCTTTGGATGGATCGACAGCCTCATCCGCCGACTCGATGACGACCAGTATGCACGCCTGTTCACTCCCCGTATCGACCATAAGAACTGGTCGGAGATGAACAAGAAGAGAATCGCCAAGCTCATCCAGGAAGGCCGAATGACGGCGGCAGGTTTGGCCAAAGCCAGCTACCTGATCGAAGATAATCATGCCGCAGCAAAGAAAGAGACTCGGGTCGCAGCAAAAAAAGGGCGCTCTCTCACCGTGCCAGACTACATGCGGCAAGCTTTGCGAGCCAACAAGAGCGCCCTGGAAAACTTCAATAATCTCGCGCCGTCTTATCAGCGCCAATACATCGGCTGGATCACAAGCGCCAAGAGGGAGGAAACGCGTCAGAGGCGGCTTGCCGAGGCCATCGGCCTTTTAGCGCGCAATTTGAAGTTGGGGCTGAAGTAGAATGCCATGTGGCGGCGGGGACAGACCCGATTTCTTGGGTTGCAGAAATCGGGGCCTGCCCATGCTTCCCAAGAAGGAGAATCATGACTGAATCTCCAAGCATCCACTCGATAGGCGAATTCGTTTTGTCCGTGCCATCGCTGAGACAGGCGGAGCACTTTTACACTTCGTTCGGCCTTGGCGTACGTGAGGAAGGCAATCATCTTTCGCTTCGTGCCGCTTGTGGGGATCACCGCTGGGGCCGTGTGGTCGAACGGGAGCGCAAGTTTCTCCATCACGTCACGTTCCATTGTTTTGAGCAAGATCTGCCTCGCTTCAAGTCTTGTCTTGAAAATTCGCGTATCCGCCTCCTGGATCCGCCAGCTGAATTCGGTGGCGATGGACTCTGGTTTCGGGGCCATGACGGCATACTCATGGAGATTCGCGTTGGTCCCAAAACCTCGCCGGACGAAATATCGGAGGTTAAGCCTCCGTCCTATGAAGCAGGTGTGCGAAACGCGCCCTACCGGCGTCTTGCGCAGAAAGTAGAGATACAGCGGCTGTCGCACATTTTACTGTTCACGACGGGCATTGACAAGGCTATTGAGTTTTATACCAACGTGCTCGGTTTGAGATTGTCCGACCGCTCCGCGGATGTCGTAGCTTTCCTCCATGCTGTTCATGGCAGCGATCATCACATCGTTGCATTCGCGCAGTCAGACAGGCCGGGCCTCCATCATGTGAGCTGGATCGTACCGTCCGTCGACCAGATAGGTCTTGGCGCCATGGCAATGGCGGACCAGGGATACAAGAAGAGTTGGGGAACCGGCCGGCACGTATTGGGATCCAACTACTTTCACTACATCCAGGATCCCTGGGGAAGCTGGTGCGAATATGCCTGCGGTATCGATTATATTCCCGCCTGCATGGACTGGATAGGCAAGGATCATCCGCTGGAGGATGGTTTCTACTTGTGGGGTCCGGACGTACCGCCGGAATTCGTCGTTAATGTCGAGAGTGAGAATGGATAGAGTGGAATTGGAAAAACGTATTCCCCTCCTTGCAAAGTCCTTGCAAAGGAGGGGTGGCTGCGCCAGTTCGGGTGCTTCGTGGCAATACGCCAATTGAATACGCTGGCAGCGTGTAGAGGAGATTGATGCAACAAGACCTCGCCACAGGGATATTCAAAACCTCCGACGGCTGTCCCATTGCATACAGGATCCACTCTGCACAGAATCCGGCCTCGCCGCGCATGGTCCTGGTTCATTCCTTGGCGCTCGACGCCAGCATCTGGGACGGCGTCGTGACCGGATTGGCCGGCCACGCGGAGATACTCCGTTATGATTGCAGAGGCCATGGGCGCTCCGGGCGGCATGCTGCCTCGTTCACAAGCGAGCTGTTCGCGCGGGATCTGGCCGAATTGCTCGATCATGTGGGGTGGCAGACCGCGATGGTCGCAGGCTGTTCGATGGGCGGGTGCGTCGCGCAAGCCTTTGCCAGTCTATATGCCTCGCGAGTAATTGCTCTTGCCCTGATTGACACGACCGCCTGGTACGGAGACGATGCTCCGAGAATATGGCGCGCGCGTGGCGCTGCGGCGCGTTCAAAAGGTTTTGGCGCGCTCCTCGATTTTCAGGTCACGCGCTGGTTCGGTGACGCGTTTTGCAGTGCGCACCCGGAATTGGTGAGCGCGACCACCGGCGTTTTCCTGGCCAATGACCTGGATTGCTATGCCGCCAGTTGCGTGATGCTTGGCGATGCGGATCTGCGACCCGGGTTGGGAAAGCTGCTCATGCCGGTCACGATTATTGTAGGCGAAGAGGACTACGCCACTCCACCCATCATGGCTCGGCAATTGCACGAAGCGATTCAGGGTTCTACCCTGATAATAATTCCCGGAGCACGGCACCTGACTCCCCTCGAATGTCCGGACCAAATCGCTCGGCAGCTACTGGCGTTAACCGAACGCGTCAGGTCTTCGAATGCTTGAGACCTCCACATTAAGACCCTAAAAAATCGCCAGCGGGTTGAGCGGAGAACCGGTACCGCCTTCCACGGGAAGCGGCGCAAATGTGATCATGAACTCGTAGAGCAGCCCTCCGAGCAACAGTAGCTTGTTGCGACGATCCATAACATCTTTCACGATTTGCTCTTGTTCGCGAGCTCTTTTTCCAGCTTGCGAGCGTGTTCGATTGCGTCACTGGGAGCGAAATCCTCCAGTTCGAACAACGGGCGAAGCTCGATCTCGCCCTCCGCTGCTTCGCCATGGGGATTGGGGCAGCGCTTGGCCCATTCGATCGCCTCTTCCTTCGACTTCACCTGGATTAACCAGTAGCCGGCGATCAGTTCCTTCGTCTCAGCGAAGGGCCCGTCGATCACGGTGCGCTTCCCTCCCGAAAACTTGATGCGCGCGCCTTTCGAGCTCGGTTGAAGCCCCGAAAGATCGAGCAGCGCGCCGGCCTTCGCCAGTTCCTCGTTGTACTTCATCATTGCGGCAAGGAGTTTTTCGTCCGGCATTACGCCGGCTTCTGTATCCTTGTTGGCCTTGACTATCATCATGAATCGCATCGTTGTGTCTCCTCTTCTGGTTTTGGTTTAGGGGTAGGCTGAACCCATCCTCTATTATTTTTATATCGAACGAGGGGCAGCGAGGTCGACACGCTAGAAGATTTTTTTTCGCGGGCACTTCGCCGCGCTCGAAATAGCCGTCCATGAGCGCACGCAAGCGGCTAACCTACGCCTTGGACGATCTTCGGGTGCTCATCGTCTGTTTACTCTTTCCTGTAATCCGTCGGCAGGCCCGCGATCTCCATCACCGGCCGGATTTCGATGGTGCCCCAGCGCGCCGCTGGAATCCGTTCGGCGATGCTGATCGCCTGGTCGAGATCCCTGGCGTTGATCAGGTAATAGCCGCCGAGCTGTTCGCGCGTTTCCGCAAAAGGACCGTCGGTCATGAGCCGTTTGCCGTCGCGCACGCGGATGCTGGTCGCTGTCGACGTTGGCTGCAACGGGGCGGCGTCCAAATACTGCCCATTCGAATGGATTTCTTGCGCGAGCCGCGCGGACGTCACGTAACATTGCTCCCGCTCGGTTTCGCTCAAGGCCTGCTCCTCAAGGTAAACCAGCAACATGTATTTCATTAGTCTGCCTCCATTACTTAATGGCTGCGCCCTATCGGGCTTGCATTCGCAGCCGCTCATTTACTTAATGGCTGCGCCCTTTCTTGAGGCTGCGCGCTATCGCGCTTGCGCTTCGCGTCGGGCTTGCATTCGCAGCGGCTCATTTAGTAAATCGAGCGCCGGGTGTCTGAATCGACACAACATCGGAAAATTATTTTATGCTTGAGTATGCTCCCGGATGCAAACGTCGCTATTGAAAACGTCTATCGCTCCGATTGGGGCCGCATCGTCGCTGCACTGATTCGGCTCTTCGGCGACTTCGACCTGGCCGAAGAGGTGGCACAGGAAGCTTTTGCAGCGGCTGTGGACCAGTGGCGGTCCTCCGGTATACCGGAATTCCCACGGGCATGGATCATCCAGGCGGCCCGGCACAAGGCCATCGACCGCATCCGCCGGCGGACGCGGTTCGCAGAAAAACTCGAATCGTACGGCGCTTTGGAGATGACACGGCCCGGCCTTTCAGATATCGAGCCGGATATCGACACGAGTGAAATCCCTGATGATCGCCTTCGGCTGATCTTCACCTGCTGCCACCCGGCGCTTGCGCTCGAGGCGCAGGTCGCGCTAACGCTCCGCACGCTATGCGGCCTCGAAACGGACGAGATCGCGCGCGCGTTTCTGGTGCCGACGGCGACGATGGCGCAGCGGCTCGTGCGCGCCAAGCGCAAGATTCGCGACGCGGGGATTCCCTACACCGTGCCCGGTGAGAACGATTTGCCCGCGCGGCTGGACGCAGTGCTGACCGTCATCTATCTCATCTTCAACGAAGGCTACGCGGCGACCCGGGGCGGGCCGCTGGTGAGGGCCGATCTCTGCGCCGAGGCCATCCGTCTTGGTCATCTCGTCAGGACATTCATGGCGCCGCAGCCTCCGTCGGAAGCGACCGCTCTCGTCGCACTCATGCTGCTTCACGATTCACGGCGCGATGCCCGCATCGACGAGGCCGGCGATCTGGTCCTTCTCGAAGAGCAGGATCGGCGCCGCTGGAATCAAGAGCAGATCGCCGAGGCGCTGCCACTCGTTGAGGAGGCGCTTCGCGGCGGGCCCGGTCCGTTCGCGCTTCAGGCGGCGATCGCGGCACTGCATTGTGAGGCGGCGCGTGCCGAAGATACGGACTGGCCTCAGATCGTCCGCCTCTACGATCTTCTCGAGCGCCTCCAGCCCTCTCCCATCGTTTTGCTGAACCGGGCTGTGGCAATCGCGATGGTGGACGGCCCTCAACCCGCCCTGGCGCTGATTGATGCGCTCGCCGCCTCCGGCGATCTGGATGGCTATCATCTGCTGCATGCCGCGCGTGCCGATCTCCTGCGCCGCGTCGGATCCTCGGTGGAGGCAGCGAAGAGCTATGCACGAGCGCTCGCCCTGGCCACCAATGACTGCGAGCGCCGATTTCTCGAGCGGCGGCTGCGCGAAGTTCAGTTCCCGGAAGCGTGACCTCCACCATTGACACCTTCTACTGTTTCGATTCACCTACATTCTCGGATTTGGCAGAATAGGCCGGCATGGCGAACCGAGAACATCTCGAGAAGATTTTGGGGAGTCTTATGAACTTGAACACAAAATTTGCGTTTGTATCTTGTCTCGTTGTAGCGACTCTCGCGCTTGGCCAAGTCGCCGCGCAGCAGCTGCTGCCGGGAGAGAGGGAAGCGACCGTTACCGCCATCCCCGGCGTCATTGCGGCCGGGGCAAAATGGCAACTGATCTGGGCGGATTTCGAAACCGCCGACGGTATCGTCGGCTCACCCGACGGCGGCGTGCTGTTCGCTCAGGAACAGACCGACAGCATCCGCAAGCTTGACGTCAACGATCGGGAATTCATCTATATGACCGATACCCATGGCGCGGGCTCTGTTTCGCTTGATGCCCAGGGGCGGCTCTTTGCGGTGCAGAGGACGTGTACCGATCCCGGTAAACCCTTCAGCGCAAGTTGCCGGGAGTTGACGATGGTCGGCATCCTGGCCCCGGAACGCAAAGTCCTGGCGAATAGCTTCCAAAACGGCAAGCCGCTCGGACGTCTCAACGATCTCATTGCCGACGGGAAAGGCGGCGCGTATTTCACCGTAGGTGGCGCCTACTACGTCAACCCTGCCGGCGTCGTGACCACCGTTGCCGACGAAAACATTCGCTCGAACGGAATTATGCTCAGCCCGGATAGCCGGACTCTCTACGTCACCAACAACACCGTTGTCTTGGCCTTCGATGTCCGGCCGGACGGCTCGACCACGAACAGGCGCGAGTTCGGCACGCTCGATGGGGATGATGGCGGCGATGGGATGGCTATCGACGCCGCCGGGCGTCTTTACGTGACTGCCAATAAAGGCGTTCATGTGTTATCGCCTGAGGGACGACACCTGGGCCTCATTCCGACGCCACGGCGTCCCATTACGATCGCCTTCTCCGGACCGGACAAGAAGACACTCTACGTTCCCGGAATGGGAGCCGTGGGCCCGGATGGAAAGGTGTGGACCACCCCGGAGGGAGTAAGGAACACCGCGATGACGATCTACAAGATCTCGATGCTGGCAGAAGGGTTCAAGGGCCGCCCGAAGTAGCGCGGCAAGAGGCTGCTCACTGCTCGGCGCACAGGGGGAAGAGTGAGGCACGCGGGCATAAAGCCCTTGAAGTATACGCATTTGATCTTGCTAAACGCTTGGGCGGAGTAGACTCCCCTCCTTGGCAAAGGAGGGGTGGACGCGCCATCAAGAAAAATTCCCGTTCCAATCAAAGGCGCGGACGGGGTGGTTCGTTCAAACTCAAAACAATTTTTTTGGAACCAACCACCCCGTCTGCGCCGGATTTGGTGGCTTCGCAGCATCTTTTTGATGGCGCAGCCACCCCTCCTTTGCCAAGCTTTGCCAAAGGAGGGGACTTGGCTTCAACCCCAACCTTCGGCAACAACGAAATGCGTATACTTCACAGGGCTTTATGCCCGCGGCTACGAGCTTGCTTTGGGATTTTCTCCAAACTAGACTATCAGTCATTCCACCGAGAAACCCGGTAATCCCGAAGAAGAGGTTCTGAGTCCAGGAACTACCAAAAAAAGGCGAGGTGGCGAACCGCGAAGGGTCTGGCGGGCGCTGTATGGAGTCTATCGATGTCCCGTAACGCTCGGCTCGACTTCATCAGGACTGAATTGGAATTGGCCATTGCTTTTGTAAAAGTCGCGCGCACGAAATACTCCATGGGGGATCGGGTTGGCGGTGACGCTACGCGCGAAAACGCGATGAAGGCGTATCGGGAAGCATTGAGATTTTCGAAAATGCTCTCACCTCAGGATTCTTCAAACAAAGCGCTGACGGTGCTTCGAACCGAAGTCGAGGCAGAAATCAAGACACTTTATCCGACGCATTAAGGTCGGCCATCCGTGTAGTCAAACAAATGGACCCTACCGCCTCACGCCGATATCTCTGCGCCTGATTTCTTTGTAGAATGCATTCGCAAGGATCTGAGAGGAGATACCGTGCAAAATCGGTCGATCGTTGTCTTCCTGATGATGATGGCCGCAGAGGTGCTGCTGTTGCGGTTGGCCTTGCCGTCGATTGCTCAGAATGCGACCCGCAGCGAGGCGGCCGGGCCGGCGCCACGTTGGCCGGACGGCAGGGCGAACTTGGGGGCGCCTCCGGGCGAAAAGGGCGTTTGGCAGGGCGACGGCCGATTGGCGATCAACCCGAAGAGTTATGAACCGCGCACGACGCTGGCCGCACCTATCCATATCGATGACGTTCCCCTTCAGCCCTGGGCCAGAGCACTCGTCGCCGAACGCCATGCCAACGCCTTAAAATATGAACCGCATCCGCGCTGCAAGCCCTCTGGTGGACCGCGGGAATTTGTCACACCGTACGGCGTAGAGATTGTGGACATTCCCGAACTCCAACGCGTCTTCATCTTCGATATCGGAGGTCCTCATTCGTACCGGATCATCTATATGGATGGACGGGCTCATCCGAAGGATCTGGAACCCAGCTACTACGGGCACTCCATCGGCCACTGGGAACGGGATACCCTGGTCGTGGACACGATCGGTTTCAATGAAATGTTTTGGATGAACCGGGACGGACTGCCGCATACCGACCGGCTCCACCTGATCGAACGCTTGACGCGCATCGATTTCAGGACGTTGAAGTATGAAGTGACCATCGATGATCCCGGCGCCTACACCGCGCCGTGGACGAGCGGTTTCTCCATGAGATGGACGGAGGGGCTCGAACTGTTCGAATACATATGTCAGGACAACAACAGATTCCCGGATGCTATTTTCGACGCTGAAGGCAACAACGGCCGTACGAGCAGGATCGTGCCGTAGAAGCCCTCGACTACAAGCTTGAGATAACGTGCAGGCAAGCATGTAGTCGCGGGCTTTAGCCCGCGTTCCGGAATTCTACTGCCTGTCGAGACTGTCGGGTAGAATGATGCCGCCGGTCAAGCCAGATCGGGGGGAAGCGTGAGAAAGACGGCTCTCTTGATGCTCTTTCTTTTCCTTGCCCGAGTCTTGTTCGTAGTGATCTCTGCCGTTCTGGCAGATTCGTCTACGGACGTTCCTGAATTCTATTTCACACGGTTGGTCTACTCGCAGAACAGAATCTTGCACGGAAGGTTCAGGCCATTCACAATGCCGAAACCGGAACCTTACCACTGTCCTGAATTCGGCGGACGCAACTTTTTCCCTCCCCAGGGCTGGGGCTGGGCCACGGATTCTCCCGGCGCCGACTGCAAGTTCATGGGCGCCATTCACCGTTTGACAGGCATGCATGTCTACGAGAATCCCAACTATATCGAGATCATGGACGATAATCTGTTCAAGTTTCCATATACGTACATTGTGGAACCCGGGCAGATGTACTTTAGCAACCTGGAAGCTGCCCGGCTTCGCGAGTATCTCCTCCGTGGCGGCTTTCTTCATCTGGACGACTTCTGGGGACTGCGGCAGAAGGCGAACCTCGAAACCGAACTCAAAAAAGTGTTTCCTGATCGCTCAATCGAGCCCTTGCCGCTGAGTCACGAGATCTTTCATACGTTTTTCGACATCGACAAAATCATTCAAATTCCAAACCAGGGAAACGGTTGTTATGGTGGACCAACCTGGGAACAGCCGGACGATACCGAACCCAGGATCTACGGGATTTCAGATGACAAGGGGCGGCTGATGGTCGTCATCACGTACAACTCGGACCTTGGGGACGCCTGGGAGTTTATGGACCTGGCTTGCTATCCCGAAAAATACTCCGGTCAGTCGATCCGCCTGGGGCTCAATTTCATGATCTATGCAATGACACACTGAAGGCGGTTGCTCTTCGATCGCTCCTCACGACTCTCTGGCCTCCTCAATTGTCAGCGTCTGACACCAAGAGCACAAAGTTCCGGAACCACAGCTATTTCGACGCTGGCTGTGCTGCTTTCAGTGTGCCTTTCTGCTTGGCTACTTCCAGCAGCGTCGGATAGAACTGGACGAAGGTATTGTCCACGGCACCGTTTTGAGAGTGGCAGGATTGGCAGTCCGTCGTCGAGCTGGGCAACGGTGTCGCCGACCTCGCCGAATCTTTAAACGCAAAAAAGCCCCACTTTTCGGGAAAGCGGCTCTCGTCTTTCACCTCGGCTTCGATTCCTATCAAGTCTCCTTGAAAACGACCTTGCTGGTTGATGGAGCCCTTGCTCTGCGAGGAGCGCACCTCTAAGACAAGCATCGTCTTGTCGGGCCACTTGCCGGTTTGCAGGAAGGATCGATACGCTTCCGGAGTGACAAACACGTTGTCGAAACGCGGATCAGCGGGCCCGGCCGGCTGAGCTAGCGGTCCATACGTCATACCCAGCCCAGAGCTAAGCCACACCCACTCACGATAATTATCGGGCTTTGCTAATTCATTATTGGCGAGAAAACGAGGACGGGTGGTGTTCGGCGACGACTGCTGTGCCGTAGCGGCTGCGCCCACGATGATCGTTAGAACGAATACGAGCAAACCTGCAAAATGACGAGCGTGGTACGACATACACAATCTCCTCGCGTGGCGAAGTTTCAAGCTTGCTCGACCCTATCACGCCGGACGCCACTCGAGCAAATCGCGTGAGGGTGTCCTAGCATATAACCAACACCGTTGCAGGTACACCGATGTTTCGGAAGTTCTCTTCCCACGATTCAATCTAGTTTCTCCACGAATTGGACCGCCAAGCGGCACGACATCGGCTGGAGCCGGCGCGGCGCGAGCACTCGCGAGCACCGCGGCTCAGGATGATCCCCTCGGTGGTATTCTCATTTAGCCGTTAATTTGGGAGGTTGCATTGGTAAATAGAAAGCCCCTTGGCATCACCGAACTTGTGCTCCGCGACGGAAACCAATCGCTGCTGGCCACGCGTATGCGCATCGCAGATCTTTTGCCGATTTGCGAAAAACTGGATCGCGTCGGCTACTGGTCCGCCGAAGTTTGGGGAGGAGCTACTTTCGATGCCTGCATTCGATATCTGGGGGAAGATCCCTGGGAACGGCTTCGCCTTATTCGCAAAGCAATGCCCAATACTCGTCTTCAAATGCTCTTTCGCGGCCAGAATATTCTCGGCTACAGGCATTATGCCGACGACGTCGTTGACGCGTTTGTCGAGCGTTCGGCCGCAAACGGGATCGACGTGTTCCGCATATTCGATGCGATGAACGACCTCCGAAATATTGAGTGCGCTGTGCGCGCTACGCTGCGCATACAAAAGCACGCTCAAGGAACAATCGCGTTCACGATTAGTCCGGTACATACAATGGACATGTGGGTCGAATTGGGAAAGCGATTAGAAAGCATGGGCTGCCACTCGATCTGTATAAAGGACATGGCGGGCTTGCTCAAGCCTTACGCAGCCTATGAAATCGTTTCACGATTAAAAGAAGCCGTCCAGGTCCCTATCGCCCTGCACACCCACGCCACGACGGGTATGAGTACGGCAACAACTGTAAAGGCCGTGGAGGCGGGTGTCGACTATGTCGATACATCAATCTCGTCGATGAGCATGACCTACGGGCATTCGGCGACCGAATCGATCGTCACCATACTGGAAGGCACGGCAGGCGACACCGGCCTCAACTTGCAAGCGCTCGAGGAAATTGCGGCCTATTTCAGAAACGTACGGCAAAAGTATGCTCGGTTTGAAGGCGCCCTCAAGGGCGTCGATTCACGCATACTCGTCGCGCAAGTGCCGGGCGGCATGTTCAGCAACATGGAAAATCAACTCCGCGAACAGGGAGCGACAGGCAAGATCGATCAAGTGCTCGCTGAAATCCCGCACGTTCGCCAGGATTTGGGCTACGTTCCTCTTGTCACTCCGACGTCACAAATCGTAGGTACGCAGGCCGTGCTGAATGTGTTGATGAAACAACGTTACAAAATCATCAGTAAGGAAACGGCGGCATTGCTCCGAGGCGAATATGGCGCGACTCCTGCGCCGGTGAATGCGGAACTGCAAAGCCGGGTGCTGGGCGGCCAGCCCGGAATTAGCTGTCGTCCAGCGGACCGTCTCGAACCCGAAATGGAGCGATTACAGGAGCGACTTCGGCAAATCGCGCAGGACAAGAACCTCAGTTTGGCGGATACCTTCGTTGAAGATGTGTTGACCTACGCCTTATTCTCCGATGCGGGACTCCGGTTTCTGGAAAACCGAGGGAATCCCGCCGCCTTTGAGCCTTCGGTTTAAGATTGCTCCGGATTCGCTCAAGAATAAGTGTGCAGGCTCATTCAATTAAAGCGATGACCGCTTCCGATTCGACCATGTCCCCGGCGACCACTTTGATCTCCTGGATCGTGCCGGCGACCGGCGCAACGACGGGGATTTCCATCTTCATGGCTTCCATGACAATAATCGTGTCGTCTTCCTGCACCCTGTCGCCGACCTTCACTTGAATGTTGAGAACTTTACCGACCATCGGCGCTGTTACAGGCGTCATGTCGCACCCTTTGCTTGTTCCATGTCAGACCGGCATCAATCCGTGCTTCTTGCGTGGCCGATCCTCTTGCTTTGTCGTAAGCATCTCGAGAGCCTGGATGAGACGCACGCGTGTCTCTTCGGGCCTCACTGCGTTGTGAGCGTATTGCTTTGCGACTGCCTCGAAAGGCCCGCTGAATCTCTCGGAAAACTCCTCGAGCTTTTGCCGGCGCACTTCCTCGGGGTTTGCAGCTTGTTCGATCTCTCTTTTATAAAGGACACCTACAGCGCCCGCAGCTCCCATCACAGCCAACTCCACTCCCGGCCAAACAAAGAGCTGGTCGGCGCCCATTTCTCGCGTGCACATGGCTTGCTTGGCGCCGCCGTATCCTTTCCTCAAGTACAGCGTGATTTTGGGAACAGACGCCTCCGAATACGCATACAACATCTTCGCGCCATGGCGGATGATGCCGGCGCGTTCCTGCTTTGTTCCCGGCAAGTAGCCGGGGACATCGACGAGAGTGATAATCGGGATGCTAAACGCGTCGCAAAATCGAATGAATCGCGATGCTTTGTCGGAGCAATCCACATCCAGGCTGCCAGCCAGGAACAACGGTTGATTTGCGACAAATCCAACCGAATGGCCATGGAGTCGCCCAAAACCGGTGACCAGATTGCGGGCCCACTTCGGCTTCAATTCGAAGAACTCGTCATTATCCGCAAGGCGGCGGATGACACTACGCACGTCATAAGGCTTCTTCGGGTCTTCCGGAACGAGATTCTCCATGTCCTCGATCATTCGATTCGGATCGTCAGTGGATGCGACTCGCGGCGGATCCTGGAATGCGCTTGACGGAATGTAGGCGAGCAGTTTTCGAATGTGCTGTAAACATTCTTCGTCGTTCGCAGTGACAAGGTCTGCCACGCCAGAGATCTCCGAATGGATTTTTGCGCCGCCGAGTTCTTCCATCGAGACCTCTTCGCCGGTAACTTCCCTAATAACCGATGGTCCGGTGATGAACATCTGGCTGGTGCCCTTAACCATGATGATGAAATCTGTCAATGCAGGCGAGTACGCAGCGACGCCGATGCATGGTCCCATGATCGCCGAGATCTGTGGAACCGTTCCGGATGTGATGGAGTTTTGAAAGAAAATCTTCCCAATGGCTCTCGTGACGTCCAGACCTTCCTGGATGCGAGCGCCTGCGGAGTCGTAAAGCCCGATCACTGGAACACCGATTTTGCGGGCAGTCTCGATGCAGTACGCGATCTTTTCGGCGTGCGCAGCGCCGACTGTCCCGGCAATAACGGTGAAGTCCTGACCGAATACATACACCGTACGGCCGTCGATCTTTCCATAGCCGGTGACGACGCCGTCCGTCGGCCTTTTCCGTTCGGCCATGCCGAAGTCCGTCGATGACGTTTCCGCCAGCATGAACTCCTCGACGAACGTTCCCCTGTCCAGCAGCTTCTCGATGCGCTCCCGCGCCGTGAGCTTGCCTTCCGCATGCTGTTTGGCGATGGCCTTCTCTTCGCCCCGCTCGGTCTTTTCCTTCAGTGCTTGAACTTTTTTCGTGAGCTCGCTTCTCGTCTTCGGCATGAGGGGTGTTCGTCTTACTTAAGACTCAAGGCCCTCTGAGGGTCGATCACTACCCTGAGTATATCGGCCGCCTCCGTAACCTCGTAAGTGGGCAAATGCGGAACATCCACCGGAATGATAATGACGTCGCCGGCGACGTATTTCTGAGTCTTATACCCCTTCATCCGTCCGGTCATGCTGGGTCCTCGAACCGTTTTCACGGATTCGCTGTTGGGGTCATCCTGTTTTGCGTTCTCGAGTTCGCCTCCAATTAAGAATGTCCCTGAGCCTTTAATCACGTAGTAGAGTTCCGAGATGTCGTGGTGCGCCCAGCCGTTTAGTGTTTCGGGGTTGGCTTTTCTTGCGGAGAGATGGAGAAGATATGCACCAAGGTTGTAGCTTTTAGCAATGTCCACCACGCGCGCCGGATGGTCCCCGTCGGACTTCATCAGGGTCTCGATATCGGCACGAGAAATAAAGGTGTGGGTGGCGGCTGCTGACTTTGAAGGCGCAGATTTACCTGCGTTCTGGCCCTGGCCTGCCTGACCCTGAGCTTGAGACGAAGTTCCAATAGGAATTGAAACTGCGAACACAAGTGCAAGAATCGAAATTGCCTTTTTATGCATAGTCTTGTCCTTTCTTTTTACCGGCTCAAATTTGCACGACCGGCACTTTAAAGCAAACTTTTTCTTCGGGGTCCACCCCCATGTTTGCTCCGCTCGGCTTCTGAACGGGGGGAGAGGAGCCACTGTCCAGAAGGATTCACAACCGGCACGAACGTTCAGGTGACATTTTAGTGTCGACCCCTGAAAATGGACGTTCCAGAGACGCCCATCCAAAAGGAGACAAATGGCTTTAGAAACGGCCCCCAGGAAACACCGGAGTACACTGTCGGGAATCGTCAGAGGCTGGCTTGTGATAATAGTCCCCCTATTGTTTTCGGCGACCTTGGCGCACGCCCAAGGCCGAGCACCACAGCACGTCCTGATCGTCCCAGATACCACCGTGGAGCGCCTGGAGGACAAAAGCATCAATGCGCATACCAACCACTTGATCATAGCCCGGCCAAACTTCACGGGAACTGCACCCAGCGGCGAGACGCCGGAGTCGCTCCGTCGCGTCTACAACCTACTCGACTCGGGCGGGGGCGGAGTGATCGCCATTGTCGATGCCTACGACTACCCCACAGCAGAGAATGACCTGAACGTATTCTCGCTACAGTTTGGACTGCCGCCCTGCACGACAGCCAACGGTTGCTTCAAAAAAGTATTCGCGAACGGAAGCAAGCCGCGTGCCAACTGCGGTTGGGCACAGGAGGCCTCGCTGGATATCGAGTGGGCGCACGCCATGGCACCGGGCGCAGACATCATCCTCGTGGAAGCAAAAAGTAACTCTTTCTCGGATCTATTCCAAGCCGTCGATGTGGCGAGCAAACTCGTGACTTCAGACGGAAGTTTGGGCGAGGTCTCCATGAGTTGGGGCGGCAGCGAGTTTTCCAGCGAAACCGGCTATGACTCGCACTTCACGACAGCGGGGGTCGTTTATTTCGCAGCGAGTGGGGACACAGGCGGAAAAACTATTTATCCGGGGGTTTCCCCGAATGTGGTCTCGGCGGGAGGGACGACCCTTCACCGAGACGCGAATGGAACCTTCCTGAGCGAGACAGGCTGGAGCGGAAGCGGAGGCGGGAAGAGCCTGTATGAGAACCGTCCAAGTTATCAGGACGGTGTCAGCGTCAGCAGTATCGTGGGTGCCAAGCGTGGAGTACCCGATTTCTCCTTCGATGCGGACCCGAACTCGGGTGTCTCAGTTTATGACAGCACCCTCTGCCAGGGGGTAAGCGGGTGGTTGGTCTTCGGTGGGACTAGCGTTGCGTCCCCCGCGCTAGCCGGCATCGTGAATCTAGCCGGGCATTTTTCAACGAGCAGCAATGCCGAACTCACCACGATTTACAGCAACATGTCGAATAGCAGCGATTTTCGAGACATCACCTCCGGCACAGCGGGCAGTTTTAACGCGACTACGGGTTGGGATTTCGTAACTGGTGTTGGCAGTAACCGGGGGACAAACGGAAAGTAAGGCTTCTCGTACCGAGTGTGCGCTTTCCTCTCCCGTAGTGCCACATTGCTGCCTATCGGGGCGCCGCACAGATGAAATTTGCGGCATTGTTCGGGTCGCCATTTCCCTTGTACTGCGCCACCTGCGGATAGGGGCATAGTGGACGAGTCATCGTTCTTGAAGCATCGGTTGGAACGGGCCCCGTGCCGACGAGTTGATCGGGTGCAATGCCTTTTTCGACCCATTGTTCCAACGCGGCGAAAATGTCGTGGCCCGGTTCCACACTCGGCAGGGCGCCGCTGCCGGCGTTTCCGAAATTCGTCGGGCCGATTCCGCCAGCGCAATGGGCCATTCCGGGAACCATGAACAATCGATAAAAGTCTTCAACCGGCCTCGACGACTCGCTTCGCGCGTCTGGATATTTGGTGAGGAATGATCGCACACTCTCGTAGTATTCGATCGAACTCGTGGGAGCGATCGCCGCGTCTGCCCAACCGTGATACTGGATCAATTTGCCCCGATGCGCGCGGAAGGACCGAAGGTCGGGACTCGTCGAATTCAAGATCCAACCGGCTTTTTCGTCGCTGAGCGCCACGTCACGATCGAAGTTCAACGAGCGAAAGTCCCACGTGGGATTCTCAAATACAACATCACCGTAATATGAATTGCCGAATGCCGACTGCAAAGATCCTTGCGCTGATCCTATGATCCAACCTGCCCATGAATTCGGTACAGCCTCGTTCCCCGGCGCATAGCCCGGAAAAATCTGTTCGCCCGTCCGCGGATTTTTAGGACCAGCATAGATCTTTCGGAGCGCCTCGACTTGCGATGCTGTCAGGCATTCGCCACTATCGCTGCCTTTGCAGATAAGGACCGATGGATCGAAACGGCAAGTGCGCGGATCTTGGATAAGTCCGTCTTTCAGGCCATCCGCAGCATCGCACATCCCTAGCGCCGCGTTTTGGATCAGCGGCAGCTTGGCGGCCGGTATCATGCTGGTAGATTCTTTAAGGAGCGCCTGTAGATTCCAGATGAATCCGGTGAAAAGATGAGACCAGGAGTTGGCCGGAGCGCCCGCGATGATTCCGTCAAAGTCCTCGGGGAATCGCTGTGCTTCCATTAACGCCTCTCGGCCGCCGTCAGAGCATCCTTCGAAATAGCTGCCCGAAGGCTCTCTGCCATAAAAGGCGCGCACGATGGCTTTGGATTGCAAGCTGGATTCATGCACGCCGCGATAACCGAAATCGATGAGCTTTTCCGGATGGCCGATCGCCCAATTCGCAGTGGTGCCGGGACCTTCATGGCCATCATCGGTTGCCGCCGTTGCATAGCCACGCCGCAATGGATCAATCATCGATCTGTACGGAATGCTGCCGGCAAAACCGCCATTCCCCTCCTGCCGATACTTCCCATTCCAGCCCGTCAGCGGCAGCCATACCGCGAACTTAATTTCCGAATCGCCGGTCGGTTTGCTGACGGCTTTGACTTCGCATCGCGCCGGCACGGCGAGAGTCGTCGTGTTTCCGCCCGGATTCTGCATCGAAAGCGGCCCTGCCGGAATCGTCGCGGAAGAAGTAATGGTCGTATGAGGCAGCTTCAGATTCACCAGGCCCTCGCACGGCTGCTGGGCGGAAAGAGGCTGTGCCATCACTGTCTCTATCAGCAAAATAGTGAAAAAGACAAATACCGCTTTCAACATGAGCGCACTCCTTTTAATCCACCGGTACATGGCTTCTTGAAGATCGTAGATTGCCGCAATGTTCGGACGACTGAGCGCGGCCAACGATTCGGCTTCCCGTTGAAACCTTACTGAGTTAGGCGGCATTATATGACAGATGGGGAAGCGTCGGAGAAGTGGGAAGCTTAGAATGGAACCTGAATCCTGTTCACGTTTGATCCCAGGATGACGGAGCACTCAATGAATGAGCCCGTGAACCCGTTGACTCGGGAGTTTCTTGCCTGGGTATCAAGCCGTCCCCGGACCTACGCGGAGACCATGGAGGCGTGGCGGACCACGTGCCCTCGGCATTCCGTATGGGAGGATGCACTCATCGACGGTCTCATCCAGTTCGAAGATGCAATGAATGAGTCCAAGGTGACTCTTACGCCGCGGGGCAGAACCATACTCGACGGAAAATCATGATCGCGCAACCCTTCGACTAGCGGTGGAACAGCCGCCGCATGGCCCCACCAACAGAGGTGCCTGCACGCAGTTGCACGTGAACCTCCGTGCTCTGTCTTGAAACCAACTGCACCTCGCGGACCTCTGCGCCATATCGAGGATGACTCACGCGCAGGCGATAGTGACCTTCATCTAACGTGCAGCGCGCCTTGCCGTACCAGTCCGGCGTCAGCGTCGTCACGACGGCATTCTGCAGCGTCAGGATCTCGATCGTCGCACCGGACACGGCTTTCTCTGTTTTGGCGTCCTGCACAATCGCCACGAGTTCGCTTTTGTCGGGAGCGGGTTTGAGGAACGCAACGAGAGCGCCGGTGATCGACAGGATGCCCGCTGCAATACCGATGAAAGTCTGAACCCTTGAAAAAGAAATGTTCAGCCAAGGAAATTTTAAGATCCTGAAACTTATGCCCACGCCTTCCTTTAAACCACGGGGACACGCCGACACCAAGATTGAATTCGTATTCGCGCGGACAATGAATCACTACGGAGGTCCAGGCGAAGTGGGCTCACGTCAACTGCATCACGCCGCAGTCGACGAAGCTGGTTTGCTCCAACTGATCAGGAGCCTGAAACGTGGCTTTTCGTATTGCGTTCTCGATGACAGGGTGGCAGTCTTCTCTTCGACACCAAGATGGTTGTTCATGCACCGGTCAACGGATGGCTTTCCTTCTATTGGCCAATACCCGCCTACGGTTTCTTGCTGTCAGTGATTACAACCCGCAGATAAAGATCAGCGTTCAGCCAAGACGGCTGAGAAACGCATGTGAGGGAGCGCATGGGATCAAAAATATCTGTTCTGGTTTGCAGCGATCTTCCGATTCTGGGCGGGGCCGTAGCCCAATTACTCGACAAAGCCCCCGACATGCAGGTGGTTGCTCGCGCAAAGGCCGAGCGCGATCTGGTACTTCTGGCCAAAGCTCATCGCCCTCAGGTGACCGTCCTGGATCTGCACTTGGAGTGGGATAAGCTTTGCGGTGTCATCCGCGAATTGTTCAGGCACAATCTGACCGTATTGTTGATGAGCGATGCGGTTGATCAGGTAAACACGGTTGAATTGCTCCTGTGCGGAGCAAACGGAATCATCTCGCCAAAAGTTCCCCCGGAGATGCTCTACAAGAGTGTACGCGCTGTTGCTGCCGGTGAGATATGGATCAGCCGGCAAGTCGTCGCTCAACTTGTGCGGCAGATCCCAACACCATCCTCCAGGCCGGCGCTCGTCGTGCCCGAATCCGACATCATCGCTGCTCCGACCCGTGTGGAACCCATACCGCAGCGCACCCATGAAGTTCTGAATCGATTGAAGCTGACCTCGCGGGAAGTGCAGATCGTGCAGGCGATCGGTGACGGATTGGCCAATAAGGACATTGCGGTAACACTTGGCATCAGTGAATACACCGTCAAACACCATGTCACGAGGATTTTTGACAAAGTTGGCGTGCACAGCCGCTTGGAGTTGGCTATGTTCGCCATATACCACGGCCTCGTTGAAACGGCGGACGCCGACGTCAGGACGCAAAGTGCTTAGACGAAAAGGTATTTCTCTCCGCAAGTAATCCGGACATGCTGACTCTCAAAACTACGGGGTTGTGGTCCCAACGGTGCCTTCGGACGGTCGTTGGTTGGGCACCATATTCCCAACCCGGTGCTATTTACAGTCGTCCAGCCAGATGATCAAACGAGCCCGCCTTGACCACCCCTACCTGCGCCAATCAAAGGTGGCTTCGCAACGATCGCCATGGAGGTGATTACGGCTGCTGGACGCATCCGGTCGCTGGAGTCCACAATCGCACAACCGATATCGAGGAGCGAGGGCGCGACTTAGCCATTCTTGTCCACGCGGCGGGAATTTTTGCGGACGGCAAACTGAAGCGCGCCGACGTACCTGCGGCGGCCGTGCAAACATTAGCAACTGCGCCGGCCGGCCCGCCGTTTACTGCCTGCCTCGTGAACCAAGGAGGCAAAACGGAAATCCTGGTTGAGATGACGCCATAAGGAGAATTGCTATGAGATTCCGAGTGAGTTTAATAGCGGCCACGTTGACCGTTGGAGTGTGGCTCGCGACGCCCGCGTGGGCGGATATATTTTCATTCAGCACCGGTAGCCCTGACGGCCGGCTCGGGGCGTTGTCCCGGCGGCCCAGCGTAGGGAAGATCGAGACCGAGACGGCCGATGACTTCTTCCTGCAACAAACCACAGTCATCACTCGGGCCACCATTACCGGTCTGATCCCGCTGGGAACGCCACTGGCGAATATCACCCAAGTCGAGGTCGAGTTGTACCACGTTTTCCCCCTGGATTCGGTCGATCCCCCTTCGGGGAATGTGCCCACGCGGGTCAACTCGCCCGCGGATGTTGAAATCGACTCCGCCACGCGCGATTCAAGCCTGCGAACGCTGGATTTTACCCCCACACTGGCGAGCGCGAGCTTCACGGTCGCGAACAGCGTGGTCAACGGCATCAATAAAAAGCCCAACCAAACTACCCTCGGCGAGGGAGCAAAGACCGGCGAAGCGGTCGAGATCAGAATCAGCTTCACCACACCGATCATTCTGCCGGCGGGTCACTATTTCTTCCGCCCGGAGGTCCTGGTGACCGGTGGCGATTTCCTGTACCTGTCGGCGCCGAGGCCGACCGTGCCCCCCTTCGCGGGGGATTTGCAAGCCTGGATCCGCAACTCGAACTTAAACCCGGATTGGCTGCGAATCGGCACGGACATCATCGGCGGCGCCACACCGCCCACGTTCAATATGACGTTTTCCCTGATCGGTGACACTGTTCCCGAGGCCGGAACGCCCGGGCGTGCGAACTGTCACGGGAAGACTGTCTCTGCGGTGGCCAGGCAGTTTGGGGGCTTTTCTGCAGCTTCAGTAGCCCTGCAGTTCTCCAGCGTGGGAGCACTACAGGGCGGAATTACGGTGTTTTGCGAGCCATAGCTGTGGAGAAATGTCTGTCAAGGATCTTCGACCGCTGCGCGGTCAGTGGGGTCGCAGTTGGAAGCGCTACCTTTTGAGTACAATGACTCCCGAAAGTGGACGCCTCGTCGTATGGGGGCGGGGCGTCCCTCCCTAGAAAGCCCAGTCCCTAGACCTCGCTCCAAAAAGTACCACTCCAAAATTTTTTCTCGACCCACTACCCGTCATTCAGCAATCTTTACAAACCAAACAAAAAGGTGGTACCGTCCCGGAAATCCCTATGAACTCAATATTGATTTCGATCGCCATGTTCCTTCTTCAATGGGTGAATGTGCCGCTGCCGAATACTCCGCATCTTCCCAACGGCAAGCCCAATCTCACTGCGCCAGTGCCGAAGACGCGCGATGGCAAGTTGGATTTAAGTGGGATTTGGAGAGTCGCCGACGGTAAATATCTCCAGAACATCGCAGCCGACGGAGTTCAGGTTCCTTTCCAACCATGGGCGGAAGAAGTTTTCAAAGAGCGGCAAGCCAACTTCGGTAAAGACAATCCCTCTGGACGCTGCTTGCCCCACGGAGTGCCTGATTCTTTTCTCGTGAGGGCGACCCCGTTCAAGATCGTACAAACGCCGTTCGTGACGGTCGCTCTTCTCGAGAACCAAGGCCATTACCGGCAGATTTTCACGGATGGCCGCGGATTCCCGAAGGACACACCTCCGACGTGGATGGGATATTCGATCGGGAAGTGGGAAGGTGATACCTTTGTCGTCGACTCGATCGGTTTTAACGACCAGACCTTTATAGATGCCGGTGGCCATCCGCACACCGAGGCCTATCATACGACCGAACGCTTCCGTCGCCGTGACTTTGGGCACATGGATTACGAAATCACAATCGACGATCCAAAAGCGTATACACGTCCCTGGAAGGCCACAGTTCCTTTCGAGTTGTTTGCGGACAACGAATTGATGGAATCCGTCTGCGAGAACGAAAAAGACTCCGGACGCTTGGTTGGAAAGTAAAGGAGAAACATGCGCACGATTCGACTTCACTTCTTAGGCTGCGCGCTGTCGCTCTTGCGCTTCGCGGCCATGGTTTTCGCGATGAATGTTGCCGCATTCGCTCAGTGGGTAAGTGTGACGCTGCCGAATACGCCGCGCACGCCCGATGGTAAACCGATCTTGTCGGCGCCCGTGCCAAAAGCAGCCGATGGTAAGCCGGATTTGTCGGGACTATGGCGAACGGCCGACGGCCGATATTTGCAGGACCTCGCTGCGGTTTTAGGTGGGGCTCCTCTCCAACCTTGGGCGGCAGCCTTGCATAAAGAACGTTCGGATTCTTTGGGCAAGGGAAAACCTTTGGAGCGTTGCATACCTCACGGCGTTCCGGATGGGATGTTAGTGCGGAATTTTCCTTTCAAGATCGTCCAAACACCGGACGTCGTTGTGCTCCTCTATGAGGAGTTCAATCACTATCGGCAGATCTTCACCGACGGTCGCGGTTTTCCTCCCGAAACGACGGAGACCTGGTTCGGATATACGATTGGCCGATGGGAAGGCGACACTCTCGTTGCCGAGACCATCGGATTCAATGATAAGAGCTGGCTCGATAATTCCGGACACCCCCACACCGACGCCCTTCGCGTCACCGAACGCTTTCACCGCCCCGACTTCGGACACCTCGACATCCAAGTCACATTCGATGATCCGAAAGCGTACACCAAACCCTGGACGGTGACTCTCCCCTTCGACTTGTATGCCGACGCCGAGATCATCGAAAGCATCTGCGAGAACGAGAAGGACCGTGAGCATATGGTGGGAAAGTAGCGAATTGGAGTTTGAGGCGTCCGCGTTTGTGTCGGACTCGGGGGACGCTTGAAGATTCCGGAAAGAGGAGAAAGGGTCATGAACCGAATATCCCGAATTCTGACAGGCATCGCAGTGACGGCGCTGGCAATTGCCATCTATCTTGCATCGAGCGCCCCTCGGGCGCTCCCCACTGTCCAGGCCGCTTCGCTTCAAGGCACGGCGACCGTTTCCGGGACGGTGGGTTCCGCCCGGCCGTTCAAGGCGGGGAAGGTGTATTTCCGCCTTCCGGAAAAACGGATGCTCTACATGGTCTATACAGTGGCGGGCCACTATACGGCCATGCAGCTCTTCCCCGGCAATTATGAGGTGAGCGTGCAGGCCAAAGGGCTCGACTCCGACGTGACGAAGCTGACGTTGAAGGCCGGTCAGCACGCCACGCTGAACCTTTCGTTGCACGAGTCGACAGCGTCGGACTTGAGAAAGGACGTGACCTACCAGATGTTCGACGAAATCTACCCGCCTGGAACGGGCCGCGACGTGGCCATGAGGACCTGCGTCTACTGCCACGGTCAGGACTTCCTTCCCAACAAGCACATGGACTCCAGGCAATGGAATGAAGCGCTCGACTACATGGCCGGCAAGAACAGCCGCCAGGGCGCCATGATCCAGCCCAAAGACCTGACCGACCAAAACCGCAAGGATTTACTCGAATACCTGGTGAAGAACTTCGGTCCCAACAGCATGGCGCGCGCCGTCAAGGTGCAAGTGGATCTGCCGGTGGACGAATCCAAGGTCGCTAAGGCCGAATATGTTGAGTACTACTTCCCCACCGATCCCCCAGGCCAGGGCGTCAACGATCCGAAATACAAGACCGCAGGCTTTGCCGGCGGAAGACGGATGGGCCAGGATCCGCAGGTCGATCCCGACGGCAACATTTGGGTGACCGACCGCGGTACTCCCAACCGCATCGTCAAGCTCGATCCCCGCACCGGAGAAATGAAAGAGTGGCTCACGCCCGAGCCCAAGGCCGGCGTTCACGACCTGGAAATTGACCGCAGGAACAATCTTGTCTGGCTGCCCGAGAACGAAGGGGTCCCGGAAGGGAACCTGCAACTACGGGCGTTCAATATCAAGACCGAAAAATGGGAGCAGGCGTATTTGCTGGATCCCAACATGGTGATTCCCGAAAGCACGCTCAAGCACGCCCAGTCGCTCACCCTAGACTCGCATGGGAACATCTATAATGTGTTCATCCTGGGCGGCGGTCTGGGCAAGTGGGACCGCGAGACTCATAAGATGTCGACGTGGCTGCTGCCAACTGCCAACGCCTTCCCTTACGGCATCGTGACGGACAAGTACGACAATATCTGGACTGCCGAGTTTCATGGCAGCAAGCTGGCCAGGCTCGAACCCAAAACCGGGAAGATCACCGAGTACGATCCCCCGACGCAGCCCGTGCTCATGCGCCGCTTGAACGTCGATTCCGACGGCGTGAGGATCTGGTCGGGGTACTTCAGCGCCGGGAAGCTCATTCGCCTGGATCCGACCCCGAGTGGAAAATTCCACACCAGGTCTCGCAACCGTACGACTTCCAGCCCGACAACGGAACCATCTGGTTCAGTGACGCCGGGCAGGGCGGATGCATCATCAACTTCAATCCGAAGACTGAAACATTCACCTATTTCCCTGGGCCGCAGCGAGCTGACATGCCGAAGATCCGCCTAACCAGAGAAGGCGGCATCTGGTACTCGCCCCGTTCCAGCCAGAGGTATCCGGGGCTAGGCGTTCTCTATCCCGACATTACCAAGATCACCACGCTCGCCGCTTATCCTCGTTAAGCGGCGCAAAATATCCTCCCTTATGGGAAAGGAGCAGAGGTCGTTCGACCTGCGAGCCTGGAAAAGCCCAACGCGTTCGCTGGACTTTTCTTCTTTAGAGTCAATGAGCCGTGCTGGATTCGAACCAGCGACCCCCTGCTTAAAAGGCAGATGCTCTACCAACTGAGCTAACGGCCCGGACCCGGTGCTGAAGGAGTTCTAGAACGTTCGGCATCCAAACTTTGTATTGTGTCAGTTTTTGGTTACGTTTGGAAGGCAGTCGGGCGTGTTCGAATAGCGCGGGTCATGGCCGCTGCGAAGTTTGAAATCAAATCATGATTCAGGTCGAGCAAACACAAACCGCATTTTATTTGTGTGTTAACACTTCGACTTTCTTGCGGTAAGACCTTCGCGGTGGTAAGCTGCGCCCGCTTCTCACAATATCACACGACAGTTCGACGTCCGTTCACAAGTCGGAACGTTCAGGTCAGGAGGTGCCGATGTTTC
>WNGK01001490.1_pt1 | contig 50082 bp, 33 predicted proteins | sample 5400601 | NCBI WGS metagenome assembly WNGK01 (sample SAMN13153376, study PRJNA577476) | soil metagenome | isolation source: 60 cm soil or saprolite under Garry oak tree replicate 1 | place: USA:California | collected 2016-06-15 | reverse complement strand
CACACATTCAGCCACGCAACGTGCGGACCCTGTCCTGAAGGGACAATTGAGAATAGCCCGGCCTTTCCAGGCTGGGTTAAGACCCGGTGAGGGCCAAGTCCCGAAGGGAGGGCTGAAATCCTGTGCGGCAAACTCGGAGACACTGTCTCGTGCGCTGTTACAGCCGCAGCTTTACAACCGGAGTCATCACTCGTCGCGTTCGAGCAAGGCTCCCCCTCGCCGCATGGTAGATGACATGAAGAACTGGCAAGCGAGCTCCTGTGGAGCTACACCTGCCAGTCTATGAATAAACAACCCCGAAAACCTAATGCCCAATTGTCCGTTGTTCAACCCTCTAATCCGCAGGCCCGCCCGGAGGGCCAGCGGCTGAAAATCGGCGTGGATGTCCACGCGGCCTTCCTGATGGTGGCGTGGCAAATCGACGGGTCCAATCCCAAAGCACCCCAAAAGTTTACCCTTCGGGAGTTTCTGGGGTGGATTGACAAACAACGGGCGCACTTCGAGCAGATCGTCTCGTGCTATGAAAGCGGCCCGACCGGCTTCTGGCTGCACCGGCAGTTGACGGCCCGGGGCGTGGTCAATCACGTCGTTTGCGCCACGCGGCTGGACAGTCGTGCCAAAGGCGTCAACACGGACAAGACCGATGCTCGGGAACTGCTGAGCCGGTTGGACCGCTATGTGGCGGGAAACCGGCACGCCTTTTCCACCGTGCGCGTGCCCACCGAAGCGGAGGAACAGCGGCGCACCCACACGCGGCAGCGGGAGCAGTTGCGCCGCCATCGGCTGAGCCTGGCGGCCCAAGGGCGCAGTCTGATGCTCTTGCACGGCCATCGGCAGAGCAACCTATGGTGGCAACCGGCGCGCTGGAGCGGGCTGCGCGATCAACTGCCGGCCTGGATGGTGGCCGAACTGGAGATCTACCGCCGGCTCATCGCCGGCTTCAGCCTGGAGCTGAGCGGGCTGGATCGGCAGATCCGAAGCCGGGCGCCATCGGCGTTGCCGAAAGGGCTTGGCCGGCTGACCCATGAAGTCATCGACGGGGAGGTGGCCGCCTGGGATCGCTTTAAGAACCGCCGCCAGGTCGGCGCTTACGCCGGACTGACCGGCGGGGTCAGCGGCAGCGGGGAACAAAGCGCGGATTTGAGCATTACCAAGGCCGGCAATGCGCGGCTGCGGACGGCGCTCATCGAGTTGGCCTGGCGGCTGGTGTTTTACCAGCCCGACTACTGGCTGGTCCGCAAATGGTATCCAGTCCTGCTCCACCCCAAAACCCACACGCGTCGGCGCAAGCAGGCGATTGTGGCCTTTAGCCGCCAGTTGTTCGTGGACCTGTGGAAGTGGAAAACTGGCCGCGTCACCGCCGAACAACTGGGCTGGGCGATGAGGAAGACTTGAACCGTCGGGGCCAGAGCTGGCCCGAACTGCTCGGATGAACGAGATTTTCGGAAAACGGCGCGCGACCCGTACATGTCCCTGGGGCCGCCTGGTCCCGCTCGGTAGATTGGGCGCGCTCGTTTTCCGGCATGAACCCACACGGAGAAATCATAATGGGCTGGCAGCGCTTAGTACGAACCAAGACCCGGATAGTAGGATCGTGCGTCTGTTCGCAGACGCCACGCCGCTGGAAACCGTTTTCCCCGAAAATCTCATCCCCTCCAGGGCAGGCCGCCAGAGACGCGCCCCACCCCCACCTCCTTGGCTGACGTTTCTTTGCGGGTATCCCAACCATCTGCTTGCACTGAATCCCCAATGAACTGATAAAACAAAAACCAGAAAAAACACGCTTGACAGTTCTCATAGTAGGGACATCGCGCTGCGTGCAGCGGCGCAACTGTTTCGAATGCCGGTGTCGCTCGGATATTCGTTCCGCCCGCTACTACGCGGGGGGGACGGCGCGGCGCGCCATCCCTACCATCGCACTAAACACATACCACGCCGACGGAACTCAGACGCTATGTTGTTCACCGCTTAGTGACTCCCTTCCCCTCATCGTTATTGGGTCCGGAATCGGGGAAGCTTCCTAGCGCGAAAGAATCCGCCGGACGAGCGCCGCCCCCACGCAGCCCCAGCCGAACCAATCGCCGTGCCGATGATAGAACGTCGGTGCCCGCGCTTGCCCGCCGAGCAGCGGGATCCGGACAATCTTGAAACCGGCCTGGTAGATGTCCCGCGAGCCGGCGAAATAAACGTCGTTCAACCGCCCCTGCGCATCGACCCAGCAGGTCAGCCCGTTGTTGGCGCAGCGCACCAGCGGCAGGCCATTTTCGACCGCGCGAAACACGGCGCTCGCCGCGTGCTGCCACTGCGCCGCGCTTTCGCCGAACCAGCCGTTGTTCGTCAGGTTGAGCAGGAAATCCGTGTCGTCTTCCACATACTCGCGGGTCAGGTGCGGGAAGATGTCTTCAAAACAGATCAGCACGGAAGTCTTCACCTTGAGTCCGGGCAGGTAGAAAGGCACCGGCTTTGAACCAGGAGTGAACTCGCCCAAGCCATTCAGGAACGGGAGCCACTTTTTCAGCGGATAGTACTCGCCGAAGATCACGAGCCGGCGTTTGCGGTAACTGGCGGCCAGTTCGCCGTCGGGCCGCACCAGGAAACTGCTGTTGAAGTAGTTCGTTTCCCGCCCGCCATCCGGGCGCGCGCGCAACTCCGCGTCGTCACTCCCGAGCACCAGCCAGACCTGGTGCGTCCGCGCGAGGTTCGTGACCGCGGCGCGGGCTTCCTCGTCCCAGCGGAACATGTAAGGCACCGCTGCTTCGGGCCAGACGAGCAAATCCGGCCCATTAGTCAGCGCCTGGCGGGATAGCTCGAGCAGTTGCTCGAAACGGCGGCTGCTCTCGGCTGAGTCCCAGATCCACTTCTGCGGAATGCTCGGTTGGATCAGCGCGATTTCGAGAGTCGGTCCGCCGGGGGCCGGCTCGGTAACTCTTTGCCAGCCGAGAGTGAAGATCGCGGCCAGGACGACCAGCGGCAAAATCAGTTCCCGCTGCCAGCGCCACCGCCGCTCCGGCTGTCGAGTCAAGGCCAGCAACGCGCAGAAAAGCGACACGGAAAACCAAACGACGCTGAAGGAAACACCATAGACCCCGGTCACCGCGGCCATCTGGATCACCGGGAGAAGCTGATATTGCGAGGCCCCGGCGAAGTTCCAGGGAAATCCGGTGAGCAAGCGTCCCTGGATCATTTCCAGCGCCACCCACAAAGCCGCGCAGGCAACGGCCCAGCCGAGGCGCCGGGGCCAGTGGCAGGCGAGGAAACGGTCGAACAACGAAAACATTCCGCCCGCGTCCGCCGGAACTTCCGCCGGATAAATTCTCCAGCAGAGCCAGACCCACGCGCCCTGAAACAGTGCCAGGTAAGCCGCCAGCGCCAGCCATCCGAACACCGGCGCGACCTTCACCGGGATGCAGAGCAACCAGTAAAGGGACGCGAGGTGCAGCGCGAGGCCAGCCAGGTAGCCCACGCGGAACGCCGCCACACCGTCGAAGCCCAGCGCGGTTGCCAGCATCAGACCCGGGGCCAGCCAGGCCAGGCCCGCCACGCCGATCTTCGGAAATGCCGCCGCCAGCAACAGCCCGGCGGCAATGGCGAGCGCGTAGCGCATTCGTTCCCCGCGCCCGAACGCGAGCTTCTTCACCCGCGCGAGCTTGCCGGATCGGGCTGAAAACGCAAGGACGCGCCAACGCTACCTCTTTAGCGCCTTCGCCGCCAGTAGCGCAGGCTTTCGAGCCTTCGGGTTCACGGAGCTTTCCAGTTCCGCGGGCCGCTTCGCCCCGCTAAACCGGGCCCTGGAAAGTCCAATGCCACTAATGCGCGGTCGCCAGCTCGCCAGTCCCATGATGGCGCCAGAGCTTGAATCTCTGGCGCAGGTGCTCGAAAGCCAGATAAACCACCGGCGTGGTGTAAAGCGTAAGGAGTTGCGAGAGCAGGAGTCCGCCGACGACCGCTATGCCCAATGGCCGGCGCAATTCGGAACCGGTCCCGAAACCCACGGCCAGCGGCATCGCGCCGAACAGCGCGGCCATCGTCGTCATCATGATCGGCCGGAAACGGATGAGACACGCCTTATAGATGGCTTGTTCCGGACTCAAGCCCTCGCTGCGTTCGGTCTCCAGGGCAAAGTCGATCATCATGATCGCATTCTTCTTCACGATCCCCATCAGGAGAATGATGCCGATGAAGGAGACCAGCGACAGGTCGTAACCGCACAGCATCAGCGCGAGCAGCGCCCCCACCCCCGCCGACGGCAGTGAGGAAAGAATCGTCAGCGGATGAATCAAGCTCTCGTAGAGCATCCCCAAAACCACATAGACCGCGACCAGCGCCGCCGCGATCAACAGCGGCAGATTGACCAGGGAAGACTTGAACACCTGGGCCGTGCCTTGAAAACTGCCCTGCACGCGCGCCGGCATTTTCAACTCTTCGGCCGCTTTCTGGATGATTTCCGTCGCCTGCCCCAGCGAAACTTTCGGCGCCAGGTTGAACGAAATCGTCACGGCGGGAAATTGTCCCTGGTGGTTGACCGAGAGATTGGCATTGGCCGGTTTGAATTTCGCCACGCTGGCCAGCGGGATTTGCTGGCCGGTGGACGACTTGACATAAATCTTCTGCAGCGAGGAAGGGTCGCGCAAAAACTTCGGGTCCAATTCGAGAATTACGTGGTGCTGGTTGTAGCGTTTGTAAATAGTGGAGACCTGCCGCTGGCCAAACGCGTCGTAGAGCGTGTTGTCGATGTCCCGCGGCGACACCCCCAGACGCGCGGCGGCGTCGCGGTCGATGACGACGCTGGCTTGCAAGCCGCGGGTCTGCTGATCGCTGGTCACGTCGCGCAATTGCTCCGACAGGCGGAGCTTATCGACCAGCAGCGTGGACCAGTAGTTAAGCTCCTCCAGATCGGCCGATTGCAACGCATATTGAAACTGCGCCTTGCCGAACCGCCCGCCGACGCGGATGTCCTGAATGGCTTGCAGGAACAGATTGATTCCGCCGACTTCCGCCAACTTCACGCGCAGCCGGTTGATCACCGCGTCCGCGCTCACCTTTCTTTCTTCCAGCGGCTTGAGGGTGATGAACATGCGCCCGTTGTTGACGGTGGAACTGCCCGACGTCGCTCCGATGAACGAACCGAGCGTGGCCACCGCGGGATCGGCCAGGACGATCCGCGCCACTTTGTCCTGGAGCGCGGCCATGGCGGCAAACGAGATGTCCTGCGACGCCTCGGTCACCCCGATCATCACGCCGGTGTCCTGCTGCGGGAAGAAACCCTTCGGCACCTTGTTATAGAGCCAGACCGTGCCGACCATCGTCGTCAGCGTCACCAGCAGCATGAATCCTTGGTGGACCAACACCCACTTGAGGCCCGCCTCATATCCGCCTCGCAGCCAGAGGAACGCCCGCTCGCAAGCGCGGTAAAACACGCCGGGCTTTTCATACGAAGACTCGGCCCGCAAAAACCGCGAACAGAGCATCGGCGTCAAGGTCAGCGAGATCACCCCGGAAACCAGGATCGCCAGGCTCAAGGTCACGGCGAACTCGTGGAACAACCGCCCGATCAATCCCCCCATGAACAGCAGCGGAATGAACACCGCCACCAGCGACGTGCTCATCGAAACCACTGTAAAACCAATCTGCTTCGCCCCTTTGAACGCCGCCGCCATCGACCGGTCGCCTTGCTCGATGAAACGATAAACGTTTTCGATCACCACGATCGCATCATCCACCACGAACCCGACGCAGATCGTGATCGCCATCAGCGACAAGTTATCCAGGCTGTAATGGAACAGATACATGCAGGCGAATGTGCCGGTCAGGGCCAGCGGCACCGTGACGCTGGCAATGAACGTCGGCCAGAAACGCCGGAGAAACAGAAAGATCACCAGGATCACCAGCGAGATGCTCAGCATCAAAGAGAACTGCACGTGCTCGACCGAAGCGCGGATGGTCGTCGTCCGGTCGCTGATTTGGAAAATTTTCACCGACGGCGGAATCCATCGTTCCAGTTGCGGCAGCACTGCGCGAATGCGATCGACCGTCTCGATCACATTGGCGCCGGCCTGTTTTTGAATGATCACCAGCACCGCGCGGTTCGTACCCGACCAACCGGCCAGCCGCTCATTCTCGACTCCTTCAACCACTCTGCCCAGCGCGCTCAACTTAACGGGAATGTCCCGCTTTTGCGTGAGCACCAAAGACTGATAATCCTTCGCCTCGAGGAGCTGGTCGTTGCTGGCGAGGGTGTAGGAAGTCTTGTCCCCATCGAAACTTCCCTTCGGCGAATCCACATTCGCCTGGCCGAGCAAGGAGCGGACCTCTTCGAGACTGACCCCGGTCGAGGCCAGCGCGGCTGGATTGACTTGCACGCGCACGGCCGATTTTTCCGCCCCCCCAATGAAGGCTTGGCTGACCCCTTCGACCTGGCTGAGCCGCTGGCCGACGATGGAGTCGGCGTACTCGAAAACGTCCACCGACGGCAACGTGTCGGAGGTCATCGCCAGCACCATGATCGGCGCGTCCGCCGGGTTGAGTTTGCGATAGGTCGGCGGGTTGGGCAGGTTGATTGGCAAATCGCTCGCGGCGGCGTTGATGGCCGCCTGCACGTCGCGCGCCGCGGCATCGACTTTGCGATTCAAGTCAAACTGAATCGTGACCGTCGTGCCGCCCAGCGTGCTGATCGAAGTGATCTCCGACACGCCGGAAATCTGCGCCAGGCGCCGTTCCAATGGCGCGGCTAACGAGGAGGCCACCGTCGCCGGGTCCGCGCCCGGCAGCGAGGCCGAAACCTGGATCATCGCGAATTCCACGCGCGGTATCGGTGCTACCGGCATGAAGCGATACGCCACGAGGCCCACCAGAAACAGCCCCGCCGCCAGCAGCGAGGTGCCGACCGGCCGGCGGATGAAAGGCTCCGAGATGTTCATGCGGCACTTAGGCCCTGCTTCCCTCGTGGAGGGAAGGAGCGAGGCCGGCCGAAACGCCCCCTGCGTTCACGTCCGGCAAATGGGCCGCCTGGCGCAAGCGCCGGACCCACTTGCCAAAGCGATCCAGGTAAAGATAAATCACCGGGGTCGTGTAAAGGGTCAGGAATTGGGACAACAACAAGCCTCCAACAATCGAAATCCCCAGCGGGCGGCGCAACTCCGAGCCGGTCCCTCGCTCCAGGGCCAGCGGCAGCGCGCCCAGCAAGGCGGACATCGTCGTCATCATGATCGGGCGAAACCGCAACAGGCAAGCCTGGTAAATCGATTTTTCCGGCGGCAACCCCTCCACCCGCTCCGCGTCCAGCGCGAAGTCGATCATCATGATCGCGTTTTTCTTCACGATGCCGATCAACAGGATGATGCCGATCAGGGCGATCAACGAGAGGTCGTGGCCGCACACCAATAGCGCCAGCAACGCGCCCACGCCCGCCGAAGGCAGACTGGAAAGAATCGTGATCGGATGGATGTAACTTTCGTAGAGCACCCCCAGCACGATGTAGATCACGACAATGGCCGCCAGGATCAGGAACGGCTCGCTCTTCAGCGACGAACGAAATTCGGCGGCGCTGCCCGAAAAAGTGCTCACCACCGTATCGGGCAGTCCGATCTCCTTTTCGGCCTTCTGGATGGCGTCCACCGCCTCGCCCAGCGAACTGCCGGGGCGCAGGTTGAAGGAGAGCGTCACCGCCGGGAATTGGCCTTGATGGACGATGGAAAGCGGAGCGGTCCCCGTCCGCACGGTGGCGAAAGCGCCCAGGGGCACTAGTTGTCCGGTCGAGGATTTGACGTAGATCTTGTCCAACGATTCGGGCGTAACCTGAAAACGGGGTTCGGCTTCGAGGATGACCCGATACTGGTTGAGCTGGGTAAAAATCGTCGAGACCTGGCGCTGTCCGAACGCGTCGTAAAGCGTGTCGTCGATCGCCTGCGGCAGCACGTTGAAGCGCGCGGCCTTCTCGCGGTTCACGTCCACGCTGACTTGCAGCCCGCCGGATTGCTGGTCGGTGGCGACATCCGTCAACTCCGGTTGGGTGCGCAGCCGGCCCAGGAGTTTCGGCGCCCACGCCGCCAACTCCGATTCATCGGCGTCCTGCAACGTATATTGATACTGCGTGCGGCTGACGCGGCTGTCGATTTGCACGTCCTGCGCCGCCTGCATGAAGAGGGAAATTCCCTCCACGTCCTTGGTCGCTTCGCGCAACCGGTCGATGATCTCGCCCGCGCCGGCTTTGCGCTGGTTGCGCGGCTTGAGGTTGAAGTAAAGCCGCCCGGAATTCACCGTGGCGTTCACCGTCCCGGCCCCGACAAACGACGCCACGCTCACCACGTCGGGGTCTTTGCGGACGATGTCCGCGATAGAATGCTGGCGCTGGACCATCGCCTGGAACGAAATCGATTGCGCCGAATCGGTAACGCCGATGATCAAACCGGTGTCCTGCTGCGGGAGCAGGCCCTTGGGCACAATGATGTACAGCCAGATGGTGGCCACCATGGTCGCGATGGCCACGCCCAGGGTGAGCGCCTGATGGCGCAGGACCCATCGCAGGCCGCGCTCGTACGCGCCGAGCAGGGCTTGGAACATGCTTTCGGTCGCATGATAGAAGCGGCCATGTTTCTTTTTGCCTTCGGCCTCCAAAAAGCGCGCGCACATCATCGGCGTCAACGTCAGCGAAACGATGGCGGAAACCGCCACCGCCACGCTCAGCGTGATCGCGAACTCCCGGAACAGCCGCCCCACAATGCCGGGCATGAAGATGAGCGGTATGAAAACAGCGATCAACGAAACGCTCAACGAAATGACCGTAAACCCGATCTGCTTCGCGCCTTTGAGCGCGGACCGCAGCGGCGGCTCGCCCGCTTCGATGAACCGGACGATGTTCTCGATCATCACAATGGCGTCATCGACCACGAACCCGGTGGAAATCGTCAGCGCCATCAGCGAAAGATTGTCCAGGCTGAAGCCGGCGAGCTTCATGATCCCGAACGTCCCAATGACCGCCAGCGGCAGCGCGACGCTGGGAATGACGGTCGCCCAGAACTTCCGCAAGAAAACGAAGATCACCATCACCACCAGGCCGACGGTGAGCAACAGCGTGAACTGCACGTCGGCCACCGAGGCGCGGATGGTGGCCGTGCGGTCGGTGAGGATGGAGACCTTGACCGAGGGCGGAATCACCGCGCGAAGCTTCGGCAACAATGCCTTCACCCGGTCCGCCGTCTCAATGATGTTCGCCCCGGGCTGGCGTTGAATGTCAAGAATGACGGCCGGCTTCTCACCCACCCAGCCGCCCAGCCGGATATTCTCCACGTTGTCGATCACCTCGCCGATATCGCTGAGGCGCACCGGCGAGCCGCCCTTGTAGGCAATGATGACGTTGCGATATTCGGCCGCGGAAAAAATCTGGTCGTTCGCGCTGATCGAGTAGGATTGGCGGCTGCCGTCGAAGCTTCCTTTCGGCGCGTTGACGTTGTTTTGCGCCAGCGCGGTGCGCACGTCCTCCAGACTAAGCCCCAGGCTGGCAATAGTGGCCGGATTGACCCGGACACGAACGGCCGGTTTCTGGTTCCCTTCGATGGTCACCAGCCCGACACCGCTGACCTCGCTGAGTTTTTGCGCCAGGACGGTATCCGCCAGGTCGTTGACTTTCTCCAGCGGCAGGGTTTCGGAAGTGATCTGCAGCGTCAGAATGGGTGTGTCGGCGGGGTTGACCTTGCTGTAGGTCGGCGGGCTGGGCATGGTTTTGGGCAACACTCCGTTGGCCGCGTTGATGGCGGCCTGGATGTCTTGCGCGGCCGCGTCGATGTCCCGGTCGAGATTGAATTGGAGCGTGATGCCGGCGTTGCCGAAGGAACTGACCGAAGTCATCATCGCCAGGGCGCTGATCTGGCCGAACTGCCGCTCCAGCGGCGTGGTGACCGACGAGGCCATCACGTCGGGACTCGCGCCCGGATACTGGGCGGTCACCTGGACGGTCGGAAAATCCACCGGCGGCAGGGCGGAGATCGGGAGCAGGAAGTATCCGAGCAGCCCCATCAGGACAATGCCGGCCATCAGCAGCGACGTGGCAATGGGCCGATGGATGAAAGGCTCGGAAATGTTCACGGATCCAAACGGTCAGCGGCCCGCGTCGTTCTCCTCGGCTTTGGCTGACTGGCTCAACTTCACTCGCGAACCGGCTTGCAACTTGTATTGGCCATCCACCACCACCCGTTCACCGGGTTGAAGCCCTTCATCGATCAACGCTTGCCCCTGCTCGATCTGGGACACTTTCACCGGACGAATTTGCACCGTTGAGTCATCCTTGATCACGAAGGCATAAGCGCCTTCGGGTCCGCGTTGAATGACCGAGGCGGGGACCACCGTGCCGTCCTTGCGCGTGGTCAGCCAAAGCCGGGCGTTGACGAACTGACCGGGCCAAAGCCGCAGATCGCCGTTGGGAAAGGTCGCCTTGAGTTTGATGGTGCCCGTCGTCGTGTCGATTTGATTGTCAATGACGGCCAGCTTCCCTTCGCTCAACACAGTGCTGTTGTCCCGATCCACGGCCAGCACCGTGAGCTGGCCGGCGGCCATTTGCTTCTGAATGTCGTTGAGCGTCTGCTCCGGCAGCGTGAACACCACCGAAATCGGGCGCAATTGGGTGATCACGACCAGCCCGGTCGCGTCGTTGGCATGAACGATGTTTCCCTGGTCAACCAGCCGGATGCCCGTGCGCCCGTCGATCGGCGAAACGATGGTCGTGTATTGCAGTTGGACCTTGGCGCTATCGATCGCCGCCTGGTCGGCCTTCACCGCCGCATCAAACTGGTCCACCAGGGCCTTTTGCGTGTCGTACACTTGCTGGGAGACGATGCTGGCGGCGAGCAATTCGGCGTCTCGTTTCAATTCCACGCGCGCGTTGGCCAGTTGCGCCTCATCCTGGCCTTTCTTGCCTTCCGCCTGCTCGACTTGCGTCCGGTAGGGTTCCGGATCGATCTGCGCGAGCAGGTCGCCCACATGTACTTCCTGTCCTTCGACAAAAACGACTTTTTGCAACTGGCCATCCACCCGCACCCGCACGGTCACGGTGTTGAACGCCTGCACCGTGCCGAGGCCATCGAGATAAATCGGAACGTCTTTCCGGACGACCGCGCCCGCCACCACCGGCACCGCCGGCGGCTCGGAGCGGGTTGCTGGCCCCTTTTTGGCGGCCGCTCGCGCGCGATACTCGCGCACGGCCCACAGCGCGCCCAGGGCCAACAAAGCGCACAGAACGATGACGCTCAGTTTTTTGGAGGATTTCGCTGGCCTTGCGGCGGGAATTTCGAGGGACGGGCTGGCGCCTCGCGTTTCGTTCCGCCGCGGCGCGCCCGCCGTAGTAATCTCGTCATGCTTCTGCATACGTTCGAGGAACCCGACGACCATCAGTCCAATACCGGTGAACAATTGACAAGTCTCAAACTAGGTAACGACTTGGCATTGTCAAATTACAAATGTTGTAATATGTAATGGCCGTGCAAAGTGCGTCCCCAAACGGCACCCGCAGGCTAATCCTCGATACCGCCTTAACCCTGTTGCGGCGGCATGGGGAGGACAAGTTGACGGTCGTGGACATCGCGCGCGCCCTGGGTATGTCCCACGCCAACGTCTATCGCTTCTTCAAGACCCGGTCGGACATCCTCGATGCCATCATCGATGAATGGCTCTCGAAGGTGGAGGCCTTCGTCGAAACCATCGCCCAACGCCCCGTTTCCGCGGCGGCGCGGCTCGAGGCCGTGGTCCTGGAACTCCATCGGAAACGGCGCCAGAAGCTCCGCGAGGATGCCGAGGTGTATGAAACCTTCCGCCGCGTGTTCGAGCTGAGGCCGGATGCCGTCGCCAAGCGCCGGGAAAAGATTTTCATCGTTTTCAAGCGGCTGATTGACGAAGGAGTTGCCGCCGGCGAATTCGCGCCGGTCGATTGCCACGAAGCCGCCACCGCGCTCAAGGATGCCACGGCCTTGTTTCTTCATCCGTTGATGATTCCGACCGCACTCGACGAAGAGACGGAAACGAGGGCCAAAAACGTTGTCCGTTATGTTCTGGCCGGGTTCTCGGCGCGTGGATCGAAAGCCTCCGCGCGTCCGAAAGCCTTGCCTGCTTCCCGGGCCGCTAATCGCAATCATGTCCCCAGCCGTCCTGCCGCCCGCTCCTGAAGCGTGAGTGCGCCCGCTCGGCGGCTCGGCGTCCCAACCAACGGTCCATTTGAGTGGCTCCCGGCTGCTGTTCCCCGGGAATCGTGGAAATTTCCCATCCACGCGCCAGGCGCGAATGGGTCCGCCGCCTTTCAGTTGGACAAGTGCTAAAAGGCGTGAGGAAATCCGAACCATGAAACTGAGTGCATTGATTGGCTGGGCTGTAACCGCAGCGGCATTCTGCCCCCGAAGCGAGGCGCAACCCAGCGGACTCACTCCTGGCACAGTCGTCAGTTGGGGAGACCAGGTGATCCCCTATGTCCAGCCAGGCACACGCTACCAGGCCATCGCGGCTGGGATCTATCACAGCCTGGCGCTCAAGTCGGACGGGACGCTCGTCGCCTGGGGACGCAACGATTCCGGCCAGAGCACGGTGCCGGCCAATCTGACCGGGGTCATCGCCATCGCGGCGGGAGGCTATCACAGTCTGGCGCTCAAGTCCGACGGGACCGTCGTCGCCTGGGGAGACAACGCTTCTGGCCAGAGCACGGCGCCGGCGAATCTGGCCGGGGTCATCGCCGTCGCGGCGGGAGAGTTTCACAGTCTGGCGCTCAAGTCCGGCGGCACGGTCGTCGCCTGGGGAGACGACTTTGATGGCCAGAGCACGGTGCCGGCGAACCTGAGCGGCGTCATCACCCTCGCGGCCGGCGGGGCTCACAGTCTGGCGCTCAAGTCCGATGGGACGGTTGTCGCCTGGGGAGACAACCTTTTTGGCCAGAGCACCGTGCCGGCGGATTTGGCCGGCGTTATCGGCATCGCGGCCGGCGGGGCTCACAGTCTGGCGCTCAAGTCCGACGGGACGGTTGTCGCCTGGGGAGACAACCCTTTTGGCCAGAGCACCGTGCCGGCGGACTTGGCCGGCGTCATCGCCCTCGCGGCCGGCGGGGCTTACAGTCTGGCGCTCAAGTCCGATGGGACGGTTGTCGCCTGGGGAGACAACCTTTTTGGCCAGAGCACCATGCCAACAAATCTGGCCGGCGTCATCGCCCTCGCGGCCGGCGGGGCTCACAGTCTGGCGCTCGAGCCGGACGGGACAGTCGTCGCCTGGGGAGACAACTCGGATGGCCAGAGCGTGGTGCCGGCGACTCTGAGCGGCGTCATCGCCCTCGCGGCTGGGGGCTATCACAGTCTGGCGCTCAAGTCCGACGGGACGGTCGTCGCCTGGGGAATCAACGATTATGGCCAAAGCACGGTGCCAACAAATCTGGCCGGCGTCATCGCCATCGCGGCGGGAGGGTCTCACAGTCTGGCGCTCAAGTCCGACGGGACAGTCGTCGCCTGGGGAGACAACAGTTACGGCCAGAGCACGGTGCCGTTGGATCTGGCCGGCGCCATCGCCATTGCGGCGGGAGTCTATCACAGTCTGGCGCTCAAGTCCGACGGCACCCTCGTCGTCTGGGGATGGGACGCTTTCGGTCAGAGCACGGTGCCGGCGAATCTGGCTGGCGTCAAGGCCATCGCGGCGGGAGTTTATCATAGCCTAGCGCTCAAGTCCGACGGGACGCTCGTCGCCTGGGGTGACAACACGGTTGGCGAGATCGCGGTGCCCGGGGATCTGGTCGGCGTCATCGCTGTCGCGGCCGGTTGGGAGTTCAGTCTGGCGCTCAGGTCGGACGGGACGCTCGCCGGCTGGGGAGACAACCTTTTTGGCCAGCGCACCGTGCCGGCGGAGCTGACCAGTGTGATCGCGATTGCGGCGGGATGGTATCACAGTCTGGCGCTCGAGTCGAACGGGACGGTTGTCGCCTGGGGAGACAACCTTTTTGGCCAGGGCACCGTACCGGCGGATTTGGCCGGCGTCATCGCCATCGCAACGGGCGCTTTTCACAGCCTTGCTCTGGTGGGAATCAGCCCGCCGCCCGCGCTGTCCATAGCTATGACCAGCACGAACGTCCTGGTCGCGTGGCCAGCGGCGGCGGTAGGTTACCGGCTGGAAGCAACCGCCTCTTTGTCGCCTACAATCATATGGAATTCGGTGACAAACATGGCGAACCTCTTCAGCAACCGCTATCAGCTCACGCTGCCCATCCCGAACGGCGCTCAATTCTTCCGGTTAAGCAACCCGTGACCAGCGCGGTCCACCGGCCGAACAGGTGTCATTAGTAAAATCTGGAGCTGGGTGCGTTCCCCGGAGGTGATCGAGTCGGTTGCCGACTCGGCCAAGCGTTGGTCAGCGCCGATTGCGCCTTCGTCGCACACCAAGGACTCAGCCTGCGGGTCCGTGCCCGAAATCCCTTTGACAGTTGCTCCGATTTAATTAGCCTGTCGGAAAGATTCCAATATGAGATTCGGCATCAACACATTTTTGTTCACCTCGCCGTTCACCAACGAGAGCACCCGCCTCTTCCCCACCTTCAAAAAATGGGGCTTCCAGAGCGTCGAAATCCCGGTCGAAGACCTCGCCCACATCGACCCGGCCCACGTGAAGAAGGAATTGGACAAACACGACCTCGTCTGCGGCACGGTTTGCGCCTGCGTCGGACCGGACCGCGATTTGCGCGGCACGCCCGAACAGCAGCAGACCGCGCTGGAATACATGCTCAAGCTAATCGACCAGATGGACGGGCTGGATTGTCCCAAGATGATCGGCCCGGTTTATTCCTCGGTCGGCCGCGCCGATGCCGTGCCGCCGGAGGAGTATCAACAGCAATGGGCAACCGTGGTGAAGAATCTAAAGATGCTCTGCCAGTACGCCGAGAGAAAGGGCCGGCAGATTTGCCTGGAGCCGCTGAACCGCTTCGAAACCGATTTCATCAACACTTGCGACCAGGGCCTCAAGATGATCAAGGACGTCGGCAGCCCGGCGCTGACACTCCACCTCGACACCTTTCACATGAACATCGAGGAGAAAAACCAGGCCGCCGCGATTCGCAAAGCGGGCAAGCGGCTCGGCCATTTCCACGCCTGCGGCTGCGACCGCGGCACCCCGGGCAATGATCACATCGACTGGAAGGGGATCGCCAAGGCCCTGAAGGCCGTCAAATACCAGGGCGACGTCGTGATCGAATCGTTTACCACGGACGTGAAAGTCATTGCGCGGGCGGCGGCCATCTGGCGCCGCATCGAACCGACGCGCGACGAAATTGCCGTTAAGGGCATCAAGTTCCTCAAGAAAATCTTGAAATAGAAACCGACGGTCAGCGTCTCAAGGTGCACGATTTAATTATGAAAAGAGTTCTGTTGTTTGCCTCCATTCCCAGCCTCTTGCTGGCGGCGGCCGTCCCGGCAGCCGATATCGCACTGGACCTGATCGACCAGAGAAGCGGCGAAACCCTGGCCGGCTTCAAGCACCTCTTCAACGGAAAAGACCTCACCGGCTGGGCGGGCCGGCCGCAACATTGGTCGGTCGAAGACGGCGCGATCACCGGCCGGACGACCAAGGAAGATCCGGCGCAAGGGAACAACTTTTTGATCGCGAAAGACGGCGATAAAAATCTCATCGTCGCTAATTTCGAGCTTCGCTTCTCCTACAAGTTCAGCGGCGATTGGGGCAATTCCGGCGTGCAATATCGCAGCGAGGACAAAGGCAAGTTCGTCGTCCACGGTTACCAGGCCGATTTCGAAGTCGGCCCCACTTATTCCGGCATTCTCTACGAGGAGGGCCAGGGCCGGCGCGGCATCCTCGCGCAGCGCGGCCAGAAGACGGTCGTCAAGGAAGTGGACGGCAAGACCAAAATCGAGGTCGTCGGATCGCTGGGCGACTCGAAGGAAATCCAGGCCGCCATCAATCAGAATGACTGGAACGATTACGTCGTCATCGCCAAAGGCAATCATCTCCAGCATTTCATCAACGGCAGACCGACCGTCGATGTGATCGACGAACAGGAATCCAAGGCCGCCAAGTCCGGCATCCTCGCGCTGCAACTCCACGCCGGTCCGCCGATGAAGGTGCAGTTTAAGAACATCCGCATCAAATCGCTGAAGTAGCTCCACGCAACGCCGGCAGGACTCGGGCGGACGCCGCCCCAAGAGTCACCACGAGGCCATGAAACGACTCCCGCTGCTGCTCCTGCTGCTGAGCGCCGCGCTCGTCCTGCCGGCGGCGCGCGCCGCCGACAAAAAGATCGTCCTCATCGCCGGCAAACCGAGCCATCCGCCCGGCATGCATGAGTTCCGCGCGGGCTGTTTGCTCTTCAAATCCCGCCTCGATCAAGTGCCCGGCATCTCCTCGGTCGTTTATTCCAACGGCTGGCCGGACGCGGCGAACGCGTTCGACGGCGCGGACGCGGTGTTGCTCTACGCCGACGGCGGCGCGGGGCATCCCGCCATCCAGGGCGATCATCTGAAAATCCTGGACGGCTTGGCCAAGCGCGGCGCCGGCCTCGGCTTCGCGCACTTTGGCGTGGAAATTCCCAGCACGAACGGCGGGCCGCAATTCCTCGAATGGATCGGCGGTTACTACGAACATCTTTACTCGTGTAATCCGATGTGGTCGCCCGAATACAAGAACTTTCCCGATCATCCGATCACGCGCGGCGTGCAACCGTTCAGCAATCGCGATGAATGGTACTTCAACCTCCGCTTCGTCGAGCCGGACAAAAACTCCGATGCCTCGGTTGGCGGCGCCGTGCACTCAAAAACCGGCCGCTTGACTCCCATCCTCACTGCCACTCCTTCGGACCAGGTTCGCAAAGGGTCCTACGTCTATCCCCGAGGCCCTTATCCTCACATCATCGCCGCTGGCGGCCGTGAGGAAACGCTGATGTGGGCCTACGAACGCCCCGGCGGCGGACGCGGCTTCGGCTTCACCGGCGGCCACACGCACGCCAACTGGGGCAATCCGAGCCAGCTCAAGGTCGTCCTCAACGCGCTGCTCTGGATCGCCCGGGCGGAGGTGCCGGCCAATGGCGTTGACGCGGCCGTCACCGCCGCGGACCTGGCGCAAAACCTCGACCCGAAAGGAAAAAAGTAGGCGGGTTAGTTGAGTGTTGGATACAGCCTTATGAAAAAACTCCTCGCCATCACATTACTCCTTGCAACCGGCTCGCTGATTGCCGCCGACAAAAAGATCCTCCTCATCGCCGGCTCGGTCAGTCACGGCGCGGGTGAACATGAGTTCAAAGCCGGTTGCCTGCTGCTCAAGCAATGCCTCGACCAGGTTCCCGGCCTCAAGACCGAAGTCCGCTTTGACGGCTGGCCTAGAGACGACAACGCCTTCGACGGCGCGGACGCGGTGTTCATCTATTGCGATGGCGGCGACGGTCATCCGGCGATCAAGCCCGAACGGCTGAAATTGCTCGGCGAACTGACGGGCAAAGGCGTCGGTCTCGGTTGCGCGCATTACGCCGTCGAAGTGCCTAAGGACAGGGGCGGCGCCGAATGGCTGGCCTGGATCGGCGGTTACTTCGAAGCCTACCGCTCGGTCAACCCGCATTGGAAGGCCGACATTAAGGAACTTCCCAGCCACCCGATCACGCGCGGGGTGAAGCCGTTCAAGATACTCGACGAGTGGTATTACCATATGCGCTTTCCAGAAGGGATGAAAGGCACCACGCCGATTCTCACCGCGGTCCCGTCCGATGCCACCCGCGGCGCCGACGGCGCGAACGACTCCCACGGCGGCAATCCCGAAGTCCAGCAGCACAAGGGCGAGCCGGAGCACCTGATGTGGTGCACCGAGCGGGCCGACGGCGGGCGCGGCTTCGGCTTCACCGGCGGACACTTCCATCGCAACTGGGGCGACGACAATTTCCGCAAGATCGTCCTGAACGCGATTCTTTGGAGCGCCAAGATCGAAGTGCCGGAGAATGGCGTGGAATCGACAGTCTCGCCCGAGGACTTGACGAAAAACCTCGATCGGAAGGGCGACGAGAAGCCCGCCGTGGCTCATCCCTTTGGTCGCGAAGCCGCGCTGGCGGAAATGCAGAAAATGCACGTCGCCAGCGGCCTCGAAGCGACGCTTTTCGCTTGCGAACCGATGGTCGTCAACCCGTGCGACATGGACGTCGATGCCCGCGGCCGCGTCTGGATCACCGAGGGGGCCAACTATCGCTCCTCGTTCCAAAAGTGGGGCATCCTCCGGCCCGAAGGCGACCGCATTGTGATCCTCGAAGACACCGACGGCGACGGCGTGGCCGACCGGGCGAAGACGTTCTACCAGGACCCGAGCATCAACGCCGCGCTGGGCATCTGCGTGCTGGGCAACCAGGTGATCGTTTCCAGCTCGCCGAACGTCTTCGTGCTGACCGACACCGACGGCGACGACGTGGCCGACAAGCGCGAGGTGTTGTTCACCGGCATTTCCGGTTTCGACCATGACCACGCGGTGCACGCCTTCGTCTTCGGTCCGGACGGGAAGCTCTATTTCAACTTCGGCAACGAAGGCAAACAACTCCGGCGTCCGCCCGCGAGCTTGCGCGACAACTGTCCCTTGCACGGCGTGATCGCGAAGGAGGAGATCGCGAAGAGCGAGCCGGTGCTGGACGTCGAGGGGAAGGAAGTCGCCGCCAAAGGCAAGCCGTTCCGCCAGGGGATGGTTTTTCGCTGCAATGCCGACGGCAGCGCGGTCGAAGTCCTCGCCCACAACTTCCGCAACAACTACGAAGTGTGCGTCGATTCCTTCGGCACGCTCTGGCAGTCCGACAACGACGACGATGGCAACCGCGGCGTGCGCATCAATTACGTGATGGAGTTCGGCAATTACGGCTACACCGACGAGATGACCGGCGCGGGCTGGGGCACGGCCTGGGACAAAGCGAAGAAGCAGGGGGCGAGCGAGGACGAAAGGCCGTACTACCACTGGCATCAATACGACCCCGGCGTTGTGCCGAACCTCCTCCAGACCGGCAATGGCTCGCCCACCGGCATCTGCATCTATGAAGGCCAATTGCTGCCGCCAATCTTCCGCAACCAAATGCTCCACTGCGACGCCGGGCCGCGCGTCGCGCGCGCTTATCCGGTCACCCACCACGGTGCCGGTTACAGCGCCACCGAGACGAACCTGCTCACCAGCGACGACACCTGGTATCGCCCCTCCGACCTCTGCGTCGGCCCGGATGGCTCGGTCTATATCGCCGACTGGAACGATGCGGCGGTCGGCGGTCATAACATGGCCGATCAAATTCTCAAGTCGTTGACCGGCCGCGTCTATCGCGTGGCGCCGCCGGGCCATAAACCATCGGCGCCGTCGCTTGATTTGAAAACCGCCGCCGGCGCCGTGCAAGCCTTGCAATCGCCGAACCAGGCCACGCGTTACCTGGCGTGGACCGAGCTGAACCGGATGCAAAGGAAAGCCGAGAAAGAGTTGCTCAAGCTGTGGAAAAGCCCCGATCCGCGGATGCGCGCCCGCGCGTTGCAACTCCTGGCCCGCATCAAAGGCAAGGAGAAGCACTATGCCGAGGCCGCACTCCAGGACAGCAATGCGGACCTCCGCATCACGGCCTTGCGCATCGCGCGCGCGCTGAAGTTGGCCGTCATTCCCTACGTGAGAACGCTAGCCAATGACGGCTCGGCGCAGGTGCGCCGCGAATGCGCCCTGGCGTTGCGTCACAACCCTTCGCCCGAAGCGCCGAAGCTTTGGGCGGCGCTGGCCCAACAGCACGATGGCCGCGACCGCTGGTATCTCGAAGCGCTGGGGCTGGCTATGGACCAGCAGGAGAACAAATTCTTCGACGCCTGGCTCGCGGCGGTGGGCGACCGCTGGAACACGCCGGCCGGCCGGGACATTATTTGGCGTTCCCGGGCGACCAGCGCGCCGGCGCTCCTGGCGAAAATCGTCACCGACGCGAACACGCCAGCGAAAGAACGTGGCCGCTACCTGCGGGCGTTGGATTTCATCACCGGCCCCGAGAAGGAAGCCGCGCTGGTAGAAATCGCGACCGCTTCGCTCAAGTAGCTCTGATCCCTTATGCGATTCGCATCGACGGTTTGGCTGGTCGCCTGGTGGTGGGTGGCTTGGCCAGCGGCCGGGGCCGGCGATTCGCTGGTCGTCGAGATTTGGCCAGGGAAAGTTCCGGACGAGACCGGCAACATCGGTCCGGAAAAGCTCCGCATGTCACCGAAGCTGGACCGCAAACAGGTCGAAGTCACCGAGCCGACCCAAATGATTACCGGCGTCACTAAACCGACCATTACCATCCATCGGCCGGCGAAGGATAAAGACACTGGGACAGCGATGCTGATCTGTCCCGGGGGCGGCTACTGGAACCTCTACTGGCAACTCGAAGGCGAGGAAGTCGCCACCTGGTTGAACTCCCTTGGCGTCACCGGCATGATCCTCAAGTACCGGGTGCCCCGTCGCCCCGATGAGCCTAAAAGCGAGCCGGCCCGGCGCCCCCTTCAGGATGCCCAGCGAGCCCTGAGCCTGGTGCGGAGCAAGGCCAGCGAGTGGGACATCACCCCGCAACGAATCGGCCTCGTCGGCTTCTCGGCGGGTGGCCATCTGGCCATCGCCACAGCGACGAGCTTCGACAAGCGAACCTACGAGCCGATTGATGACATTGACAAAATCAGTTGCCGGCCCGACTTCGCCATTGCCGTCTATTCCGGCTACCTGAAGGCGGCGGATAAAGATGAGCTTGCTCCCGGCCTTCGCATCCCGGCCGGGACGCCTCCAATCTTCCTCGCGCACGGCGGGGCCGATATCGTCAGCCCCCCGGAGCACAGCGTATTGATGTACCTCGCCTTAAAGCGAGCCGGCGTCCCGGTGGAGCTGCACATCTATGCCACGGCCACCCACGACTTCGGCGTCCGTCCCAGCGACCATCCCTGCTCCACCTGGACCGAGTCATGCGCTCACTGGCTGCGGCACCAAGGCTTCCTCAACACCGCTGCTGTTCCTAGTGTGGCGACACCGAAATGACCATTCCATCTCCAATAGCTTCCCCGCCATGTCGCAGCCGATCCTGAACGTGCTCGCCGTCGTCGGCAGCCTGAACCGCAACTCCTCCACGCGGTCGGTGATCAATCACGTCGTCGGCCAGCTCAAGGCCGAGGGCTGCGCGGTGGACATGCTCGATCTGCTCGGCGAGCCGCTGCCGCTGTTCAATCCCGACTCCGCGCATGGAGCCGAGGGCTTTTCCGCCCTGAAGTCGCGGGTGGAACGCGCCGCGGTTTACATCCTGGGCACCCCCGACTATCACGGCAGCATCAGCAGCGCGCTCAAGAATTTTCTCGACCACTTTTGGGAGGAGTTCGCCGGCAAGCTCTTCGCCACGATTGTTGCGTCGCACGAAAAGGGCCTGACGGTGACCGACCAGCTCCGCACCGTGGCGCGCCAATGCTACGCCTGGTCGCTCCCCTACGGCGTTGCGTTCGCCGATCAACTCGATGTGCAGGAAGGCCGGGTGATCAGCGATGCGCTGGAGGAGCGGCTCAAAATGCTGGTTCACGATGTGCGCGTCTATGGCCAGCTCCTGGCCGGCCAGCGCCGCGCCGATTTGGCGGGAACGGCGCCCGGCTTCCTGGCCAAGCACCGGAAGTGAAGCCATTTGATCCTCAGCCACGGATGAAACACGGAAGAAACACGGAATGGAGAGGGCGAGCGTCCCCGCGAGTCCCTATCTTTCGGGATCCGCAGCGACCCAGGCGAAGTTTGGGACTCGCGAGGACGCTCGCCCTCCCTGCGAATGAAATCCGTGTTTAATCCGTGTTCCATCCGTGGCCTCAAAATCTGGAGTAGCATTTCAAAAACCCTTCAAACGCCACCTCCAACCTCGTCGAAAATTGGCTTGCCAGCCGCCGTCGCCGGCGCTTCAATACACGCGCTAAGAAAGGACAGACGTTTCGTCGCTTTATGGCGCGGCTTAGGGTGAAGCTTGCATGAGCCGTCTCCCCGTTCTGCGCGGCTGTCATGACACCCGGCGAAACCGATGGCGCACCGTCGCCTCCCAAGGGCCAGGCGTTCACTACCACTCACTGGAGTGTGGTGTTGAAGGCGGGTGACCCGACTTCACCGCAAGCGGCCGAAGCCTTGGAAAGACTATGCCGCGCTTGTTGGTATCCGCTTTACGCGCATGTGCGCCGCCAGGGTTACCAGCCCCACGACGCGCAAGATTTGACGCAAGGATTCTTCGCTCGGTTGCTGGAGAAACATGCGTTCGAAGGTTTGGATCGGCAGAAGGGCAAATTCCGCTCTTTCCTGCTGGCCTCGCTCGAGCATTTTCTGGCCAACGAGCGAGACCGCGCCCGCGCCGCCAAGCGTGGCGGCGGACACACTTTCGTTTCCTTCGACCCGGAAATCGCCGAACATTGTTACCTGAAGGATCCCGCGGCCGATCTTTCCCCCGAAAGAGTATTCGACCGGCGCTGGGCCTTGGGTCTGCTCGAACGGGCCTTGGCCCGTTTGCGCGAGGAATACGCCTCGAAAGACAAGCTCGAGTTGTTCAACCACTTGAAAGCGTTTTTGACCAACGAAGCCAAGGCCGGGACCTACGATCCGCTGGCCGCCCAATTGCAAATGCAGCCTGGCTCCGTGGCCGTGGCGGTGCGTCGCCTGCGCGAGCGGTACCGGGAATTGGTGCGAAGTGAAATCGCCGACACCGTCGCCAACCCCGCCGAGATCGACGAGGAGATGCGCTGCCTGTTTGCGGCGCTGGGCTGAGCGCTCAAGGACCCTCGCCGGAGACCGGCTGCCAATTCGGCCGCCCGAGAGCGGAACGTTCCGAAGCCGGGTCGCGCTTTTTCTGTAATCCCGGCCCGTTTTTTCTTTAGTACTTGGTGCAGAACTCGTTTTTTAGGCTTCATTTTATGACCGGAGATCGCTGGTGATCGAAGCGCGAACGTGCCCGCAGTGCCAGGCAGTATTGCTTGATGATGCCTTGGACGGACTTTGTCCTCGATGCCTCGGCAGGCTCGCTTTCATGATCGGCGAAGAGAACAACGGCGGGTTGCCGGATGAAACGCGCAATCCGTCCGCCACTCCCACGGCAACGACTGTGCGCCGTTTCGGCGACTACGAGCTCCTGGAAGAAATTGCCCGCGGCGGCATGGGAGTGGTCTATAAGGCCCGGCAAGTCAGCTTAAACCGCATCGTGGCCGTCAAAGTAATCCTGGCCTGGCAGTTTGCGAGCGAGGAATCCGTCCAGCGTTTTCGTGCCGAAGCCGCGGCCGCGGCCCATTTGCAACATCCGCACATCGTCGCCGTCCATGAAGTGGGCCGGCAGGAGGGCCAGGATTACTTCTCGATGGATTACATCGAGGGCCAAAACCTCTCCGCGCTGGTCCGCGACAAGCCGCTCTCGGCCGCGCGCGCGGCGCGCTACGTCCGGATCATCGCCGAGGCAATCCAATACGCGCATCGGCACGGCATCGTCCACCGCGATCTCAAGCCCTCGAACGTGCTGATCGACATCACCGATCAGCCGCGCGTCACCGACTTCGGGCTGGCCAAGCAGATTACAGCCGACTCCGACTTGACCGCGAGCGGCCAGGTGCTCGGTTCGCCCAATTACCTGCCGCCGGAGCAGGCGGCAGGCAAAGTGGATCAGGGCGGCCCCCGCAGTGACGTCTATTCCCTCGGCGCCATCCTCTATCATCTGCTCACCGGCCGCCCTCCCTTCCTGGCCGAAACGCTCCCGGAGATGCTGGCGCAAGTCGTGAACGTCCAACCGGCGGCTCCGCGCCTGTTGAATCCCGGCATCCCCCGCGATCTGGAGACGATTTGCCTGAAGTGCCTGGAAAAGGATCCGCATCGCCGCTACCAAACCGCGCAGGACCTGGCGGACGAATTAGGCCGCTACCTCCGCGGGGAGACGATCCTGGCCCGGCCGGTCCATCTGGCCGAAGAATTCTGGCGTTGGTGCCGCCGCAAGCCGGGGCTGGCCGGCCTGGGATTGGCCGTAGCGGCCCTCCTGCTCATCGTGGCGATCGGCTCAACCCTGGCGGCGGCTCGTTTCAATCGGCTTCGCGCTGAGGCCGATCGAATGGGGGAAGAAGTCCGCCTTCGTCGCTATGTGGCCGACATGAATGTGGCTCTGCAAGACGGACTGCAAGGCAACGCCGCGCAGGCCGCCGCGTTGTTGCAGGCCAACCGGCCGAAATCTGGCGAAACTGACCTGCGTGGTTTTGAGTGGCGCTATATCTGGCGGCTCTGTCACCCCAAGCCATTCGGAACCTTCCCGAAGCGCAACCAGGTCCTCGGGGCCATGCAGTTCTCGCCCAACGGAAAAATTCTGGCCGCCTATTACTGGGACAACACGCTTCGGCTTTGGAATCTCGACACCGAACAGGAGCTGCTTAAACTCCCGGGCGCTTCGGCGTTGGGCGCATTCTCCGCCGACGGCCGGTCATTTTTCACCAGCACCACGAACGGCTCGATTGATTTCTACCGTTTGGGTTCCGGCAAACCCTCGCTCGTCAAGACCAATGCCGGCGAGATCGTTGCCTGCGCTGCGGATGGAAAGACGGTCGTGACTATCGCTCGGGATGGCGTTCTCAAAGTGCGGGACCTGGACTCCGACCGGGTTATCTTCTCTCCGCCGCAAGCGGTCCGTCCCTTTCTCGACTACGGCTGGGGAAGGCCCGTGACGATCTCACCCGACGGCAAGACGCTGGCGGTGATCCAGTCCAGCCGCGACCTGCGGCGGCTCGATTCGTCAATCAAACTCTGGGATGTGGCCAGCGGGACAGAACTACCGGCGCTCACCGAAAACCGTCGAATCCATTCGCTCCAATTCTCTCCGGATGGCCGGCAGTTAGCGGTGGGTGATGGATCGGGCGGCGTCAAGCTCTGGGACATTGCCGGGCAAGAGTTCAAACTCATCGAGGCCTATGACCTTCCGGTTTCCGCGCTGGACTTCTCTCCCGACGGTAAATTGCTGGCGACAGGCAGCTCCGCCCCGCTGATCAAACTTTGGAACGTGGCGACGGGGCTGCAGCTCCCCAAAACGTTCCACGGCCATATCGGCCAGGTGCATTCGCTGGCTTTCTCGCCGGATGGCAAGCTTCTGGCCAGCGGCGCCCGGGACGGTCCGGTGAGCATTTGGAACGTGGAGAATGAGGAACCGCCGGATCAGAGTCACGAGCTGCTCGCGGAGCATTGGGGCAACATCACGTTTTCGCCCGACAGCAAAAGCGTGGCCGCCGGGTGCAAGGGCAACCGCGTGAAGGTTTGGAACGTCGATGACTTCGCGGTACGGGCCGCGCTGCCGGGAGCCAGCTATGCTGTGGCTTTCACTCAAGACGGCAAAGACTTGCTCACCGCGAGCATGGATGAGACTCCTCAGTGGTGGCATGTCGAAGCGAAAACTTCCTTGCCAATTCCCCGCTATCCCGGCGGCATGACCAACCGGGTGACTTGCGTCGATCTCTCGCCGGATCGACGCACCGCCGTGCTGGGCCACATCGACGGCGCCATTCAGCTTTTCGAAATCGATTCGGGAAGGGAGATTGCCAGGTGGCAGGGCCACTCCGATGAGGTGCGGTCCGTGGCCTATTCGCCCACGGGCGACCGGCTCGTCAGCGGCGGTCGCGACCGTTCAGTGAGCGTCTGGGAGGTGGCCACTCACAAGCGGCTCGCGTCGAGCGGCGAGCACAAAGGCGCGGTGTGCGCGGTGGCGTTTTCGCACAATGGCCGGCGGATTGCCTCCGGCTGCGGCGCGGGCACCATCAAGCTTTGGGACCCGGCCGAAGTGAGCCGACGCTCCCAGTACTCCATCGCCTATCACCAGGACGTAATCCGGACGCTCGCCTTTTCACCAGATGACCAGACCCTCGCCAGCGGCAGCGAGGACCACACTGTGAAATTGTGGAACACCACCCTGGGCCAGCAAGTGGCCAGCTTCCAACACGACGGTCCGATCCGCTTGGTGCTCTTCTCTCCTGACGGCAATACCCTGGCCATTGTCACCGACAATGGAACGTTGCAGTTGCTCCGCAGCGTGAGCTTGGAAGCAGCCGATCGGGAAGACAACCCGGCGCCGTAGTAACGACCTGCCACCGCCAGCAATTGCGGCCCTGCCGTTTAGCGCGCGGCAGGACTCCACGGCTGATTTCCCACGACTCACAGATAGCGCCCCATCCAACCCAACGCCCGCGGCCAAAAACTTTTTCCACAATTTTTGTAATCCTCGCCCCGATTCTCTTCTGTAATGAGTGGAAGGCGTTCATTTGGACGAAGCTTCCCGAACAACAAACTGAAACCAAAAAGGCGAAACGCCTGAAAATGAAAGGTCCATCATGAAAAACAGAATCCATACCATCCACTCCACCGCCCGGCCATTGGCCCTGGCATCGCTTGCGCTGGTCGCCCTGGCGTCCGTTCCGCTCGCACGCGCCCAGGACGATGCCCGAGTACCGAGTTTGCCCTCGCCACTGTGCGACAGCTTGCAGGTGCCCGAAGGCAACGAAGTTGCCTTTCACGTCTTTGCCACGGGCGTGCAGATTTACACATGGACCGGTACGGCGTGGAAGTTCGTCGCACCGATGGCGACGCTCTACGCGGACGCCGGCTATAACGGGCAAGTTGGCACCCATTATGCCGGTGCCGCCGGTCCCACCTGGGAGAGCAACAGCGGCAGCAAAGTGGTCGGAATGCGGCTGGCGGCCTGCACCCCGGATCCGAACTCCATTCCCTGGCTCAAGCTCGGAGCGATCGCAAGCCATGGCCCGGGCGTCCTCGCCGGAGTAACTTTCGTGCAGCGGGTAAACACGGTCGGTGGCAAGGCGCCGACGGCTCCCGGCACGAACGTTGGCGACCTGGCGAATGTGCCCTACACCGCTGAGTATGTCTTCTACCGCGCCACGGACTGAGCCGCTGCGGCGGCGAACAACGGGCGGGCGGCCAGCGCGGGCCGCTCGCCTTGATTAGCGCGCGACAGCCGGGACGGATGAAAAATGGTCCCGGCTGCCGCCGCGTAACGGCCGGGGATACCGCCCACCGCGCCCGCGCTTTCACCGTCGGAAGCGATTTTCAAAATTCCCGGTAATCTTGGAGCCGGTTTTCTTCTGTAAGGAGTAGAGGGACGTGAACCATTTGGTCACGACTCAAACGAAAGGGAACGAAAATGAAAACGAACCTCACGCTGCTTGCGGCCGGACTTATCCGCCTTGGATTCGTTGATGGCCTCGCTCAAACGCTCTCCCCACAGCCCGTGAGCCAATCGTCGAGCCTCGAGTCCCTGAGCTTCGGCCCTCGCCGAAGCCATTGGCTTCACCGTGGTTGGCGACGCCGGCACTGCGTTGTGTTCGTTGGATGGCATCATCTGGAAGTGCCAAGGCGCGGTAAGTAAAATGAATGCTCGCGCCTTGGCCTGCGGCAACGGCGTAATTGTCAAGGTCGGGCCAAGCGATCCCATTCGCACTTCGGTTGATGGGGTGACGTGGATCAATCGGACTTCGCCCACCCTCTCTTCTCTTCATAGCGTCGCTTACGCCAACGGCATCTTCGTGGCCGTGGGCAACGAAGGGGCCATCGTGACCTCCACGAATGGGATCGCCTGGACCAGCCGGAATTCCGGGACCGAGGATCGGCTGCGCGGCATAGCTTGTGGCGATGGAATTTTTGTGGCCGTGGGTTATTCGGGCACGATTGTTACTTCCAGAAAAGGCGTTCGGTGGACCACCCGTAATTCGGGAACGGATGATCGCCTGCAAGACATCGCTTATGGCCATCGCACCTTCGTGGCCGTGGGCTGGAACGGCGTCATCTTAACCTCCAAGCACGGCCATGCCTGGACCACAAGAAGTTCGGGAACATCCTCCAATCTTTGGAGGGTTGCCCACACCGATGGCCAAATTCCAACCGCCACTGGCGAACAGCTTTTCTTGACGCGTTCTGAGGTGTCTGGCATAATTCGAAATTCTTCAAAAGAAACCCCGTGAAAAAGCTCATTCTCCTAAGGCATCCCCTGCTGGCGGTGGTTGCGCTGGACCTGTTGGCCGTTGTTCATCCTGGGTTCGCCCAAATCTGGATGCCGACCAGCGCGCCCATGGCGAACTGGAATTCGGTCGCCTCTTCGGCAGATGGCAGCGTATTGGTGGCGGCGGTCGGGGGCATTTACTTTACCAGCTTTACCGGCCCAATTTACACTTCGACGGATTCTGGCGCCACTTGGACGCCGACCAGCGCGCCCATCACCAATTGGAGTTCCGTCGCCTCGTCGGCCGATGGAACCAAACTGGTGGCCGCCGCCTATGGTGGTCTGATCTACACCTCGAAGGATTCGGGTGCCACGTGGATGGCGACCAGTGCGCCTTACGCCTATTGGTCGGCCGCCGCCGCTTCCGCGGATGGCGGCAAATTGGTGGCGGCGGGTGACCTGATTTACACTTCGACAGATGCGGGTCTTACTTGGATGGCGACCAGCGGAATCGGTAATGCCGTCGCCTCGTCGGCGGATGGAATCAAATTAGTGGCGGCGTATCTCGGGAGTTGGCCAAACCATGACGGCCGGATTTATACCTCTACAAATGCGGGATCTGCCTGGATGGAGGCCAGCGTGCCGATGACGTTTTGGCATTGCGTAGCCTCTTCGGCAGATGGAAGCAAGTTGGTGGCGGCACCTGGGATTGGTTACGGCGGCCCGATTTACACCTCGACGAATTCGGGCGCCACATGGACGGTGTCCAGCACGCCCGGTCTGCTCTGGTCATCCGTCGCCTCTTCGGTGGATGGGACCAAATTAGTGGCTGCTGGTGGAAGCGCGATCTACACCTCGATCGATTCGGGAGTCACTTGGATACCGGCCGACGCGCCTGTTACGAATTGGAGTTCGGTTGCCACTTCGGCGGACGGCAGCAAATTGGTGGCAGTGGCCAATGGCGGCGGCATTTGGACCTCGCAATCCACCCCAGCGCCTTTGTTGAGCCTCACACCTTCGGGCGGCAACCTCGTCCTTTCCTGGACCGTGCCCTCGATGGATTTCCTGTTGCAGCAGAACCCCGATTTAACCACGACTAACTGGACGGAGGTGACGAACACACCCACCCTCAATCTCACGAACCTGCAGAACCAGGTGACGCTGTCGTCGCCCGTGGGTTACCGCTTCTATCGGCTCAAAAGTCCGTGAAAAATCGAAAGTAGCGACGAAGCGCCCGTCGATCGGCACGCGCTCACAGAAGCGCGAGAACGGACCCGCGGCCACCGTCGTTTAAAACTGTGCCAGCGCTTCGGCCACCGGCTGCCAGGGGCCGTTCGTGTCCGCGGCAAAGGCGCGCAGCACCGGCAACGAATCCTTCCAGCAATGCGAGAGCGGCGGCAGCAAGGCGTCGTTGAGTTCGGCGGGTTCAGGCAGGCGATTTTCCACCGCCAGCACACGGCCGGAGTGCAAGGCCGCTTCGAGCAGTTTCGACCGCGCTTCGTTGACGAAGCTGGCAGCGCCGAGCACCCGCGCCAGGCGCAGCGCGTAATTCGCTCTTTCGCGATGGGCGCTGGCGCGCTGGCGTTCTTCCTCCGATAGCGGCGGCGGCGCAGTCACAGCTTCCGGCGCCGGAAACAAGGGCCGGCAGGCGCGCGTCGCCGTGGCGATCAGGCCGGCGGCTTGCAGCCGCTGCAAGGCTTCCTCGGTCGCCCGATCGATGACCTCGAGTTGCACCGGCGCGAGTGGATCGGATTTGCCGGGACCGAAGAATTCTTCGTGGAGTGCCGCAAGTTTTTCCCGATGAAACGGAGCATCGCGCTCGACCACCACGAGCACCACCGAATGGGCGCCGCTGCCGGGATACCGCTCCTCGCAGCGCACCAACGCGCCGTTGATTTTTTCGCGGGCCTGTTGGCTGAAGCCGAGCGCGCGGTCGGCCGGCAACGGCGGTTTGGGATGCGGGGTTCCGGATTTTGGGTCTTCGGCTTGCGCTCCCAGGAGCTGCTGCAGTTTCGCCAGAAACGCCTGGCGGCCGCCGCGGAGTTTGATTTCCTTCAGGTCGCCCTTACAGTCGAGCACGCCGTCGGCCAGCGCCTGTTTGTTGGCCAGCGTGTCGAGCATGCGCTGCTCGATCGTATTTTCGGCCACGAGGTTGATCACGGTCACGGGCCGCGTCTGATGTTTGCGCCAGGCGCGGGCGATGCGCTGCTCCAGTTTGGCCGGGTTCCAGGGCAAATCGCAGTTGATCACGACGCTGGCATTTTGCAGGTTCAGACCGGTGCTGCCGCTGTCGGTGCTCAGGAAAACCCGGCAGTGCGGATCGCCTTTGAAAGCGTTGATCTCGGCGCGACGGCGGAGTTGCGGCACGCTGCCGGTGTGCCAGGCGAAACCGAGGCCGAGTTTCTCGCACAATTCGCGCACCAGTTGGAGCATCCGTTCCCACTCGGAAAAGACGATGACCTTGGCGTCGTTCTGGTGGCACTCGTCGAGGATTCGTTCCAGCTCGCCCAGCTTCGGGCAAGCGCGCTCGTCCGGGTCGAGAATGTAATTCGTGTCGCAAATCATCCGCAGCATCGCCAGCTCGCGCTGGAGTTTCTCCTGCTCCTGTTTTGTGAGGGGGCGGCGGTGGGCGAGGTTCACCAGTCGCGTAACGATGCGCGCGTGGTCCTCGTAACGGACTTTCTGCTCGTCGCTCAGCGGCACGAAGTGGTTGCGGTCGGTGCGCTCGGGCAATTCCGTTTCCACCTCGGCTTTGCGGCGGCGGAGCATGTGGGGCTTGATGCGCGCGTGGAGCTGGTCGAGGTTGCGATAGCCGCTGGGCCGGCCCCGTTCGTCCAGCTCGTAAAAGTCCCGGTTAAAGCGGAACAGCGGGCCGAGCACCGACGGGTTGAGGAAATCCATCAACGAGTGGATTTCATCGATGCGGTTCTCGATGGGCGTGCCAGTGAGGATGAAGGCGTAGCGGCTGCGCAGGCGTTTGATGGCTTGGGCGGTCTTGGTATTCCAGTTTTTGATGCGCTGCGCCTCGTCGAGCACGATGATGTCGGGGCGGAGGCGGGCATTGACCTCAAGGGTATCGGGCAGCATCTGCTCGTAATTGACCAGGGTGAAGAACGGCAACGCGTCGTCGCCCGCGCCGTTGTATGCCCGCAGCCGTTGCGGGCGCGCGCCGAAGACAAGTTGATACGTCAGCTCGGTGAAGCGCTGGATTTGCTCCTCCCATTCGGTCTTGAGCGACGCCGGCGTGACCACCAGCGCGCGCTGGGCCTTGCCCAGCCGCTTCAGGAGGGCGCACGCGGCGATGGCTTGAATGGTCTTGCCGAGGCCCATTTCGTCGGCCAGCAAAGCGCGCTCGGCGAAGGCCAGGTGCAGCATCCCTTCTCGTTGGTACGGGAAAAGCGGCATCTTGGTCTCGTGCGCCGGCCATTCGCCGCTTTGCACTTTCAACTCGTATTCGTGCCGGAGCTGTTTGCGCTCGGCCACCCGGCGGCGGTTCTCCACCCAGGGCGTCACGTCCTGCGAAATGCGAATCTGCGGCAGCTCGGATTCCCGCAGTTGTTGCAAGGCCGCGAGGGCCGACTCCGGCGAACCGTTCGCCAGCCGGCCCTCGGAGTCGAACCACCTCCGCACCGCGCGCGGCAAAGTCTCCTGTTCATTCAGCACCCGCAACGAGTCGGTAGCCGAATCCACGCCCACCTCGATGCGCGTGGAACCGCTCTGCCGCACCCGGGTAAACAGCTGGCGAAAGCGCGCCTCCAAATGCAGCAACACTGCCTCGACGTGCTTGCAAGTGCCCAGGCCGTTGATGCGAAAATCCACGCAGTCGCAGGCGAAGTGGCGCTGGCGCAGGTCGCGGACTTCAACCGAGTAAGTCATCCCGCTGGCCGATTGCACGCGGAAGTTCGAGAAGATCGGATGCGCCGGGTCGGCGTTGGTGATGCGGAACGACTCCTCGCGCGCCCGGAGCCGGCGCCGGTTGATTTCATCGGCGTCGGTCGTGCGCCAGTCGTGCGGCGAGGGTACTTCGATTTCGGAACTCAATTTGCTCTTTCTTGCCATGCCACGATCATTGGGCGCGGGCCGGCGGCGTCAACGACGAGTTATCGGAGGTTGTTCACCGGTTGTTCACAGTCGCGCCGGATAGAAGAAAGCTCCGTTCCAGTCTTGGTTCAGTGACCTGGAAGCGCCAGCAGGCAATCAAATCCAAGCTAAAGGAAGTCTTCAGACTCTGAGCCGACAGAACGACCCGGCGAAGCAGCCGAAAGGGAAAGCAGCCTGGAGCGGCCCAGCGCTGGCGCCCTGTCTGCCACCTGCCGACGGAGCGCACACGGAATCAGGCGACTGACAGGCCGATGGCCAAGGGGCGAAGGGGCCTTGCATTCCATGACGCCGAGGGTTAGGGTTGTCGCAGGTGATACTGAGCTGATACTGGAATGCCGCGCAAGATTCGCCAAGTGATCGCGGACTTGGAGCGGGCGGGATTCGTGAATCGCGGCGGCAAAGGCAGTCACCGTAATTACGTTCATCCCACGGGCAAAGTGGTGACGGTGAGCGGAAAACCTGGCGATGACGCGCCGCGCTATCTGGAAAAGCAGATGCGCCGCGCTTGCGAAGCCATATCCGATGAAACGAACTGAACTGAGAGCCAAAGCGGCGCGCTACCCCAAAATGGTGGAGTGGAGCGACGAAGACGGCTGTTTTGTGGGCACCTGCCCCGGCCTCATGTACGGGGGCATCCACGGCCAAGACGAAGCCAAGGTTTACGCCGAACTCTGCGAGGCCGTCGAGGAAGTCCTTGAGATTCTCGAAAAAGACGGGCACACCCTGCCCGAACCGTTGGCCGGGAAGAAATTCAGCGGCAAATTTGTGGTGCGCCTCGAACCCGCCTTGCACCGGCGCCTGGCGTTGAAGGCTCGGGTCGCCGGTGAAAGCCTCAACAGTTTTGTCACCAAGACGCTGGCCAAGGCGTGAAGACAAAAATGAACCCGTGAAAACCCAAGCCAATTCCACACTCCGCCGGCTCCGCTGGGTGCTTGGCCTGTTCATGTTCGCTCTTGTTTTGAGCGGCATCACCGCATTCCCTCTCCAACGTGAGCTTGAGCAGATCGCGGCGATCCGCGGCTTTGACCGAGTCGCGCCTACGGAGGTTGACAGCGGTCTTGATCGATGGATTCTCACCGTCCGAGACGGTCTTCGGGAGAGTTACGCCATCCGTCCGTGGCTTGCCTACGGCACGGACTGGTTGGCGTTTGCGCACATCGTCATTGCCGTTTTCTTCATCGGGCCGTTCATTGACCCGCTGCGAAACGTATGGGTCTTGCGTGCGGGTCTTATCGCGTGCGCGCTCGTCATTCCTCTGGCGCTGATTTGCGGCGCCGTTCGCCAGAAACCGATTGGCTGGCGGTTGGTTGATTGCTCGTTCGGAATCTTCGGCGCTATTCCACTTTGCTATTGCCTCAGGTTGACCAGAGCACTTGAAAGCCATGCCGCCTAGGTTTCCTGCCATGTACTTCCACCTGCCAGCAGAGCTGCAAGAAAGACTTCTCAGAGAACTGCGGCGATTACGCCTGCGTTCGTCGGTTCTCCGATTTCCGATCTTGTTGTTGGTTTTCTCTGCCGCCGCCGCCGGGCTGGTGTTGCTCAAGGGCGATTCTTGGTTGGGATTACCCCGACGATTGCTGGGAGACAACCTGTCGGACCAGGCGTTCCGGCTGCTCATGGTTGGGACGATCGTGTTGTGCGTTGCGGGAGGCTTGATTTACTTGCTTCGCCAGATCTATCGAAAGTGCAGTATCGAGCACCACCGCTTTTGCGCGCCCTGCAATGCCGTTGATAGCGATGACAAGGGTTACTGTCCGGTTTGTCGCCTGGTGCTTTCGGAAGAGGGTGGATTCTTTTTCACCTCCTATTCAGACGAGAAGAAGCTGATGGAGAGGCATGGACTATTGCCGTCCAAGGAGGCCTAAAGCCCGTGCTGGCGCAGGCGGCCGCCGCCCTGTTCCGTCCCATTTTTTAGACTCAGTTTCTGTTGATTGCACCCGCTTTTGGCCAGCAGTGTAGTGTGGTGTGCATGCTCTTTCTGCTCCCCAGGCAAGGCCGGGCTTGATTTCTCGCGCTCGTTTGCGTTCTCGACGGAAGCAAGCTCTGGGGCCAGAATGGTCTGCACGAAAACATTCTCATGGATGCCCGACCGAATATAGCCGCCGCGCGTGACAAACTACTGTTTACCCCGGGCCCGCTGACTACCAGCTCGTCGGTGAAACAGGCCATGCTCCACGATGCCGGCTCGTGGCACTTCGAATTCAACGCGCTCGTCAAAAGAATCCGCGATAAGCTGCTGGCCCTCGCCGGCCTCTCGTCCTCGGCTGGCTATGAGGCGATTCTGGTCCAAGGCAGCGGCACCTTCGGTGTCGAAGCGGTGATCGCCTCCGCGATTCCGCCCGCCGGCAGCCTGCTCGTGCTCGTCAACGGGGCGTATGGCGAGCGGATCGTTCAGATGGCGCAGTATCTCAAGCTGCGCCACGAGGTTTTGCGAACGCCCGAAGATGCCGCGCCGGACCTCCAGGTTTTGGATCGAATGCTGGGGGCGGAGAAAGGCATCACTCACGTGGCCGTGGTTCACTGCGAGACCACCACCGGCATCCTTAACCCGATTTATCAGATCGGGCAGATCGTCCGCCAACATGGCCGTGCCTACATCGTCGATGCCATGAGCAGCTTCGGCGCGATCCCGATTGACCTCGGCGGCGCGGGCATTGATTACTTGATTTCCTCCGCGAACAAATGCATCGAAGGCGTCCCGGGGTTTTCGTTCGTGATCGCCCGCCGCGCGGCCCTGCTGGCCACCGAGGGTTTCGCCCGGAGCCTGAGTCTGGACTTGCTCGGCCAACTCCGATGCTTCGAGAAAAACGGCCAGTTTCGGTACACTCCGCCGACCCACGCCATTCTGGCGTTCGAGCAGGCGTTAAGGGAACTCGATGACGAAGGGGGGATCACGGCGCGCGGGGAGCGTTACCGGCGCAACCAGGAGGTCCTGGCGCAGGGCATGAAGCGCCTGGGTTTCCGCGTCTATCTCGATCCCGGCGTGCAGAGCTGCATCATCACTTCGTTTCGTTTTCCCGCCGATCCAAAGTTCACCTTCGCCGCATTCTACGGCCTGCTCAGCGACAAGGGCTTTATCATTTATCCCGGCAAGATTAGCCAGGCCGACACTTTCCGCATCGGTTCCATCGGGCGCATTTTCGAGGCGGACGTGCGGGCGCTCCTGGCGGCCATCGGCGAGACAATCAAAGAAATGGGCATTCGGATGAACTGAACCGGCGCCGTGCTGCGCTCGCGCGGGCGCGGTCCGATTTCTCCGTCGGAGAAGCATTCCGGACCGTCGGCCTGCGGCGCCAATCGAACGCACCCGGCGCCTTCGCATGGCCAAACCCGCCGCCAATTCGTTTACCGCCAACGGACGAGCGTATCGTCCGCCTGCCCGTCCGGTAGTCGTCATCTGCCTGGATGGCTCCGCCGACGAATATCTCGACAACGCGCTGGCGCGCGGCCGGATGCCGAACCTTCAGGCGATGTCCGTGCGCGGTTACCGCGGCCTGGCGCGCGGCGCGCTCCCTTCGTTTACCAACGTCAACAACGCGTCGATCGTCACCGGCGTCCCGCCCAAGGCCCACGGCATCAGCGGAAATTTCTTCTACGACACCCAGACCGGCGAAGAGGTGATGATGAACTCGGCCCGCTATCTGCGTTGCGAAACGATTCTCGCCGCGGCCGCCCAAGCCGGCCGTAAAGTGGCCGTCGTGACCGCCAAGGAGAAATTGCGCGACATCTTCTCCGCCGGGCTCATCGCGCAGCTGCTGGCGCGGCCCGGTTCCGGGTCTTTTCAGGTTCCCGGGAGCGGCGCCGGCATAGCGTTCTCTTCTGAAAAAGCCGATCAGGCGCGCGCGGAAACCCACGGGATCGACCAGGTCGAGAAATTGGTGGGTCACCCGACGCCGCCGATCTACAGCGCCGAATCCAGTCTATACGTTCTCCGGGCGGGCGTCGCCTTGCTGGAGCGCGGAATGGCCGACTTCCTTTACCTCTCGACGACGGACTTCGTGCAGCACAAGCATTCGCCGGAAGCGCCCGAGTCTTTGGATTTCTACGCCGCCATCGACGCCGAGCTGGGCCGCCTGCTGGATCGGGGCGCCATCATCGGCCTCACCGCGGACCACGGCATGAACGCCAAACAAAAGCCCGACGGCGAGCCGAACGTCCTTTACCTGGAAAGTCTGCTCGCGGAGCGATTCGGCCCGGGGCATCGGGTCCTCCTGCCCATCACCGATCCCTATGTGAAACACCACGGCGCCCTCGGTTCGTTCGCGGTGGTTTACTTGCCTGATCGCAGTATGACGGACAAAGTGGCGTCATGGCTGATGTCCTTCGAGATGATTACCGAAGTTCACGACCGGGATAGCGCCGCGCGCAAATTGGAATTGCCGGCCGACCGAATCGGCGACCTGGTGGTCATGACGGGCCGTGATGCCGTGCTCGGACGCACGCCGGCGCACCATGACTTGTCCGCGCTCGAAGGCCCGCTGCGCTCGCACGGCGGGCGTTACGAGGAGATGGTTCCCTTCATCGTCTCGGGAGCGCTCCAGTCCGGCTACGCCGCCACGGCCGCCGGTGACCCGCGCAATTTTGATATTTTCGACTTCACCGTCAACGGAACACAACCATGATGGAGCTTGCCGGTTACGTTGCGGGACAAAAGATTGCCAGCCGCAAAGGCCTCGAAATCCACAGTCCCTACGACCGGCGCCTGATCGGCAGGGTGCTCCTCGCCGAAAGGCAAGAGGCCGAAGCCGCGATTGAAGCTGGCTTGGCCGGTGGTTCTGGCCGGGCGTCGCGAGGAATTCGCCCAGCTCATCACGGCTGAGTCGGGCCTGTGCATTCGCGAGACGCGCTACGAAGTGGGCCGCGCGCTAGACGTGCTGCGCTTCGCCGCCACGGAAGCGTTGCGGGACGACGGCGAGATTTTCTCCGGCGACATTTCGCCGCAGGGCAAGGCCCGGAAGATTTTCACCACGCGCGAGCCGTTGTCGCTCGCGGTGGCGATCACCCCGTTCAACCATCCGCTCAACCAGGTGGCCCACAAGCTCGCGCCCGCGATCGCCGCCGGCACGCCGATCATCCTCAAGCCGTCGGAGAAGACGCCGCTGACCGCGATCCGGTTTGCCGAGCTGCTGTACGAGGCCGGGCTGCCGGGAAGGTACCTGAGCGTGCTGCTGGGGCCGACCGAAGAAGTCGCCGGGCCGCTCGTGCGCGCGGCTCGAGTGGCGCTGGTCAGTTTCACCGGCAGCGTGGCGGTGGGAAAACGGATTGCCGAAACCGCCGGCTACAAGCGGCTGGTGTTGGAACTCGGCGGCAACGACCCGCTCATTGTCCTCGACGACGCGGATCTTGAGCTTGCGGTGGCCTTGGCCGCCGAAGGTTGCTTCCGCAATTCCGGCCAGCGCTGCACCGCCGTCAAACGTCTCTTGATTCAGGAGGCAATAGAGCCGGAATTCACCCGGCGGTTCGTCGAAAAAACACGGGAATACAAGTGTGGCGATCCGCTGGACCCGGAATCCAGAGTGGGGACGGTCATCGACGAAGCTTCGGCCATCCACCTCGAAACGGTGGTTAAAAAGGCCGTCGCTGCCGGAGCAAAGGTGCGGGTCGGCGGCCAGCGCCAAGGCGCGCTGCTGGCCCCCACCGTCATCACCAATGTCCCCCGCGATTGCGAGATGGTCGTCTGCGAAAGCTTCGGCCCGCTGGCGCCAATCCTCACGGTAAGCGATCTCGACGACGCGGTCGCGCTCGCCAACTCGACCGCCTACGGTCTCAGCGCCGGCGTTGTCACCAACGACATAAGCAAAGCCATTAAAGCCGTCAAATCTCTCCGTTGCGGCACGGTGAACATCAACGAAATACCCGGCTACCGCATCGAGAACTCGCCTTTCGGTGGCGTCAAAGACTCCGGTCTGGGAATCAAGGAAGGGGTGATCGAAGCGATGAAGTGCATGACCACCGTCAAGACATTCTCATTGCCCTGGTGACGGCGATGAAGGAAAGCTGCAGTGGCGCGACACCGCCGCGGCTGCGAACACGAAAACCAGAATGCCGGAACCTGAAAGCCACGTGGAGCATTTGAAGTCCGAGGGCGACTTGAACTCATCGCCCCATCGCCAGGCCTGGTCCGCCGAGAACATTGACGCCGAAACACGCCGCTGGCTGGACGAGGACGCCAAATACTTTCTTCATCAATCGTTGTCCACGCCCTGCCTGAATGTTCTGCGATCGTGCCACGGCGCGAGCATCGAAGACCTGCGCGGCCGGCGCCTGTTGGATTTCCACGGCAACAACGTCCATCAGGTCGGCTTTGGCCATCCGCGCGTGGTCGAGGCGATCGTGGCGCAAATGAAGGCGCTCTCGTTTTGCACCCGGCGTTATACGAATATCCCGGCGATCCAACTGGCGAAAAAACTCGCCGAACTCGCGCCGGGAGATTTGAAGAAGGTGTTGTTCGCGCCGGGCGGCGCCACCGCGATCGGCATGGCCTTGAAGCTGGCGCGCGCCGCCACCGGCCGATTCAAAACCATCTCGATGTGGGACTCGTTTCACGGCGCGTCCCTCGATGCGATTTCGATCGGTGGCGAGGCCATCTTCCGCCGCGGCGCCGGCCCGCTGTTGCCCGGCTGCGAGCACGTGCCGCCGCCGGACAATCGCCATTGTCCCTTCAAATGCGGCGCGGCGTGCAACCTCCTTTGCGCCGAATACATCGAGTATGTGCTGGCGAAGGAGGGCGATGTCGCCGCGGTGATCGGCGAGACCGTGCGCAGCACGCCGTTCATTCCGCCGCTGGATTATTGGAAAAAGGTGCGCGCCGCGTGCGACAAACACGGCGCGTTACTGATTCTCGACGAGATTCCGCACTGTCTCGGACGCACCGGCAAGATGTTCACCTGCGAGCATTACGGAGTCGTCCCCGACATGCTGGTGATCGGCAAGGCGCTGGGCGGGGGGATTTTTCCACTGGCCGCGCTGATCGCTCGCGAGGATTTGAATGTCATGACCGACCAAGCCCTGGGCCATTACACGCACGAGAAAAACCCAGTCGCGTGCGCGGCGGGGCTGGCGGCGATCGAAGTGATCGAGAGCGAGGGTTTGCTTGAAAACGCCCGCATCCTGGGCGAGCACGCCCTGAGCCGCCTGCGGGACATGATGACGCGGCATCCCATCGTCGGCGAGGTCCGCGGGCTGGGCTTGCTGATCGGCGTCGAACTGGTGAAGGAGCGGGCGACGATGGAGCGCGCCAGCGCCGAAGCCGAACGAGTCATGTATCGCGCGCTGAGCAAAGGGCTTAATTTCAAACTCACCATGGGCAACATTCTTACGCTCACGCCGGCGCTGACGATCACCCGCCAGGAGATGGACCGGGCACTCGACATCTTGGAAGAATGCCTGGCCGAAGTGGAAGCTGACGGTGGCCGCAAGCCGACAGCGTGATTCCTCACTTGGCCAGCAAAAGCAAGCTGTGGAGTCCAGACCGCCTCGGCGGATCAGTCGAGAATCCGCTTTCGCTGCGGGTCGTAGGGCGCGCGCAGGTGTGCCGTGGCGGGATACCGCCGGCCGTTGATGTTGATCTCGTATCGGCCGGACTGGATGAAATCCGCGTCCACGCCGCCGACGTGATTGACGTAGCCCACGCCGATGGCGCCACGGACGGTGTGCCCGTAGGAGCCGGAGGTGGTGTAGCCCACCGCCTTGCCATCGCGATAAATCGGCTCACTGCCCCAGAGCGTCGGCGCCGGGTCTTGCAATACGAAGATCACGATCTGCCGTTTCACGCCCGTTTGCTTTTGCCGCAGCAAGGCTGCGCGCCCGATGAACGGCTTGTTCCAATCTATGGCGAAGGAGAGGCCGGCTTCCAGCGGGGTGTCATCGGGCGAAAGCTCCGCCCCCCAGGCGCGATAACCCTTTTCCAGGCGCAGCGAATTGATCGCATAATGGCCGGCATTGACGGCGCCCAAATCCCTGCCGGATTCCATTAACGCATCGTAGGCCAGCGGGAGTTGATCCATCGGCGCGTGCAGTTCCCAGCCCAGCTCGCCGACGTAGGTGCGGCGCACCGCGCGCACCGTCGCGCAACCGACGCTCATGAGACTTGCCCGGCCGAACGGAAACGCCCCGTTCGATAGATCGGCATCCGTGACCCGGCGCAGCAAAGCGCGCGACTTTGGCCCCATCACGCCCAACACGCCGAACGCGCTCGTGACATCGACCAGCGCGGCGCGTTCACCGGGCTGAATGTGGCGCGTGATCCACTCGAAATCGCGGACGACCTGCGCGCTGCCGGTGACCAGGTAGAATTCGTCCGGGGCGAGGCGGACCAAGGTCAGATCGCTCTCGAAGCCACCGCGCTCGTTCAGCATCCCGGTATAAACCGTTTGCCCCGGCGGCACATCGACGTTGTTGCTGCACAGGCGCTGCAAAATGCACGCCGCATCCGGTCCTTTGAAGATGAGTTTTCCAAAGCCGGTAAGGTCAAAAATCGCGACTTCCTCGCGCGCTGCGCGATGCTCGGCCGCATGGCACGCGAACCAATTTTGCCGGCCGAAGGAATATTCCATCACCGGTTTCATGCCGTCGCGCGCAAACCAGTTCGGTCGTTCCCAGCCGTTCTTGGCGCCGAAGCAGGCGCCCTGGGCGGCCAGGCGATCGTGCAGCGGAGACTTGCGCAAGCCGCGACCGGTTTCGTATTCGCGATTGGGCCACGCCATCTGGTAATGCAGGCCAAGGACTTCGGTCACTCGTTCGCGCAGAAAGGCGAGGTTGTTTGCCCACGGCGCGAAGCGGCGGATGTCCACCGACCAGAGGTCGATCGTGGGGTGGCCGGCGATCATCCATTCGGCGAGATATTTTCCCGCGCCGCCCGCGCTGGCGATGCCGACGGAGTTGAACCCGGCCGCCACGAACAGGTTCCGCAATTCGGGGGCCTCGCCCAATATGAAGTGGTTATCGGGCGTGAAGCTCTCCGGGCCGTTGACGAACTTAGCGAACTTCGCCGTTTCCAAAGCGGGGATGCGGTGCCTGCCGTTCCTGAGCGGCTCGGCGAATTTGTCCCAGTCCGCTTCGAGGAGTTGGAAGGAGAAGTTGTCGGGCACGCGATCGACCAGCCAGGGCTTCGAGGAACTTTGGAACGCGCCGAGCACTAAGGCCTCGCCTTCGCCACGGAAATAAATGCCCAGATCGGGGTCGCGCCCGACGGGCAACTCGTCGAACGCGCCGGCCATCGGCTCCGTAACCACGTAATGATGTTCGACCGGGTAAAGCGGAATCGTCACGCCGCAGCGCAAGCCAAGTTCGCGCGTCCACATCCCGCCGGTCAACACCACATACTCGGCCCGGATGGTTCCGCGCGTGGTGATTACTCCGTTCGCTCGCCCGTCGCGGTGTTCGACGTTCAGCACGCGGACGTGCTCGAATATTTTGGCGCCCTGGCGCTGCGCTCCTTTGGCCAGGGCGAACGTCACCTCCTTCGGAATCACCTTGCCATCGTGCGGGAGCCAGGCCGCGCCGAGGACGTCGTCGATGCGGAGCAGCGGCCATTTGGCGAGCGCGGCCTTCGGCTGGATCAGTTGCACTTCCACCCCGAACCAGTCGGACATTGCCGCCGCGCGGCGCAGTTGGTCCATCCGTTCCGGCGAACGCGCGACAATGAGGCTGCCCACTTGTTTCCAACCCACGGCGTGGTCGGTTTCCTTCTCGAGCGAAGCATACAGCTCGGCGCTGTACTTGTTGATGGTCGTCAGGGTGTTGGTGGTGCGCAAGCGGCCAATGAGTCCAGCGGCGTGCCAGGTGGTGCCGCCCGCGAGTTGGTTCTGCTCCAGGACCACCACGTCCCGCCAGCCGAACTTCGTGAGGTGGTAAGCGACACTCGCTCCGATGATGCCGCCGCCAACGATCACGACCTTCGTTTCGGTGGGGAAGGGCGAATCCATAAAAACGCTTCAACACCCGTAATACGTTTCATACACGCGCCGCGCCTGCCTGGTTGCCGTGCCCCAATCCCATTTAGTTTCGGTGAAGCGATCCGGGCTTAGGCTTTTCACGTAAGCGGACGGGTTGGGATCGAGCAGTGATTCGACGAGCAGCTTGCCGATGCCGCCGGAGCCTGAAATGCCATGGGCGTTGCAGCCGCCGGCCATGACGAATCCCTTCATCCGCCTGCTTTCACCAATGATGAACCGGCCATCGGGGGTAAACGTCGGCCAGCCTTTGCCGACGCGCTTTTTCTCCGCGCCGCGAGCGGCGGGAAAAAGCTTTGCCAAGCTCACCTCGAAAGCCGCCAGGACCTTCCAATCGGGCGAAATTTCCGGCGGCGCGCCGGACATTCCGTAATCGCGCGGGTCGGCGTGAAGCGACTTCGGCTCCCAGCCGCCAAGCAACAGGCCGCCATCTCGCACCCGGCCGTAGAGCGTCAGTTCGGGGATGCGGAAGCAAGGGAGATCGGGCGTGAGATCGTCCATCGCCACCGTGACAAAGTATTCGTGGCGCACCGGGACGACGGGCAGGTCCAGGCCGGCGAGCTTGGCGACGTGATAGGCATGAGCGCCGGCGGCGTTCACGATGTACTGGCAGCCCGCGGAGCCGCGATCGGTGGTGACTCCGCTGATGCGGCCGTTCTTGCAGGTGATTGCCTCGACGCCGGTGGAAGTAACGAAACGGACACCCAGCTTGCGGCATTGGTGCTGGTAAGATTTGACCAGCGAGTTTGGGGTAAGGTGCCCGTCCGAAGGGCACCAGAGCACCGCTCGCGCCTGAGTGAAATCCATCAATGGCCAGCGACGTTTGGCGTGCTTGGGGTCAATGAGGCATGTCTCGAGTCCGGCCTCGTCAGCCACTTTCAGGAGCGCGCGAAATTCCTCGGCCCGTTTTTCACTCAGCGCGATGCGCAGCGAACCGACTTCGCGCCAGTTGGGTTTGAGCTCGGCCCGCTGGAGTTCGCGAAAAGTGGCGACCGAATGCATGGCGAGTTTGGCGCGCTGAACCGAGTCGCGGACCTGGCCGCACAAGCCCGCGCCCTGCGACGTGGTGACCTGGCCGACATCCTCGGCGCGCTCTAACAACAAGATGTCGGTCTTGCCTGCCTTGGCGAGCGCGTAGGCCACGCCGCAACCGACCGCGCCGCCGCCGATGATGATGATTTCGGAGTCGGGAAGTGAGTTCACGTGTCATTCGCCGTGCCAGCGGAGCATTTTGAGATACCACCGCACAAAACTCTCCACGTTATACTCCTTGTAAGTCGAATACGGCCCCGGCCGGTAAGCGCTGGAGCTCACGCCGCGTTGCTGGCGCTCGCAAATCTGCCAATCCTGCTCGGAGGTCAGTTGCCAGAAGGGCAGCAGCTTCTCCAAATCGTAATCGCGGCCCGCGACGGCCCCTTCCGCCACGAGCCACCAGACGCGGACGGCTGTAAGTTGCGGCCCAGCGGGGAGCAAGCGGGTGCTGACGCTGTGGTCGCAACTGGAATGATTCCAGAAGTTCGGCAACGTCCGAATACGCAGCGTCCCGACGTCGGCCGACTGATAGCCGCCCATCAGCGGGGCGACTTGTTTGCCGTCCATCGTTTCACTCACGTAGCCTTCCGCCAGCGGGGTGCGGTTGGCGGAGAACCAGACGTTATTGTCCGCGTCCGGGAACTTCGCCATGCCGGTTTGCGTATGGGTGACACCCAATCCGGCGGCGGCCCATTTTCCTTCGTTGTGCGCGACGGCGGAGGCAATTTCTTCCCGAACCCGCGGCGTCGTATCGTCCGCGTTGTAATGGTCGAAGTTGGCTTTGATGTACTGCGGGTGGTTGAGGTTGCAATGGTAACATTCGCGATTGTTTTCCCAGACGAGTTTCCAATTGGCTTTGACGAAATAATCGACTATCTTTGCGACCTTTGCTTTGTTGAAGCCTTGGGGGCGCAAGAGCGGCGCCATGAAACGATGCGCCGGTTCAAAATCAGGCGCGTCATTGGCAAGGCAGAAGTAGATCAATCCTTCGATCTCGCGCACGTGAACCGGCCTAAGCGAGAACTGCGATTTGTCCAGGTCATCCTGCATGCCCCGGCAGGCGAGCAACGTTCCATCGCGGGCATAGGTCCATTGATGATAGGGACAGACCAGCCGAGTGACGTGCCCGGCTTGCTCACCGCAGATCAACGAACCGCGATGGCGGCAGACGTTGTGGAGGCCGCGGACGGCGGCATCATCGCCGCGAATGACAATAATCGAATCAGTGTCAATTTCGATGGTAAAGTAGTCGCCGGGTTTCGGAATTTCGCATGAGTGCCCGGCAAAGAGCCAGCCACGCCGCCAGATGCGGTCGAGGTCGTGGCGATAAACCTCCTCGTCGCGGTAAAACTCGCCTTGCAGCGCGCCGCCCGCCTGGTGATTGGCAATCAAGCCGGCGACCCGGACGGAGGTCTGTTTATCGGTGCTCTGAGTCATCTTGAGTTTCCGCGTTCAATCGCACGACGGTGTCCAGCCCTTAACTTAGGCCCTCTCGCGCATCGCTCAATGGCCTGTTTTAGGGGTTTGGCGCTCCGCCCCGGAAGGACACCGGACGATCATTTCTGCAGATACTTCACCACCGCCGCGGTGCGGGAATGCACGTCGAACTTTTCGAAGATGCTCTTGATGTGGCCGTGCACGGTCCACGCGCTGATGCCGAGCGCTTCGGCGATTTCCTTGTCAATGTAGCCTTTGCTCAGGTAATCGAGCACTTCCCGTTCGCGCGAAGTCAACAGCCCCATCTCGTTCATCTGCTGGCCGGATTGCAGCGATGACGTGACCGCCTGGAAATATTGGCGGACCTTCTCGGAAATCTGCTCGTGAGAAATCGTCGCGGCGGCGAGCAAGCCTTCAATCGGCGCCAGCAGGTGCTCCGGGGCGGTGCGCTTCAAAACATAACCGGCAACGCCGCCCGGAGTGGCTTTGAACAGGTCCTCGCTATCCGCCTGCACGGAGTAGATGAGCACCGGCAGGGACGGCGCCAGCCGGCTGAGCTTCTCCGCGCAGATAGCTCCGCCCATGTCGGCGAGCGTGTGGTTGACCAGCGCCAGTTGAATTCGTTGGCGGGGGACTTCACGGATCGCCTCCTCGCCGCTGGCGAAATAGCAGGCCGATGATACTTGATGGCGCAAATGCCACGCGATGGCCTGGTGAAGGCCGCGTTCGCTTTCCACGATGGCGATGGTGAGCAACGGACTTTCTCCACGGCGCGGCGCGGGTCCTTCGGAGCCCGGCTTCGGCCCTGTGGCGCTTCCGGCAAAAGTGGACGCGGGCCTGGCGGTTGGCTGGGTGTGGATGGTGGCATAACTCCAGGCCAGCGGATTGGCGGCCCAGTGAAAGGCCAGGGTCAACTCGCGCGGAAAGCGCCGGCGGGCTTCTTCCCAACCCGCGCCGGCGATGGTCTGATAAATCTCCAGTGCCTTGGCCGCGGCGGCCTTTTCGTCGGACGTGCCCAGCGGAAAGTAATGGCTGATGCCGTCGTGCTCGATTCGCGCGGACAATTGGTCGGTCGAACCCGCCCCCGACGGACCAGGGTATTTGCGGCGGAGCAGGCGGAGCTTCCAGTATCCGACCTCAGTCTTGGGCAGGGATTCGTTTGGCGCGGCTGGCAGAGTCAAGACTCGCCGGACTGTCCTGGAAGAGTCGGCGGGGAGCGCGGCCTCCCAGCCTTCGGTGAGGATCGTCTGGTAGATGGCCTGGGCTTCCACGGCGGCTTCAACGCGGCGGGCGGAACCCAGGGAAAAGGTGCGCCGCACGCCATGGTGTTGGATTTTCACCGACCAGCCCTTGACGGTGTGGAGTTTGTGCTCGCGTGTGTACGTGTTCTTGAAGACTCGCCGGCGCCAAAAGCTCGCGGGGTGGGTTCGCGCGGCCGGCCGGGGCCACTGACTTGGACGCTGCTTGGACACTGTGCAAAGTGTTCCTCACGGCGGCGGGATTTGCAAGTGACGCATTGGATTTCAAATCCCCGGCCCGCACTTTGGCCTTCGACAAGGGGTTACGGTAAGCAAACGTGAAGCTGGAGGCAAGCCAGCGCCCTTGCCCTCGCGCCGGCAGAGGGTGGGACATCCCCCCGAATGGGCGATTGTTCCACGCCAGAACTCATCTTAACCTGTTGGCACAAATGCAAGCAAAACCAGGCGCGTCGTGTGCATTTTTGTCGCCGGGAATCAGACCAGAGACAAATCTGAAGAGGCGAACAGCTTATGAAAAGGGGCGAACTCAGACAGTGAAAGCAAAGCAATTATGAAAATGAACAGGCCGACAAGAAAAATGGGCCTGGCCGTCCTTGCCGGCGGCCTGGCCTTCGTCGGGGCGGCGGACGCAAAAGACGTGGTTGTTGATGGCAGCTTCGAGAACGCTACGCCCAACATCGGCCTGCCAATAGTCAGCGAGGGGGGCACCGCCAATCCGGGTGTGGGCGGTGGTTGGACGTTCTACAGCACGTATCTTTACTCAACTTGTTACACGCTGCCCGGGCCTCCCAATTCCGGCCTGCAATATCTGCGACCCTATCCCGCTGGCACGTATGGCATTGCAAAAAGCAGCCAGTGCGTAACGCAGATGGTAAGTCTTACGGCCACAACCACGCTTACCCCGAACAAGATTGATTCCGGCCTTGGCCAATTCACCATGTCGGCGTGGTTTAGCACCTACGAAACACAAGGCGATTATAGCATCCTGACCCTGGAATTCCTGGATGATACAGGTGCTGACGTAGCCATCCCACTTGTTTTGGGCGGCCAGATGTTCGTGGCTAATCTTCCGACCGGCCCGTGCGGCAAGTACACGGCCGTCAAGGATTGGGGCCAGGATTCGGGCAGCGATACGATTCCCTTTGGTGCCCGCACGGCGCGAATCACGATCGCGGCTACGTCGGTGGTCGGCGCTCCTGACGGATATGTGGATCTCGTTTCACTCGACCTCGTTGATGTAACTGAGACGAGGCCGATCATCACCAGGGCAGACCCACCCAACAATGCCATTCATGTCGGCCCGGTTGTGAACATCAGCATTACGCTGCAAGATCAAACGACCGCGGTGAACCCGAACTCGATCCAATTGTTTTTGGACAATAGCCGGGTGACGCCGACCATTCAGAAGGCGACCCCCACGACGACCGTTCAATATGCGGCGGGACTTTTGCCCGCACTTTCGGCCCACACCTACAAGATTGTGTTCAGTGACAACGGCATGCCGGTCGGAACTCAGACAAATCAATTCCAATTCACGGTCGCGGACTATCTAACCTTGCCAGCCTCATTGGGCAGTCCGCTCGGCTCGGAGGACGCCAGCCAACCCGGGTTCAATGTCAAGGTCTATCAAGTGGATACCTTGACCGACCCCATGGCCGTGCAAGCCAACCTGACAGAAAGCATAGAATTGTCCGAAGCGGTACTGGCCGGGCTTTTGGGGGACAATGTGGCCGATCTTACCCTTGCTGCCACGGATAACACGTTTCTTGTTCCCGACGTAATCAATTGGGTGAACTCGAGTGGCGCGACTGCCAATTTCCCCAATGACCAGCCTTTTCCTGGAATTCCGGGCACGTCGTTCAGCGACAAGAGCTTCGTTGACGAAGTGCTCACCTTCGTCAGCTTTCCCGCCAGCGGATTTTATCAGATGGGTGTGAACAACAACGACCAATTCCGGCTCAGCGCCGGGACGGTCGGCTGTCAGACGCTCCGGGTCCTGGCCCCAACCAATGTGGTCATCCCATGCGTGGCGATCGCGACTAATATCACCCAACTGCTGTTCGGGGGCAGCCTGCCGCTGACCCCGCTCACGGCCCCGGTCGTCTATGCCACGCCCAGTGGCAACCCGGACGACTCCTGCACGATTTCATCGGACCCCACTTTGGCGGGGAAGATTGTGCTGTTGGATCGCGGCACTACTAATTGTAATGATGCCATGAGAGCCGAGCAAGCGCAGAGCGCGGGCGCGGTGGCCGTACTCATGACGACGCCTGGCGATACGGGCTTCCCCATCAGGCTGGGGGACGTTGATCCCAACGTGAATATTCCCGTTGCGGTGATCGCCGAGAACTACGGTGGCACCTTGCTCAAGTCCTACCTGACGGCCGGCATTGCCGTCACGGCCACGATCGGCGGGGACGCCACCCCCAGGATCGCTGAGTGGGACGGCCCGAAAGGATTTGGCGCCGCGGACGTCACGGTCGGCTTCGCGGTGCCGGCGGCGGGTGTTTATCCGATGCGATTGGTTGCCGGCCACAGGGTTGGCGGGGCTGATTTGGAATGGTTCACCATCCAGCCGGACGGCACTAGAATTCTGCTGAACGACACCTCGAATCCGGACGCACTGCTGGCCTTTGCCGCCCGCAATGCGGGCGCGCTGCCGGTCCTGAATCCACTCAAGGTTTCCGGCGGAATGGTGACGATCTCCTGGAAGGGTGTTGGCACGCTTGAGGAAGCAACCTTGGCGCATGGGCCGTGGTGCCCCTCGCCCAACCAGAATAACCCGCAAACGGCGCCGGTAACTGGCGGCAAGAAATTCTACCGTATTCGGCAATTATAGAACGGTTGTAGGCAACCAGTCGGTGCCCTCGAGCAATGATCGCCCTCGCCCGATTGGATGTGGAGAAGGAAGGGTGGGGAAATTCGCGGTCTGGTCGGGTAATCATAAGGCCGTGACGGTTACACTCGACTTTCTTCCGGCCGTTTTGGCTGGAAGAACTTTGCAAGCTCAACTCGACCGGCTCCCCGGATCAAAGTTGGCTGTCACATCACGCGCAGAGCCTGTGGATAGTTGAAGCACGAGCAGTCGCAAGCGCATTGCTGTTTCGAGCGATCCTTCCCCCTCACCCCGCCCTCTCCCTTGGGGAGAGGGAGAATCGCCCGCCGCACTTTGGCCAATCCAGAGCGCCTCGAATCGTAGCAGCGCAGGACGCGGCGTTTCCTCTCCCTGCGGGCCAGGGTGAGGGGGAACGAGACGCAGCCAACCGAAATGGCCGGACGAATTTTGCAGGCTCAGCTCGACTGGCTCCCCGACTCAGATTCCAGCTTTGCGCGGAAGTTGTTGATCGCGTTGGCGCGGCTTTGGCTTGTTTCGCGGGCGTCCCTTTAGTAAAGCAGCGGCATGTTTTTGAGGCAGCGCTCGACACAACCCGAAATTTCCGATTCGCTGGAATTGTCGTTCGCGGAAGTCGCCAACAATTATCGCGAGATCGGGCGCATGAACCGGCTCTTCCTGCACGCCGACCCATTTCAGCGCGTGCTGCCGAATTGGCTTGGCGCCGCACGGTGCGCCGCGCTCTCCCTGCTCGATGTCGGCGCCGGGGACGGCTCGCTGGGCCGCCAACTGGAACGCTGGGCCACCGGCCGCGGCTGGAATTGGCGGGTGACGAACCTCGACCGCAACCCGCACGCCTGCCGGCTTAGTCCCGCCGGTTCCTCGGTCACCGGCTCCCTGTTGGAGCTGCCGTTCCCCGACAACCATTTCGACGTGGTGATCGCTTCGCAAGTGACGCACCACTTGGGGGACGAGGCCGAGGTGGTCCAACACTTTCGCGAGGCCTGGCGGGTGACTCGCGAGGGCCTGTTGTTGAACGACCTGCATCGCAACCCGGCCCTTTACGGCCTGGTCTGGCTGAGTGTGCGCATCGCCGGCTTGTCGGCCCCGATGCGCAACGACGCATTGGTCTCCGTACGCCGCGGGTGGTGGCTCAAGGAATGGCGGGAACTGGCCGCGCAGGCCGGGATTCCCGACGCCCGCGTCTGGCTTTACTTCGGTTCGCGCATCATCCTCCAGGCGCGGAAAAAATTCGCCAGCGCACCCGCTTAAGCAAACCCTTCCGAAGGTGACTTGCAAATCAGGCCGGGCCGTTTCATTGTGCTTTCGGGAAAAAACAACAAGCTTGGAATCGGCGAAAATAATGATGCCTCGTTCAGGGTGTGATTGGAAGTGGGTGCGATGCTGCCGGCTAAAGCCGGCGTTCCGGCCGCAATGGAACGCCGGCTTTAGCCGGCGGCCTCGCTCTGCGCACCCACATTTAATCACACCCCCTCGTTCATCAGCCTGGATCGGCCGGCTGATAATGGCCGGCTCTGCGCT
>WNGK01000377.1_pt1 | contig 50087 bp, 43 predicted proteins | sample 5400601 | NCBI WGS metagenome assembly WNGK01 (sample SAMN13153376, study PRJNA577476) | soil metagenome | isolation source: 60 cm soil or saprolite under Garry oak tree replicate 1 | place: USA:California | collected 2016-06-15 | reverse complement strand
GCGCTTCTCCATATCCCGCAGCTCTGGGGCAGTTGGGCAGGCATCGCGATGATCTTCGTTGTTGGTTGCGTCTTGTCGCTTGTACGCCAGCGGTCCAACTCCGTCATCCCTTCCTTCATCATTCACACTGCATACAACGCCATGCTGTTCGGAGTATTTGCCCTGAGCACTTTCATTCAAAAGGGAGTGCGCTAGGTCCTCTTGGCCCAAGCAAACGCGGGCTAAAGCCCGCGACTACGAGCTCGGTAAGACGTTTCGGCACACTCGTAGTCGCGGGCTTTAGCCCGCGTTCCGGGAGTGGGCACTCTCCTCGGTATGAGGCACGCTCGCTACCGCTAGCGGAAGCTAATTCACGTAGCGTTCATAGAGGGTCGTGCGCTGGCGGGGACGGAATCCCGCATCTTCAATGATGCGGCGAAGCTCAGCGTCGTTGGCACGATTCCGCGCGCCCGCCGCGCTGATGACATTCTCTTCGATCATGATGCTGCCCATATCGTTGGAACCGAATCGAAGGCCGACTTGCCCGACCTTAAGACCGACAGTCAACCAGGAAACCTGGATGTTTTGAAAGTTGTCGAGGTAGATGCGGCTGAGTGCGAGTAGACGCAAATACTCGGCTGCAGTCACTTCAGGAAGACTCCTCTTGGCGAGTTCGGTATTCTCCGGTTGGAATGTCCAGGGAATGAATGCGGTGAAGCCTCCGGTTTCATCCTGGAGATCCCTCAGGCGCTGGAGGTGCCGGATGCGATGATCGATTCTCTCGCCAACACCCACCATCATTGTTGCTGTGGTGCGCATTCCCAACCGGTGCGCCTCACGATGGACCATCAGCCATTCGTCCGTCTTGCACTTGAGCGGACTAATCGCATCCCGAATCTCATCATCAAGGATCTCACCACCACCGCCAGGCATCGAATCCAAACCGGCGCGTTTAAGCCGCCTAAAAACCTCCGGCACCGTCAATTTCGAAACACGAGCGATGTTCAGAATTTCAGGCGGCGAGAAACAGTGGCAATGAATGGAATATCGTTGTTTGATTCCTGAGAGCAGGCGCTCGTAATAATCGATCTTCAGGTCGGGATGAACCCCGCCTTGCATCAAAATGCCGGTCCCGCCCAGCGAAATCGTTTCTTCGATTTTCTTGTGAATGACGTGGTCGGGCAGGATGTACGCTTCCGGATCGCCTTTTACCCGGTAAAACGCGCAAAAGCTGCAGAATTCTTTGCAGACATTCGTGTAATTGATATTGCGGTCGATGATATAGCTGATGACGTTATCGGGATGGAGACGTGCCCGTATCCGATCTGCAGTGTCGGCCAGCTCCAGCAGGTCCGCTTCTTCAAAGAGTCGAACCGCCTCCTCCGAGCTGACCCGCAAGCCTGTGGCCGCGGATTCCAGTTTCGCGCTGATACTTCTCATAAAAACTCCGCGGCTCGGTCAGACTTGATCGCGCCAACATCCGCCGCCTTCTCGTAAAACAGTTCCAGAGCCTCAAGGCACGTACGATCCATATAATAATGCACATTCTGCTCGAGATACTCCTGAATGAATTCCTTCTTGATTTGGAGTTCGCTACTGTATTTTTCAGCAATGGCCGGGATGTTAGCCGCCCCGAAATCACGCGACTGTTTGAGAAGATCAACGACACCCGTATCTTTAAATCCTTCGCGCACGGCCCAGAACGCGAACACAAAGGGTAACCCAGTCAGGAATCTCCATCGTTCCACGAGATCGAAGACCTGCAGAGGTTCCGGTCCCAGACGCAGGAACGCTTTCTGCCGCGCTGCTTCGGGACGCTCATGGTCTTCCATGAATTTGAGAGCGTGATCACCTATCAGCATTGCCGCATCGCTTTGAGCGAGCATCGTGGCCAGGTCGGGCTCCGACGGCCTGAAGTCCGGATGCGTGTGGTAAAACTCACTGAAGATAATGCGCGAGAGTACAACCGACGTCCTTGACCCTTTGTCGAATGCGACGGTCTTCACTTTCCAAAGCGGCACGACACTGACGAGAATTACGCTACGCACCCGATAGGTTGAGGCGACCGCTGGCCCCGGCACAATCCGTGTTCCCTTGATGCGCTGGAATTCAATGGATGGAATTAGACCGATATCTACGCCGCCCCGGGACAATTGGTCAGCGCATTCCGCAGGTGTGCTGAACACTGGTTCGAACGCTTGTTTTTGAGGACCATCGATGATACCCCAGGCAAGTGGGACGGCATTGAGGTATTTGACTATCGAGATCTTGCTCTTTCCCATTCCTCTGAGCGCACGGCCATACGACCTTCTCCACGGCTGCGGTTGGCCCTGCCGGTTCACGCGCCGGGAGGATATTTTATTACGTAATTCCGATTTCCCGGAACATGTATTGATAAAACGGGTCGTTGATGTAGAGCTTGACCCAGTTCAGTCCAACGACGCACTGTTCGAATTGCTCAGAAAGTTTCCGATAGATCAGTGTGCTGCCCGAAAAAGAATCCATCTCCGCAACAATTGTGTAAGAGCGGCGGCCAGTCTCGGCGTAATAATCCGGGCTGACCGTGCGGCTACCGTAGGTCAGACTTTCTGGAAATAGTCCGAGGTTGAATAGCGTAAGATCTCCAAGGTGTTTGTAATAGTCCCGACGGATGGATGGTGACATTCCCTGGCTAGCTTGTGTGAGCATATCGAAAAGGTATTGCACGCGACGCCCGGATTCATCTTTGATCCGATACATATTTTCAATATGGACGAATTCAGTGAGAAGATTCGTGATGTACTGAATGGTATCCGGATCGTGCAGGTTTAATTGTCCCATGCCTCGTTCAGTCAATTGATGAAAGAACGCGCGAATGGGATGATCTGCAGGAATACCACGGCGTGTTTTTTCAATCATGCTCAGATTCCAATGTTAACATAGACGGCCTTGTGAACACATGCAAGTAGCCGTCGTTGGAGCAGGCCCATCAGGTACCTGGGCGGCAATACTTCTCGCACGCCGGGGGCATTCGGTGGTGCTGATCGATTCCCTGGCGCCGTGGGAAAAACCTTGCGGTGGGGGAGTCACCGCAAAAGCTCTTTCCAAGTTTGACATCTTCCAATCCGACCTGCCCCGCAACCATATCGATCGGATGACGATCTACTTTGGGGACCAAACCTCTGTTTCAATTCCATTACAACAACCGGTTGCCGTCCTTTCCAGGCGGGAACTCACCCAGTATCTGCTCAGAGAAGCTGAAAAGGCTGGCGTTTCAATTCTAAAGACCCGAATCACCCACTTTGAGTCCATACCAGGTGGGTGGAGGCTGGCCGCCCGAGACGCAACCTTGCAATCGGAATTCCTAATCGGTGCCGACGGCGCTACAAGCCTCGTTCGGCGCTTCCTCGGCACGGCACTGCAACCCCAGGATCTTAGCGTCACACTGGGGTATTTCATACCAGAGACGGTTCCGGCGCACATGAAAATTTACTTCCTGCCGTCCTTTGAAGGTTACATTTGGTCATTTCCACGGCCGGATCATGTTTCGTATGGAGTCATAAGCCGAAGCGAGCCTGGCTGGACGTCCCGCGCGAAATCCCTGTTGTCCAATTTCATCCTTGCAGACCTCGGCTCTGAATCCCTCGAGCGAGCGGAATTCTACAGCGCCCCAGTCCCCTGTTTGGGTCCAAGATCCTGGCGGAAAAACCAAATTTCGGGTAACCGTTGGGCCCTCGTTGGCGATGCGGCAGGCTTGGCGGACCCGATCACCGGCGAAGGAATTTACTTCGCCTTGAAGTCGGCACAGATTCTGGCCGAAACAATTGAGCGGCCGGAAGAATACGCAGTAAAGGTCTGGCTTGAAATTGGCCTGGAGTTGTCACGGGCAGCGCGGATGCACAAACGATTTTATCGAGGTCGATTTCTCGGAGCAGATTTCAAAAAAAGGCTCGTGCAGTTTTCCCGAAGAAGCCGTACATTGCGGAAGATTGTTGGCAACGTGATGTCGGGCAATCAGAGTTACACCAGTCTCAAAAAGAAACTTTTCTTCTCAATTCCGTCAATCGGGATTGATCTGATTACAGGGCGATCCGAACCAGCAGAACGCGTGAAGGGCGCGACGACGCCCCCTTCGTCTAATGCACTATCGGATTGACGTCCTCCCTGGCTTCGGGCTCGGTGAGTGTCGCTGCGGTCACTTTGTCGTCTTCATCTAAATTAATCAGGCGCACCCCCTGCGTCGCTCTTCCGACGGCGCGAATATCCTGCGAGCGCACGCGAATCAGTTTTCCGTTCGCGGTCATAACGAGAATATCCGAGTCTTCTTGAACGCGCATGATCGCCACAACTTTGCCGTTTTTCGCAGTGGTCTTGACGTTGATGATACCCCTACCGCCTCGCCCTTGAGTGCGATATTCCTCCACGCTCGTTCGCTTGCCGAATCCCCCTTCCGTAACGGAAAGGATCATGTCATTCTCGTTACTGGAAGCGATCATGCCAACAACGTAGTCGCCCTCGTCCAGGCGGATACCGATCACGCCGTAAGCCTGTCTTCCCATTTCACGCACCGCTTCATGAGCAAAACGGATGCACATGCCATCATGCGTGCCGATGAATACCGTTTCTTTACCTGAAACGAGCTCGGCCGCGATCAGTTCGTCGTCTTCCGGTGCACCCATCGCGATAATGCCTCGGGTTGTGGGGTTGCTGAAGACTTCGAGAGATGTCTTCTTTACCTGGCCCTTTCGTGTGGCCATGAGCACCGAGACGTTCGGATCAAAGTCCTTCACGGAGAGAAGCGCGCGAACCTTTTCATCAGCCGATAGATTCGCCAGATTCACGATGGCTTTACCTCTGCCGACGATGCCGACATCGGGAATCTCGTAGACCTTCAGCCAATACAGCCGTCCTCGATCCGTGAAAACAAGCATGTAGCTGTGCGTGTTTGCAACAAAGACGTTCGTGACCGCATCTTCCTCGCGCGTCTTCATGCCAATTCGACCTTTGCCGCCTCGACCCTGATTTCGATAGACAGATCTCCGTCCGCCGCGCGTCTCCGTATTTCTTCTGCACTTCCCGAAGTTCCTTAATGATGACCTGCCGCAACTTGGTTTCACTTGCGAGGATCTCCTTTAACTCGGTGATCTTCTCCCGGAGTTCCTTCATCTCGTCTTCAATCTTTTGGCGTTCAAGACCAGTTAACCGCTGCAGTTGCATCTCGAGGATGGCTTTGGCCTGGATTTCCGTGAACTCGAATTCGGCGATCAAACCTTCGCGGGCATCCGCATGCGTCTTGGACGCACGAATCAGCTTGATAATGGCATCAATATGATCAAGCGCCTTCCCCAGGCCCTCCAGAATGTGGGCCCGCGCTTCCGCCTGGCGTAATTCGTATTGAGTGCGGCGGCGGACAACATCCACCCGGTGCTCAATGAACGACCGCAACAGTTCAAGCAGCGACAGCACTTTCGGCTGGCCATTGACGATTGCCAGGTTGATCACTCCGAATGTCGTTTGCATCGACGTCAGGTTATAAAGGTTGTTCAGAATGACCAATCCCTGTTCACCGCGCTTCAGCTCGATAACGATACGCATGCCGTCCCGGTCGCTTTCATCGCGGATGTCACCGATTCCTTCTATGCGCTTGTCATTGACGAGTTCCGCAATTTTTTCGATCAGTCGCGCCTTGTTCACCTGATAGGGAATTTCGGTCACCACGATGACATCGCGATCCTTGCCTTGACGCTCGATCGTAGCGCGGGCTCGCATGGTGATCTGGCCGCGGCCTGTCTCATAGGCTTGCCGTATTCCGCCACGACCATGAATGATCCCGGCCGTAGGGAAATCCGGGCCCGGAATCCGCTCATAGATTTCCTGAAATTCGGCGTCAGGTTTGTTGATCAGATGAACGACGGCCTCGCAGACCTCCGCGAGATTGTGGGGCGGCATGTTCGTCGCCATGCCCACCGCAATACCGCCGGAGCCATTCACGAGAAGATTGGGAACTTTGCTCGGCAAGTAGGACGGCTCTTCCCGTTCTTCGTCATAGTTTGGAACAAAATCGACGGTCTCCTTGTCAATGTCCTCCAGCAGGGCCTCGGCAAATGGATCCATCCGGGCCTCCGTGTATCGCATCGCCGCAGGAGGATCGCCATCGACCGAACCAAAGTTTCCCTGGCCATCAACAAGGGGATACCGGTATGAAAAGTCCTGCGCCATGCGCACAAGGCTGTCGTAGATAGGGGTGTCCCCATGTGGGTGATAGTTGCCCATAACTTCGCCCACAATTTTCGCGCATTTCCGGTATGGGCGATTTGGCGTCAGACCCATATCGCGCATACCGTAGAGGATGCGACGATGGACGGGCTTCAGTCCGTCTCGTACGTCCGGTAGCGCGCGACCAATGATCACACTCATCGCATAGTCGACGTACGACCGCCTCATCTCATCTTCAATATTGACCGGCACGAAGTTCGACGGGGGAGGCGATGGGGGTAACGGTGGTGTGATGTCGTCTGCCATGAACTCTCCTTCAGTCCGTTGTGAGTTCTGAGTTGTGAGTTCTGAGTAAAACCTCTGACTCAAAACTCACTACTCAAAACTCACAACGCAAGGGCGGCGCAGCCGCATCCGCAAGCTTGGGATATCAAGGGTGCAGCCCTTGTCTAAATGTCCAGGTTTTTCACATCCAGCGCGTTCTCTTCGATGAACTGGCGACGCGGCTCTACAGCATCACCCATGAGAATTGTGAAGATTTCTCCAGTCTGCACAGCGTCTTTAATCTGAACTTGCAGCAGCGTGCGTTTTTCCGGATCCATCGTGGTTTCCCACAACTGATCAGGATTCATTTCGCCAAGACCCTTGTACCGCTGAATCTGTAGATCTTTCTTGCCAATCTCCATAATGTGGTCGATCAGCTCCTGACGATCTTTTCGGCTGGTCGTCGTGGAGTCCGACTTGACATGGAATGGGGGCTGATCCATTCCTCCGATGGCTTTGTGCAGCGCCACTAACCGTTGATATTCTGGACTCGAGAGCTGCTGATATCCAACGAGCCGCGGCGATTGACTGCCCTGCCGATACATCAACTTTTGGACGCTGTGCTCTTCATCTGTGGAAATCTCGACCACGTAGTCGAAGGCCTCGACCTTTTTGGCCAGGTCTTGCACCTTCTGCTTGTCTCCAAGAAACGCGCGCCCTTCGGCACCCATGCCAAGCAATAAATCGACAACACGGCCGTCGCGAAAATGACGATCTACCTTTTGAAAGACCGTGTTCAACTCGATGAGCTTTTCAAGGAAGCCGGTCAGCTCGTGACCCTTCAGCTGCTGTCCACCCTTTTCAAACTCCACCGTAAGGTTCTCCGTCGCTTTTTTGAGCAGGAATCGTGACATCTGCCGCTCATCTTTTATGTACTGTTCGTTCTTGCCCTTCTTCACTTTGAATAGCGGCGGCTGTGCTATGAAAATGTGGCCTCGCTCAATCAACTCTCCCATTTGCCGGTAGAAGAATGTTAGCAACAGCGTACGGATGTGCGATCCATCAACGTCAGCATCTGTCATGATAATGACTTTGTGGTATCGGAGCTTCGATGCATCAAAGTCATCCTGACCGATGCCGGTTCCCAAAGCCGTGATCATGGCGGCAATTTCCGTGTGGGTGAGCATCTTGTCGTAGCGAGCCTTCTCGACATTCAGAATTTTACCCTTGATAGGCAGAATGGCCTGGGTGCGACGATCTCGGCCCTGTTTTGCTGAACCACCTGCCGAGTCCCCTTCCACAATGAAAATCTCGGATAGCTCGGGGGAGCGCTCCTGACAATCCGCGAGTTTTCCGGGCAGGGACATGCTGTCCAACGCACCCTTCCGCCGGACGAGCTCGCGCGCACGCCGCGCCGCTTCGCGCGCACGCGCCGCTTCTATCGCTTTGTTTATGACTTTTTTCGCCAGCGCGGGATTCTCCTCGAGGTAAGCACTAAGCCCGTCATTCACCAAAGTCTCTACAATTCCCTTGACCTCGCTGTTACCGAGCTTCGTCTTCGTCTGGCCCTCGAACTGCGGATTCGGCAACTTCACATTGATCACCGCAACAAGTCCCTCGCGCACGTCATCGCCGGAAAGATTCTCCTTGACCTCTTTGAAGAGATTGTTGCCAACTGCGTAGTTATTCAGCGTGCGAGTCAGCGCGGACTTGAAGCCAATCATGTGCGTTCCGCCTTCATGGGTATTGATGTTGTTCGCAAACGTGAAGATCTGCTCTTGGTACCCATCGTTGTATTGCATCGCAATCTGAAGGTCGATGCCTTCGCGTACACCCTCGAAATAGATCACCTTGTCATGGAGCGACGTCCGATTCTTGTTCAGATGCTCGACAAACGAGACGATCCCACCGGTGTAGTGAAACTCGTGCTTCTTTTCGGACCGCTCATCCCGCTCATCTTCAATGGTGATTAATACACCCTTGTTTAGGAAAGCCAGCTCACGCAACCGTTGCGAGAGAACATCAAAGCTGAATTCCGTGGTCTCGAAAATTTCTAGGTCAGGCTTAAAACTCACTTTCGTCCCGCGCCGATCGGTGTGCCCCGTCATCTCTAGGGGACCCGTCGGCACGCCCCGTTTATAGACCTGAACGTAAACCTTGCCAGAACGCCAGATTTCCAAATTGACCCATTCGGAAAGCGCATTTACTACCGAGATACCTACTCCATGCAATCCCCCTGAAACTTTGTATGCACTGTTATCGAATTTGCCGCCCGCGTGCAACTTTGTCATCACTATTTCCGCTGCCGGCTTGCCTTCCTTGGGCATGATTTCGGTCGGAATACCCCGACCATTGTCAATGACTGTGACGGAGTTATCGATGTGGATAACGACATGAACTTCGGTACAGAAGCCGGCTAGCGCTTCGTCTATAGAGTTGTCAACAACTTCATACACAAGGTGATGCAGCCCATCTACCCCGGTCGTACCGATATACATCGCGGGACGCTTTCGAACGGCTTCCAACCCCTCTAGAACCTTTATGTGTTCTGCACCATAACTCCCGTCGGTTCGTGGAGCTTGCTGTGTTCGGCCGCTGCCCTCAAACTCAACTCTTTCAGTCATGTGTAACTACCTGCCTCACCTCATTAGGATGCTGATGCTGGTTCGGTTTTCCGTGGAAACACTTGGAGAAAATAGACCGATATTTGTTGGTTGCTGTCTAGTAGTTGTCCCGGAAGTCCGCTTCTAATTAGCGTCCCAACCGAGACAGAAAAGTAACGTCTATTCTATCAAAAACTGGTCCAACTTTCGTAAGGAAACCTTTGATTGAAAGCAACCCAAGAGGCCAACTATATGGTGGCTGAGAGCATGTCGTTGTACGATATTTTGTGGACTAAATGCTGGGATGTCGGTTGTATCAGATCCTCATCGGCATGACGACATAACGATAGTTGTAGTCGCTCGGCGGGTGCGCACGCAACTGGGCGGCGCTTTCGCTGTCTTTGAACTCGAAACTAACCTCCGGCTCGTCCGCAGTGACTAGAAAATCCAAGAGATATTGGTAGTTGAATCCTACCTGAAGGTCCTCCTTATCATAGTCCACCTCCAGTGTCTCATGAGCTTCACCCAGATCAGAATGACTAGCCGTAATCTCCAGCGATCCGTTTGCTAACGCAAGTTTGACTGTGCGTGATCGTTCATCAGAAAGTATCGCGACACGCTTTATAGCCGAGGCAATTTCTTCACGATTGATGGTTACCACACGGTCATTTCCGCGAGGAAGTACAGCTTCATAATTGGGAAATTGTCCGGTAAGCATCCGCGAGATCAGAAGCCGCTTCCCCATATCAAAAAAAAGGTGGCTATCGTCTCGCGAAAATCCAATCTGGTCAACGTCTGGACTTTCTGAAATCACTCTCACTAACTCACCCATTGCCTTTCGAGGTACAAGCACCTTGGTTTCTTCCCTAATATCCTCAAGCGGCTCGGATTTCTCAACATGCGCCAGGCGATGCCCGTCGGTTGCCACCATTGTGATAGATCCGGGTTTCAATAAGAGTAAAGCCCCACTCAGGGTGTACTTGGAATCTTCTGTGCTTATCGCAAAGACAGTGCGCGAGATTATTTTTGCAAGTACATCCGCTGGAATCTTTGCTGCACCGGACTTTGGTTCCGGCAGTACCGGAAAGTCCTCTTGTGGCAACCCGGCGATGCGGAACCGAGTTGCTCCACAAGTGAGGGACACCCAGTTTCCTTCGCTCCGCTTAAATTTGATTTCCTTGTCCGGCAGAGCCCGAACAATCTCGTACAGCCTCTTTGCTGGGAGGGTAAGTGTTCCAAGAACAGTCGTCTTCGCTGCGCATGCCGACTTCAAACCGATTTCTAAATCTGTTGCTGTAATTCCAAGTTCGTCTCCTTCGGCACGCAACAGAACGTTTCCAAGAATAGGAATAGTTGTTTTGCGCTCCACAACGCCCTGAATGAGTGTAAGCTCCTGTAAAAGATCAAACTTTCTGACTGTAAATTCCATAGGGTTATTTAATACTCCTATCAGTAGTCGTCTGAATATTCTCCCTCAATTGACTAATCCTAATGGAACTCTAGCTTTGGAAAAAAGAGATCTTGTGGATAAGGAACTGCGTATCTGTGGAATAAGTGTGAGAAAACGTGCCCTCTCAGATTTCCACATCGCGTAAACATAGCCGAGAAAAACTTTATTGAAATGAATCGATAAGCGCCTGTACTCGTTTGTCCAACACTGGATCGCGCCGTCGCATCAGTTCAATCTTCTTGATTGAGTGTAAAACCGTGGTGTGATGTTTATTTCCGAACTCTCGTCCGATTTGCGGCAAGGAAACTCCCGTTAGCTTCTTGCATAGATACATGCAGATTTGGCGTGGTTCAGCTACAGACTTGGAGTTGTTTTTTGATTTCAATTCCTGAACACGCATTCCGAAATGATCGGCTACAGTCTTCTGAATCATTTCGATGGTCACTGCCCTCTCGCCAGGGCCGAGAATATCGTGCAGAGTTTCCTGAGCCATCGGTAATGTGATCTCGGAACCACGAAGCGAACAGAAAGCAAGTAGTCGAACAAGTGCTCCTTCCAGTTCGCGAATGTTGGACTTAATCTTGCTTGCAATATAGAGTGCGACGTTGTCTGGCACGCTAATGTTCTGCCGCTCGGCCTTCTTCTTAATGATTGCTACTTTCGTTTCGAGGTCGGGAGGTTGGATATCCGCAATCAGACCCCACTCAAAGCGCGAATGCAACCGTTCCTCTAAGGTAGGTATCTCCCGAGGAGGACAATCCGCCGAAATAATGATCTGTTTGTGCATGTCATAGAGCGAGTTGAATGTATGAAAGAACTCCTCCTGAGTCCGTTCTTTTCCAGCAATGAACTGGATATCGTCAATCAGCAGGACATCGTTGTTGCGATAGCGTTCTCGAAAACTCAGCAGCTTGTCGTAACGAATTGCATTGATCAACTCGTTTGTAAATTTCTCTGTGGAAATATACGTCAAACGGAGTTCCTTGTTTCCCAGCTTGATCGTTTGCCCGATCGCGTGCATGAGATGTGTCTTGCCAAGCCCGACGCCACCATACATGAATAGTGGATTGTAGGCCTTGGATGGTTTCTCGGCTACAGCTAGCGCCGCAGCATGCGCGAACTGGTTCGACAAGCCTACAACAAACGAATCGAACGTATATTTTGGGTTGAGCGTGTTATCTATAGACTCAAAATCCAAGCGACCCTGAGCCGGTAACTCGGTGGACTCGGGAGGCGTTTTTTCCGTGATATAAATCACGCTGATGTCGCCAATGCCAGCCATCTTAGCCGCCTCGAGAACAACATCGATATGGTCATTCAACCAATCCTGAAAAAACGGGTTTGGAACACGCACGTAAAGCGCCTTGCCGTCGTGTTTAATGAGTTGCGTGGGTTTGAACCACGTGTTGTAGCTTTGTTGATTAACCTTTTTTTCAACAATATCTAAAACTTGTTCCCAGGTATTCATGGAGTAACCACTGTGAAGGGATAAGATTTCCACAACAATTTCCACACCTGTGGGAAAGTCATCCCAATCGGTCCGTGCCTTTCCTCAAAAGAGGTGTTATGTCGGCGTGAGAAACGGCGAAAGGGTAGCACTTCCGCTTCTCGTTTTCAATGATGAAACCGCTGCTTTTCTCCGACCGGTATGTTAAAATTTTTGGTTTTCGAAGGAGCGTGAATAGATGCCGCAGAGAACCTATCAGCCGAACAATCGACGTCGTGCGAAGACTCATGGATTTCGGCAGCGTATGAAGACACGTGGGGGTCGGCTCGTCCTGAAAGCAAGGAGAGACAAGGGTCGTAAGCGGGTCTCGGTCGAGCACTATTGAGTGCTTCGATACAGTGCTCATCCAAAAATCGGCCGCATCTCCAAAGGGTTTAAAATTGCGGAATGCGGGTGAGTTTAGGGTTGTATATGAAAGGGGCGCAAAGAAGGTTTCGCGCTCCTTTGTGCTGTTTGCGTTGCCCAACGGACTGGAGCACAGTCGTTTCGGTCTGACAACCCCGCGCAAATTCGGGAAAGCCCACGACAGAAATCGGGTCAAGAGAAGGGTTAGAGAAATTCTCCGAACATCACGAGCACTTATCCCTGCAGGATTTGATTTCGTGGTGAACCCTCGTCGTTCCGCAAACGAAAGGAACTTTGGAGAACTGCGTTCGGAGTTAGTGACTCTTCTCGGAGCAGATAAATGAGGACAGCTGGAGTTGTGATTCAGATGCTTGGCTTGAAGGCTCTACGTCTTTACAAGCTTGTTGTGTCACCATGGTTGCCGTCTGCGTGTCGTTTCACTCCGACGTGCTCCGAATATGCCATGGGGGCTATAGAACGGTACGGGTTGATTTATGGTGTGGCCCAAGCGATAAGGCGACTTCTCCGCTGCCATCCCCTGCACTGCGGTGGATTCGATCCTTTGAAATAAGAGTTTTGATTCCTGATGGAAAGACGGATTATTCTTGCATTTATCTTATCTTTCGCCGTGCTTTATGGCTTCCGTGCGCTGTTCTCCCCACCTGCGCCCGAAAGTAGGCCACCGGCAAGTGTTCAGGCCCCTGCGGCGGCGGCGAACCCTTCTGTTGAGAGCGCGAATCCGGTAGAGCCGCCCCACCCAGACCAGACTATTCGCGCCGAAAAAGCGGAGGATCTGGTAGTCGATACCCCTCTGTACACCGCGACAGTGTCCAACGTCGGAGGTGTGCTGAAAAGCTACAAGCTCAAGGCGTATTCCGATGCCGAAGGCCATCCCATCGAGCTGATTGAGCAGAATGCAGGGAATAAATTGGGTTGGCCATTGACGCTAATAACGGGCGATCCCACCCTGGATGAAGCGCTGGCCAAGGCGAGCTTCCTGGCCCAACGTGAACGCAATCGTCTTTCGATGGAGTTTGCCTCCAATGGCGTGTCGGCGCAAAAATTTTTGCAGTTTGATCCGGAAAACTATGAGTTCTCCTTGGCTACGACGCTTACGAAGGACGGAAAAAGCGTTTCCCATGCGGTGGTCTGGCAGGGGGGATTCGGCGACCAGTCGATCACACCAGATCCCGCCAAAAGAAATGCCGTGTATGAAGTGGAAGGCACTTTTAAAAGGATCAGTCTGCGCAGCGTTAAAGAGACGCAGGACTTCACCGTTGCTAGCGCGGGTGTCGAGGATCAGTATTTCCTCGCGCTGTTCTTGTCGCCTGAAAGTCCCATTCCCGTGAAGATCGGTAAGCAAGATTTCACGGGTCCTGACGGTAAAGCTGTCGCCGAACTCCATCTCTCTCTGCGGATGCCGGATTCGAAACCGCTGCGAGTGTACGTCGGCCCCAAAGATCGTCGGTGGTTGAGCACGGCGGATCCGCGTCTTGTTTCAGTCATCAGCTACGGGTGGTTCGAATTTATCGCTCGTCCGCTACTATTCTGCTTGCTGTTCATTCACAGCTACGCGGGCAATTTCGGTTGGTCTATTATTCTCCTCACGCTGGCGATCAATTTCCTGCTCTTCCCGTTGCGGCTCAAGCAGCAGGTTTCAATGCAACAGATGCAGAAGATTCAGCCGCAGATGAAAACGCTGCAAGACAAATACAAGAAGCTCAAATCAACCGACCCCAAGCGCGCCCAACTCCAAACTGAAATGATGCAGCTTTACAAGGAGCATGGTGTCAATCCGATGGGTGGCTGTTTCCCCCTACTACTACAAATGCCGGTGTTCTTCGGCCTTTATAGCATGCTGTCTGTTTCTATAGAGCTACGTGGGGCACCTTGGATACTTTGGATCAAGGATTTATCACAACCCGAGCACCTATTCATCCCCATTCTGCCCGTTCTTATGGCGGTCTCCATGATCATTCAGCAGAAGATGACTCCTACAACTGTCGATCCGGCTCAAGCCAAGATGATGATGATCATGCCGGTCATGTTCTTGTTCATGTTCCTGTGGGTGCAAAGTGGTCTGACCTTGTATTGGCTAACCAGCAACATGGTTGGGATTGGCCAGCAGTTCTTCATCAACAAGTATTGGTCTCCGCGCGCAGACAAAAAGCTTCGCGATCGATCAAAATCAAAAGAAGCGCGTGACAAGTGAGTTATGCGGGAAGATCTGCACAAGATCATTTCTGGTGACGAAACTGTCATTGCGATATCCACCCCTCTGGGCCGCAGCGGCGTGGGTGTGGTTCGCATGTCCGGCCGAGATGCGATCGGGATCGCCCAGCGCTTTTTCAAATCACATTCCTCGAATTCCCATCTGGAGCATCGAACGGCCGTTATTGGCGCCTGGACGAACGAAGACGCGGAACAACAGGTCGATGAAGTTGTCGTTACACTTTTTCGCGCACCGCAGTCTTATACGGGCGAAGACGTCGTCGAGATCAGCGGGCATGGCAATCCGTTGATTCTCGCGCGAATCGTAGAAAACGCGCGCACGGCCGGCGCGCGGATCGCGCTGCCAGGTGAGTTTACGATGCGGGCTGTAGCGCATGGAAAGATGGACCTGATTCAAGCCGAAGCGGTTCGGGAGTTTATCGAAGCACAGACCGAGCAGCAGGCAAAGACAGCCTTGAGACAGATGGGCGGTTCTGTCTCAAATCGAATCCGGCCTATCAAAGACAAACTCCTCGATATCATTGCCCATCTGGAAGCGGGCATTGATTTCGCGGAGGATGACGTCGATGTTCCCGACAATACCGCGATTGTTCAAATGATCTTTCCTTTGGCCGAGGCTCTGGAAAATTTGGAAGAGACGTTCGGCTATGGAAGACTGCTTGTCGAGGGGTTCCGGCTCGCGATACTTGGGAAACCCAATGTCGGAAAATCGAGCCTTTTCAATCGCCTTGTCGCAGCCGAGCGCGCGATCGTCACCGACATACCCGGAACGACACGCGACGTGCTCACAGAAACAGTGAGTATGGATGGCATTCCCCTGCGTTTTGCGGATACAGCGGGCGTCCGCGACACTTCAGATCAAGTCGAAAGCATTGGTGTGAAACGAACGCTGGAAACGCTGTCGGAGGCAGATCTCGCGCTTGTCGTTCTTGATGGCTCGGGCGCGTTAGATGGCGACGACCGGCAAGTCCTCGCCAAAGTCGAACACCTTCCTCATCTACTCTTGATCAACAAATCGGATCTTCCGCAAGCGATCGAGATGGGTTTGCTAAACGGTTCACCGAAGGTGCATCTGAGCGCGAAGACAGGCCATGGCCTCGATACTCTTCGGGACGCCATTCGAGCTATTCTCATGGATGGGAAAACCGATTTAACCGATGATTTAGTCCTGACGAACTCGCGGCAACACGAGGCAATCGTCAAGGCGATATCGAATTTGCGAACGGCATCCGGTGCGCTTGTTCGGAACGTCCCCCATGAGATGGCGCTTTTGGATCTGTACCAGGGCATGGCGGCGCTGGATGAACTGACCGGGGATGTCGTAACGGATGACATTTTGGACCGAATTTTCTCGACGTTCTGCATTGGGAAATAGTGATGTTTGATGAGAAATACGATGTTGCCGTTGTAGGCGCCGGTCACGCCGGCTGTGAAGCCGCACACGCCGCTGCACGAATGGGCCTGAGCACGGCGCTGTATACGATGAATGCCGACCTCATCGCACAGATGTCGTGCAATCCTGCAGTTGGCGGCATCGCGAAAGGCCACCTGGTGCGCGAGATCGATGCCCTGGGCGGCATCATGGGCCTTGCCGCAGACGAAGCTGGGATTCAATTCCGATTGTTGAATACGAGTCGTGGGCCCGCGGTGTGGTCGCCGCGTGCACAAGAGGACAAAGCAGGCTACCGCTATGTGATGCGCCGGATACTCGAGGAGACGCCGAATTTGTTCCTCAAACAAGCTGAGGTTGTCGAGATTTTTTTCGAAAGGAACCGTGTCGTTGGGTTTGAACTACTCGACGGCCGTCGAGTTGGCGCGGAGGCCGTGATTCTCACCACAGGCACGTTTCTCAACGGGTTGATTCATATCGGTGAGAAAAAATTTACAGCCGGCCGGAACGGCGAACAGGCATCCATTGCGTTGGGAAATTGCATCCGGAATCTGGGGTTCGATTGGGGCCGCTTGAAGACGGGAACCCCGCCGCGCCTGGATCGGCGCACGATCGATTTCTCCGTGTTTGAACCGCAACCTGGCGACCTGGAGCCGACGCCATTTTCATTCCGCACGACGCAAAAACTTGCGAACAAGATTTCCTGTTACATCACCCATACGGATGAAAAAATCCATTTGATCATCCGCAGCAACATCCATCGCTCGCCGCTCTACAGTGGAAAAATCCAAGGGATCGGACCACGCTACTGTCCGTCGATCGAAGACAAGGTTGTTAAATTCCAGGATAAGGATCGCCACCAGATTGTGCTTGAACCGGAGGGTGTAGACACGCACGAAGTCTATGTCAATGGGATGTCGACCAGCCTTCCGATTGACGTGCAGCGAGAGATTCTCAGCAATATGAAAGGTCTGGAATCCGCCCAGATGATACGGCCCGGTTACGCCATCGAATATGACTTCGTGCAGCCGACGGAACTACGCCCGTCGTTGGAAACCAAGAAGGTCGACGGATTCTTCTTTGCGGGGCAGATCAATGGCACAACCGGTTACGAAGAGGCCGCTGCTCAAGGTCTCCTGGCTGGCGTCAATGCCGCGCTCAAAGTGAAAGGGGAAAGGCCCGTAGTGCTGGATCGCGCGGATGCTTACATTGGCATTATGATCGATGATCTCGTGACGAAGGGTACGAATGAGCCGTACCGGATGTTTACGTCCCGCGCCGAGTTCCGGCTCAATCTTCGGATCGACAATGCGGACGAGCGCCTGACGCCGATCGGGCGCCGGATTGGCATCGTTAACAATGAGCACTGGAGCCTTTATCAAGAGCGGCGTGCACGGATCGATCGGCTGCGAGACTTGATCGAGCACACGCGAGTGGATACAGCGCATCCGTTTTTCGCGGCGCGCTCATTAGAGTTTCGCGACCGGCCAAGTTTCGTTTCAATTCTGCGCCGTCCCGAAATTCACATGGAAGATTTGATCCGGGAAGGTGTGCTGACGACCGAGTCTGTCCGCCGGGAAGATATTGTATCGTTGGAGACCAGCATCAAGTATGAGGGATATCTCAAACAGCAGGAGCGGGAGGTCGAGAAGCTGAAGAAAGCCGAGTCCCGGCGGATTCCGGAAGACTTTGACTACGCAGGTATGCCGGGGCTTTCCCGAGAAATCGTCGAAAAGCTGAGTCGTGTACGGCCGCAATCGATCGCGCAAGCCAGCCGCATACCCGGCATTACGCCAGCTTCAATATCGATCCTACTTTTTCATCTCGAAATGCGCCGCAATCGCCCGCAGCCGGAGACCATAGTGTAGTGTCGCATTTCGAAGTTCTTGAGTCAGAACTTCGGATGTTTGAGCTCGAATTGCCTTTCCAGCAGAAGCTCGCCCTTGCGCAATATTGCGATGAGCTCGTTCGTTGGAATGAGAAGGTGAATCTGAGCGGGCTTGGTGGTGCAAGCATGGTTCGGCGCTTAGTTGTCGAACCGGTGTGGGTGGGCCAGCAGCTGGGCCTTTCAGGAGCGTTGGCAGATATTGGTTCTGGAAATGGATCTCCGGCGATTCCGTTACACGTTGTTTTGCGGCTGGAAAGGACCCACTTGATTGAGGCTCGCATGAAGCGAGCTGCGTTTCTCCGACACATCGGCGCTTCCTTGCAATTGGACGGGTTGATCGTTCATCGAGGTCGCTTCGATGATGTTGCTCCAAACATCGGAGTAGTGGATTGGGTTACGCTTCAAGGAGTGGGGCTGAATATGCGACTTTTCCGCTCCATTCGTCAAATAGCCACTCATACTACAACTATCGTTTGGATCACCTCGATGGTGAAGCCAGTCCTTGAGCCTGTCCGAACTCTGGAAGTGCCCATGACTGGCCGGCGAGTTTTGTTGTTTCGATTGGACCAGTTTTGACCACCCACCGGGGCAAGCTGAGTTCCACGTGGAACGATCCCACTCTTGTCCAAATCACGAGATGCGGTTCGTTCCAGAAGCAGGAGTGATGCGGTTTTCATGGGATTCTCTATTTGGAAACCTGTTCCGGAAATGACCCTCTCCCTTTGGGAGAGGGTGGCGCGAAGCGCCGGGTGAGGGCTGGAAATGCGCCCTCATCCGGCTCTTCGGGCCACCTTCTCCCAGAGGGAGAAGGACACGAGCCTCGATTTCGGCTAATTTGGACACCAGTGGAACAATCCAGAAAGCACATCGATTTCGTTCCACGTGGAACACGAGCCCAAAATCTTGTAGAGTCAGCTCCATGGGAAAGGTCATTGCCATAGCCAACCAAAAGGGCGGAGTCGGAAAAACCACGACCGCCATAAATCTAGGCGCCTCGCTGGCCGCCGCAGACATGCGGACCTTGCTCGTTGATGTGGACCCTCAAGCCAATGCGGGCTCCGGCCTGGGTATACGCAAAGGTTCATACCCGCGCTCGACGTATCATGTTTTGGTTCACCGGGAGCCGCTCGCATCGGTCATACAGGCTACGGAGTTGGAAGCCTTATTCGTTGCGCCCTCTAGCCGGGAACTCGTTGGCGCGACGATCGAATTGGCGCAGGAAGAGGATCGAGATCAGCGGCTCAAGTCGGCGATCCTTCCTTTGGTCGAGAGCTACGATTACATTTTGGTGGATTGTCCGCCATCGCTCGACATTCTGACTGTCAACGCATTAATTGCCGCGCAGACGCTCTTGATTCCAATCCAGTGTGAATACTTTGCCTTAGAGGGCGTATCGGAACTGATGGAGACGATCCGTCAGATTCGTCGCCTGCGCAATCCTGATCTGGAGATTGAAGGTGTGCTGCTGACGATGTTTGATGAACGGACAAACCTGTCGCACCAAGTTCAGGAAGATCTAAAAGCGTTTTTTGGAGATCAGCTTTTTTCGACGGTGGTGCCACGCAATATTCGTCTCGGAGAAGCACCGAGTTATGGCCGGCCCATCCTGCTCTACGATATTAAATCTAAGGGGGCGGAAAGCTATATTCGACTTGCAAAGGAGATCATCCATGGCACAGAGAAAGGCTCTGGGAAGGGGACTGAGCGCTTTATTGGGGACACCCGATCTTGAAACCGATCAATTGACTGAAATCGAGATTGAACGCATCCTACCCAGCTCCCTTCAGCCCCGAAAGAGCTTCGACGAGGAGAGCCTCAATGAACTGGCCAGTTCTATACGGGCATATGGAATCGTTCAGCCGATTGTCGTTCGTCCGCTACCGGATGGTTTCTTTCAATTGATCGCCGGTGAACGGCGTTGGAGGGCGGCGCAGCGCGCCTCCCTGGCGCGCATTCCGGCAGTCGTGCGTGATGCCAGCGAGCACACCGCTCTGGAGATTGCTCTTGTGGAAAACCTCCAGCGCGAGGACCTCAACCCGATAGAGGAAGCTCAGGCCTATGAACGGCTTATCGTCGAATTTTCCATGACTCAGGAAGAGGTGGCTCGTCGCGTCGGCAAGAACCGCGCAACGGTTGCCAACCTGTTGCGGCTTTTAAAACTGCCCCCTGAAGTGCAACAGTGGCTTCGCGAAGACCGTCTCACCACCGGGCACGCCAAAGCTCTCCTGTCGCTCTCGGACCTAACAGCAATTCTCGAATCCGCCAGAAAGATCATTCAGGGCAATTATTCCGTGCGTCAGGCTGAAATGCTTGTATCACGGTACTCCAAAAGCGCCTCTGATAAGAGTGAGCCTGCTTGTAATCCAGAAACTCTGGATCCGAATGTGAAAGCTGGTATTCATGCATTGGAGCAGGTACTTGGGACGAAGGTTTCCATTCAGCAGAATGAAGGTCGGGGTAAAATAGAAATCCATTTCTTCTCGTTTGAAGAGATGAACCGCCTGTATGAGGGTTTGCTCAAGGCGAAGTTCTGAAAAGAGCGAACTCTCGCTCTATATTGTAAGGAGTCGATATGAATTTTCGCTCGAAAAGGACAGCCGATCAGATTTCGGGTTTTTTAGACAAGGAAGCCAGTTTGACCGGCGAGTTGGAATTTGTCGGCACGCTTCGTATTGACGGTAAATTCCACGGCTCGATCTCCACCGATGATATCCTGGTTGTTGGTGAGCACGCGATGGTGCACGCCGATATCAAAGTGGGCGAAATCGAAATCCACGGGCAAGTCTTTGGCAGCGTTGAAGCCCAACGCCGAGTTAAAATCTACGAAACGGGACGTGTGCGAGGGGACCTCCATACTCCGGTACTCGCGATGAGCACTGGCGCGATGCTTGACGGGCGGACATCCATGGCAGGCGATCCTGCGGAAGAACCAACCCTAATAACGCACGCTGTTGAAATGCAAGGCTCCGGTAGAAAAGAAGGAATTCGATGAGGCTGACAGAACTAGCTAAGTCCGCTGGCTGAGCCGGGAAGCTCGGTCCGGCGGACCTGGAATTCGCGCTTAAGAAGATGCCTCGGCAAAACATTCCTGAAGTCCTTGTTGGATATGAAAATGCCGATGATGCGGGAGTGTATCAGTTAACTCCAGATCTTGCTCTTGTTCAAACCGTCGATTATTTTTCACCCATCGTCGACGACCCGTTTACATATGGACAAATTGCTGCTGCGAACGCATTGAGTGATATCTATGCAATGGGGGGTAGCGCGAAGACAGCACTATGTATTGTAGGGTTCCCGACAAGCGTGGATTTGAACATCCTCGGTGAGATCTCGCGAGGCGGCTTGGAAAAGCTCAATGAGGCGGGTGTGGCACTTCTGGGTGGTCACTCGATTCGGGATGACGAAATCCAGTTTGGATACGCTGTTACCGGTCTCATCGAGAAAAAGAACATCAAGCAAAATAAGGATGCAAAGCCGGGGAACCGTCTGATTTTGACAAAGCCGCTAGGAACAGGTTTGATCACGACAGCCCTCAAACGTGGCAAAGCTTCGGCAGAACACGTCCTGGCGGCCGTCGAAACCATGTCGCAACTCAATCGTCGCGCATCTGAAATCTGTCTTGAATTCAAGGTGGATACCATGACCGATATCACCGGTTTTGGATTGCTCGGGCACGCGTTTGAAGTTGCCAAGGCGAGCGGCGTCTCGGTCGATATTAATCACCGGAACCTTCCGCTTCTGCCGGGTGCCGTCGAATACAGCCATGAAGGCTTCTGCGCTGGCGGACTGACCAACAATCGGGAGTTCTTTGCGCCGCACGTCCGCATCGCCAGTTCGATCCCGCCGGAAATCCAGAACATCTTGTTTGATCCGCAGACTTCAGGCGGGCTCCTCGTTTTCTGCCGGCCTGATGACGCCAGTACTCTCCAGAGAAAGCTTCAAACCGCCGGAATTAACGCCGTCGACGTTGGCTCAACCCGTGAACGCTCCGCCGACCTGTTGACAGTAAGTTAAGCGGATGTTATTTTTCCAATCTTTGTGTCGACTCGCGCGGACTGCCTGACACGTCGCCCGCCGTCTTATCCGAAAATTCTAACTTCAAGCTAAAGGAGAAAGATGTCAGTAGCCGCCAATCGATACGCCAGGGCACTCCTGGATGTACTCTATCCCCAGAATGCGGAGGCGGGCCTTCAGCAATTGCAAAGCTTTAGCGAGTTATTAAAAGACCAGCCCACCGCGCGGCGTCTCCTGGAAAATCCAACGTTTTCGACGGACCGCCGCCGCCGTCTTTTGAAGGAAATATCTGACGCGTCAGGTTTTGATCGGCGGATTGCGAATTTTATTGATATTCTTATCGATCGGAATCGGCTACCGCTCCTGGCAGAGATCATCGTTGCGTATCAGATGCATTTGGACGAAAGACTGGGAGTCGTCCGGGCACAAGTCACGTCCGCGCGGCCGTTAGATGGGCTGCAGCAACGGGAACTCGCTGCAAAATTGGAGCAAGTTACCGGTAAACAGGTTCGTATGGAGGTGGCTATCGATCCGTCTTTGATTGGAGGCGTGATCGCCAAAGTCGGCAGCACCATATATGACGGCTCCGTGCGCAACCAATTAAGCGCGTTCAAGAGCCGCCTCATTGAGGAGTAATCCGCATTTCTCACCGGAATCGTGGGCAACTATGCCGAGGGTGCGTCCCTCTCCCTCTGGGAGAGGGTGGCCGAAGGCCGGGTGAGGGTCGATAAGAATGCGCTCTGTTAACCCTCACCCGCCGCTTCGCGGCACCCTCTCCCAGAGGGAGAGGGACTCGGCTGTGGATAGTCACAGGCCGGTGAGAAATTCGGGCTAATAAGGGAGCGTCATGGAGATCAAAGCAGACGAAATCAGCAAGATCATTCGAGAACAAATCGAGGAGTACCGGGCGGGCATTGATGTCAGCGAGACTGGCAGCGTGATTTCCGTTGGTGATGGCATTGCTCGCGTCTACGGTCTCGAGAAGGTCATGGCCGGCGAGCTTCTCGAGTTTCCCCATGGCGTCATGGGTCTCGCGCTGAACCTGGAAGAAGCGCAGGTCGGGGTCGTGCTGCTCGGCGAATACACAGAAATTCGCGAAGGCGATCAGGTCCGGCGCACGGGACGCATTATGGAGGTGCCCGTTGGCGAAGCTCTTGTGGGTCGAGTTGTTAATGCTCTGGCGCAGCCCATTGATGGTAAGGGAGCCCTCTTCACAAAAGCGTCCAGCGCCGTGGAGCGTCTGGCGCCGGGCGTTGTGGACCGGCAGCCCGTGAAGGAGCCGCTCCAAACGGGATTAAAAGCGATCGATTCGATGATCCCGATTGGCCGCGGTCAACGGGAGTTAATCATCGGTGATCGTCAAACGGGCAAGACCGCCCTGGCCATCGACACCATCATTAACCAAAAGGGATTAAATGTAATTTGCGTTTATGTCGCTATCGGTCAGAAGCGTTCGACCGTCGCCCAGGTCGTCAAGACGTTCGAGGAAAACGGTGCTATGGATTACACCGTCGTGGTTTCCGCTTCAGCCAGCGACCCCGCACCAATGCAATACCTTGCACCATACGCGGGTTGTGCGATTGGTGAATACTTCCGGGACAGCCGAAGGCACGCCCTTTGCATTTACGACGATCTTTCCAAACACGCGGCAGCATATCGAGAAATCTCCCTCTTGCTCCGCCGCCCTCCGGGCCGCGAAGCATATCCCGGTGATGTTTTCTACCTGCACTCGCGTCTACTGGAGCGTGCGGCGAAGCTCAACGACGAAAACGGCGGTGGCTCGCTGACCGCACTGCCAATCATTGAGACCCAGGCCGGTGACGTCGCGGCATACATTCCCACAAATGTCATCTCGATTACCGACGGGCAGATTTATCTGGAAACAGACCTTTTTCACTCTGGAATTCGCCCGGCCGTCAACACGGGTCTTTCCGTTTCGCGCGTGGGCGGCAACGCACAAATCAAAGCGATGCGTCAGGTCGCGGGTTCGCTGCGTCTGGACATGGCGCAGTTCCGCGACCTGGCCGCCTTTGCCCAATTCGGCTCAGACCTGGACAAAGCCACGTTGGCCCAGTTGAACCGCGGACAGCGTCTCACAGAAGTTCTGAAGCAGGATCAATATGTACCGCTGCCGGTGGAGAAGCAGGTCGTCATCATTTTTGCCGGTACGAACGGTTACCTGGATGATCTCGACGTGGCGGACTGCCGGCCTTTCGAACAGTCGCTTTATCGGTTCCTCGATACAAGTTACAGCGGCCTTCTGAGCAAAATTCGCGACCGCAAGGCCATCGACGACGAAACAAAGACGGAACTGCAAGGTGTTCTCAAAGACGCTAAAGAGAAGTTCAAAGACGAGCGCGGGCGCGCCTCCTGACTATGCCTAACTTGTTAGATATTCGGCGCCGTATTCGTTCGGTCAAGAACACGCAGCAACTCACGAAAGCGATGAAAACGGTAGCCGCTGCAAGATTGCGGCGAGCCCAGGAACGTGTTTTCAGTGCGCGACCCTACGCCCTCCAGTTGCGAAATGTTCTGGGCAACCTTACGGTTCGCATCGAAAACATTGCGCATCCGCTGCTTGATATTCGTCCTGAAGAACGGATTCTGTTTGTCATCGTAACGGCCGATCGTGGATTGTGCGGAGCTTTCAATTCCAACATCATGCGTGTGGCTCAATCGTTCATGCGAGAGCATAGCGGTCAAACGCTCAGTTTGGCCATGGTGGGGCGCAAAGGCCGCGACTTTTTCAGACGCCGCGGGTTCAAGATCCGTTCGGAGTTCGTGAATATCTTTTCACGGCTCGATTACGGGCATGCGAAGGACATTTCTGAAAACGTTGTGCTGGCGTATTCGAACGCGGAAGTGGACGCAGCATACGTTGTATACAACGAGTTCAAATCCGTTATTCAACAACGGGTGGTCGTGGAGAAATTGCTGCCATTGAGCCGCTCGGAATTGCGGGAAACGGAGCCTCAACGCGATTACATTTTCGAACAGCCGCCACAAGAGATCTTCAACAGGCTGCTTCCACGCTACGTGGAAATCCAGATCTATCGGGCACTATTGGAGTCCGCCGCCTCGGAGCATGGGGCGAGGATGGCATCCATGGACACCGCATCCAGGAATGCCGGTGAGATGATTGACATGCTGACCTTGAATATGAACCGCATACGCCAGGCAGCCATCACGCGCGAAATCATCGAAGTGGTCAGCGGAGCGGGAGCTGCATAAAAATGGCAAACATCGGAAGAGTTTCACAGATTATCGGTCCGGCCGTGGACGTCGAGTTTCCGGAAGGCAAACAGCCGACGATTTATACCGCATTGCGCATCACCAGCGCAGGCTTCAATGTGCCGAGCCCAATCGACGTGATTGTCGAGGTGCAGCAGCACCTTGGTGAAGGCCGGGTTCGATGCATCGCTTTGAAACCCACGGAAGGTATGGTCCGCGGAATGCCGGCCGAAGATCTCGAGGGGCCGGTGTCGGTACCCGTCGGTAAAGGGACCCTCGGCCGCGTCATTAACGTCATCGGTGAGCCCGTCGACAAATTGGGTCCAATCGAATTCACGCGAAGAGAACCCATCCATAAGCTGGCGCCGTCGCTTATCGAACAGAATACTCAACTCGAGATGTTTGAGACAGGAATCAAGGTCGTTGATCTCATCGAGCCTTATCTGAAAGGCGGGAAAATCGGCTTGTTCGGAGGAGCCGGCGTTGGCAAGACCGTCATCATTCAGGAGCTGATTAACAACATCGCGACCAAACACGGTGGCATCTCGGTTTTCGCGGGAGTCGGGGAGCGCACGCGCGAGGGAAATGACCTGTGGCTCGAAATGAAGGAGTCGGGCGTCATCAATAAGACAGCGCTCATCTATGGACAGATGACGGAGCCACCCGGAGCAAGACTCCGGGTGGCTTTGACTGGACTGACAACGGCCGAATACTTCCGGGACGACGAAGGACAGGACGTACTGCTGTTCATTGACAACATCTTCCGGTTCACTCAGGCCGGTTCCGAAGTATCGGCTCTTTTGGGCCGTATGCCGTCGGCCGTGGGATATCAACCGACACTGGCAACGGAAATGGGTGAGCTTCAGGAGCGAATCACGTCCACTACGAGAGGGTCCATCACTTCGGTGCAGGCGATCTATGTTCCTGCCGATGACTACACGGATCCTGCGCCGGCCACGACATTTGCCCATCTCGACGCGACCACGAACCTCTCCCGGCAGATTGTGGAGCTCGGTATTTATCCGGCTGTTGACCCGCTCGCTTCGACATCGCGAATTTTGGATCCAAGAATTGTGGGTGCAGAACACTACAACGCGGCGCGTTCCGTGAAGGCCGTGCTTCAGAAATACAAAGACCTGCAGGATATTATCGCGATCCTGGGTATTGACGAGCTTTCTGAAGAGGACAAGCTGGCCGTCGCTCGTGCGCGGAAGATCCAAAGATTTCTGTCGCAGCCTTTCTTTGTTGCCGAACAATTTACTGGTCGTCAGGGCAAGTACGTCAAGATCGCCGACACGATTAAAGGCTTCAGAGAGATCGTCGAAGGAAAGCACGACGATATTCCGGAACAAGCCTTTTACATGGTAGGCACGATCGAGGAAGCCCTGGAGCAGGCCGCAAAGATGGAGGCGGTCCGGTAACATGGCAGAAGCCACCATCGATCTCACGATCGTGACGCCTGAACGTGCAGTCGTTCACGAGGAAGTCGAGGAGTTGCAGATACCCGGCGCGGAAGGCTATCTGGGGGTGCTACCCGGGCACGCGCCCCTCTTTTCCGACTTGAAGGTTGGTGAAGTCGGCTATCGAAAAGGCGATCGTTGGTTCTTCCTGGCGGTGGCCTGGGGATTCGTCGAGGTGCTGCCGAACCAGGTTCGAATCCTTGCGGAAACCGCAGAACGCGCCCACGAAATTGACGTTGAAAGAGCAAATCGAGCGAAACAACGCGCGGAAGACAGGATTTCGAAAGGTGGAGAGGACATCGACTACCAGCGTGCGCTCGTTGCGCTAGAGCGTGCACTGGTTCGAATCCAGGTTAGCCGCAAGGCTCACCAACCCTCATATTCTTAAGCTCGCACTATTCCAAGACCTCGGTACTTGACTCCGCCGCGGCGACAGGGCCGACCCAACTTCAGACCTCCTGAGGTCGAGGAATTCAGGGTGAACCTATACGAAGCGAAAACTCCCCTCCTTGGCAAAGGAGGGGTGGCCGCGCCATCAATAAAAATGGCCCGAAGGCACCTTATTTAGCGCGGACGGGGTGGTTCGTTCAAGCTACCGTTAGAATCTATTCGAGGTTGAACGAACCACGCCGTCTGCGCCAAGCTGAGGTGGCTTCGCGACATTTCATTGATGGGCGCAGCCACCCCTCCTTCGCCAAGGAGTATTCAGAGCTGTCCTGCTGGCCAGCTCCATAACAGAAAGGAAGTCGGCGGCACGAAAACAAAGAACTTATCGGCCTACTTCCTTGAGAGGGGAATTCCGGCTCATTCTGTTTTCTTCGTTTGCTGCAAATTGTCTAGCGAGATCAGGATCTCTGAACTTTCAAAGGTGCGGCGCGTTACGGGCGGTTCACAAGACAGCCGTATTGCGTGAAGTTGAAATATGCCCAACCGCCTTCGAACCTGCTGCTGTCCTTCACGGATACTTCCAAGCCTATGAACTCCTTCTCAAATGAACCTTGCAGTCCCGGTTCCCTCTTTACTTCAGCGGCGGCCAACTCCATTGCCATCACTGTTCCTTCCAGGAACTTTCCTGTTCTGGCGAACTCGCGATAGGCTGCAGGATTGATATAAACATTGTGGTCCATGTCCGAGCTTTGGTTCTGCGCCTGTCCCGGATTCTGAGCGTAGGAAAGTCCGAGATAGCTTCACGACTGGTGCGGCCTTCATGCAGGACCATCCATAATACTGCTTTACGCCCTGCTGTGGCACGAAATCGGGACAACGATGGAAGAGCAGCCGTCAAGAAATTGGTAAGGCAAAATGAAGAAATACAAATTCAAGGCGAAGATTGAGGCGGGCGACGGCGGAGGGGCTCATGTCCTTTTTCCGTACGATACAGAAAAGGAATTCGGCACCAACGGAAGAGTGGCTGTAAAGGCAACCTTCAACGGTGTGCCTTACACGGGTTCACTCATCAAGTATGGTAATCCACGCCACATGCTCGGTATCCTCAAAGCCATACGCGAGCAAATTGGCAAGGTGCCTGGCGACACAATTGAAGTCGTGGTCTGGAAAGATGACGAGGTAAGAGCGCTTGAAGTGCCTGCTCCATTTGAAAAGCTGATGAAGAAGGAAGGACTGTTTCCGTTTTTCGAAAAACTAAGCTACACCCACCGCAAGGAGTATTGCCGCTGGATCAGCGACGCCAAAAAGGAAGAAACACGATTGCAGAGACTAAAGAAAGCCATTGAGATGCTTAGGAAGGGAGTAAGGACTCCGGGGTAGTGCAGCGCTGTTTGCGCTTTTCCGACAAATCATGCCGAAGGCGGGACTCGAACCCGCCTGTTCACCTGATTCTAAATAAGTTAGTGATTCCACTCGGCCGCCTGGCGCACTCCTGCGACAACAAATCCAGGACACGAAGGATCGTTGAACGACACCGCAATGACGGCCATAATTGCCCGCGCAGTTGAAATCGTCGGGGAAATCACGAGTGTCGAACCCTTCGCAACCGGAAGAGGCGTAGTACGTACACGGCGACTGCTCGTGAAGCGTTTTGGCAAAAAGTTCGCTTGCCTTGGGATTTTCTCCAAACTAGACCACTACCCGAGATTTTGCCTTCCGAAAGATGTTTCCGCAGGCATGCATGCCTTTTGCGCCGTCCGAAAAAAGTCCCCGCAGACCTGCGAAACATTTTCGCCGTCCGAAAAAAGTTTGCGCAGGCGCGTATGCCTTTTGAAACATCCGCGAAAAGTTTCCGCAGCCATCAACACCTTTTCCGCGACCGGGAAGTTTTTTGTTCAGCGCCTCCCAAGCTGGAACACAGGACGTGAAGAGGAGTTACGCACCGTCTTGAGAACGTCTCCATCAAACTTGATCCGGCGCAGATCCAGGCGTTGCGGAAGATCGCAACGATGAAGTCCATTCCCTATCAGATTGATTCGACAATGGATGGCTGAGGGTATCCGCCGAGAACTCCAGCTGGACAACCATTTCCTCGTATTCCGCCACCAACCACGAAGAGAACAATTGCGTTGCTGCGACGAACGATGCTTGAATAAAATCGTTTTCCATCCTGACGAGCCGGTGCTCGCTCGCTCCACATGGATGCACCGGCGCTTGTCAGTGCTTGCTTTTGGGTGAGAAACTCTCCGTGGCGAAGGGGACGCGAGTGTGAAGATTGCGATGTTTTCCTGGGAGGCGTTGCACGGGTGGGCGGTGGGAGGGGTGGCGGCGCATGTGACGGAATTGGCGGCGGCGCTTCAGCGCAAAGGCCACGAGGTGCACGTGTTTACCCGGCCGGCCTACGGCAGCGGCGGGGTGTTCTGCCACGACGGCGTCTGGTATCATTATTGTCCGCACAACTTGAACCGCAGTTTCGTGGACGAGATCCAGGAAATGTGCCGGTCGTTCGTCTGGCACTTCTTCCAACACGAAGATACGGACGGTCATTACGACATCGTCCACGCGCACGACTGGCTCGCGGCCAACGCGATGGTCTGGATCAAACGGGGGCGACCGGATCACGGGGCGGTGTTGACGATGCACTCGACCGAGTACGGCCGCTGCGGGAACAATTTTTGGGGCGGCACGTCGGCGCGCATCCGCGACCATGAACGCCACGGCACGTACTGCGCCGACCGGGTGATCGCCGTCAGCGGCGCGCTGAAGGGCGAGTTGATGTGGATGTACAACCTGCCGGACTGGAAGTGCTGGATGATCTACAACGGCGTTTCCTACGGGAAATTCGACGGCTGGCTCGACCCCGGCGGCGTCAAGGCCCGGTACGGCATCGGGCCGATGGATCCAACGGTGTTGTTCTGCGGCCGGCTGGCCCTGCAGAAGGGACCGGACCTGTTGATGGAGACCATCCCGGGCTTGTTGCGGTACTATCCGCACGCCAAGTTCATCTTCGTCGGCGAAGGCCATCTGCGCGGCGACTTGGAGGGGCGGGCCCGCCAACTTGGCGTGGCCCCCGCCGTCCGCTGGCTTGGCATGCTCAACAGCCAGCAACATGCCGAACTGTTCAAGGCCTGCGACGCGGTCTGCGTGCCGAGCCGCAACGAGCCGTTCGGCATCGTGGTGCTCGAAGGCTGGGCTGCCCGCAAGCCGGTCGTGGCCACCAACCACGGCGGCCCCGGCGAGTTTGTCTGGCACAACGTCAACGGCCTGAAAATCCACCCCGCCGTCGAATCCGTCGGCTGGGGGTTGGGCACGTTATTCACCAACTGGGAGTGGGCCCGGTGGATGGGCCGCAACGGACGCATCGCCGTCGAGACCGCGTTCACGTGGGACAACATCGCAGAGACAACGCTGGAGTGTTACCGGTCCTTGGTCTGAACCTTCAAACGAACAGCACAGGAGGCACAGGTATGAGAACAACGACAAGGGAACCCGCAAGCAGCCCAACCGGGACTGAGACGATGGCCGAGAAGGCCATCATCGAATTCAAGATCACGGTCCCCCAGGCCCGCGCCGTCGCCCTGGCGGGCACGTTCAACGGATGGGATCCCAGCCGCACGCTTTTGCGCAACGAAGGCGGTGGCCTGTGGCGGGTTTTCCTCGCGGTCGGTCCCGGCCAGTACGAGTACCGCTACGTGGTGGATGGCCGGTGGCAGGACGACCCCAACGCCAAGGAATCCGTCCCGAATCCATTCGGCGGCCGCAATGCGGTGCTGGTGGTGCCCGCGGCACCGCGACGGGCTTCCGCAGCCGCCGTCCCCGATTAGGCGGGTTGCTGCAATCCGTAGAATTGGCGCATGCCACCGCACCCGGCAGTTGCCAAGACCACCAGGCCACCGCTACGGTCGTTACCGGCGGTCGCGTCGCCGTTTAGTTTGTTGTCGGGCGAAGACCTGAAACAGCTCGCCACCGGCGCGCATTCGCATTTATACACGAAACTCGGCGCACAGCCGGTCGGCCTGCCCGGCGTCGAAGGCGTGTACTTCGCGGTTTGGGCGCCGCGGGCATCGGCGGTGTCGGTAGTCGGCGACTTCAACCAGTGGCAGACCGGCGCGCATCCGCTGCGGCGCTCCCGCGATTCGGGCGTATGGGAAACGTTTGTGCCCGCCGTCGCGCGCGGAACCAACTACAAGTTCCGGCTGACGACTGCGCCCGGCCCGGTGGTGGAGAAAGCCGACCCGTTTGCGTTTCACGCCGAACTGCCGCCGCGCACGGCCTCGGTAGTGTGGGACTTGGACTACGACTGGGGCGATGGCGCGTGGTTGGAAGAACGACGCCGGCATCATTGGCGCGCCCGGCCCATTTCGATCTACGAGGTTCATCTCGGCTCATGGATGCGCCTGCCGGAAGAAGGCCATCGCTGGCTGACCTACCGGGAGCTGGCGCCGAAGCTGGCGGCGCACGCCCGCGAGATGGGCTTCACGCACATCGAGTTGCTGCCGTTGGCGGAACATCCGTTTTACGGTTCGTGGGGCTACCAGCCGACCGGCTTTTTCGCGCCCACCAGCCGCTACGGCACGCCGCAGGACCTGATGTACTTCGTGGACCATCTGCACCGGCATGGGCTGGGAGTAATCTTCGATTGGGTGCCGCTGACTTTTCCGTATGACCCACATGGTCTGGCACGGTTCGACGGCCAGTGCTTGTTCGAGCACGCTGATCCGCGGGACCATCATCATCCGCAATGGGGCAGCGTGATGTTCGATTATGGCCGGCCTGAGGTGCGCAGTTTCCTGTTGAGCAACGCGCTGTTCTGGTTGCGTCAGTATCACGCCGACGGCCTGCGGGCCGACGCGGTGTCGTACATGGTGTACCGTGATTACGGCCGCCGACCCGGTCAGTGGAGGCCAAACCGGAATGGCGGTCGCGAGAATGTAGAGGCGGTGGCGTTTCTGCAGCAATTGCACGAGGAGATCGCCGCCGAGTTTCCCGATGTCTTGACCTTCGCGGAGGAAGCCACCACCTATCCGCAGGTGTCGCGTCCGACGCACGTGGGCGGGCTGGGGTTTACGTTCAAATGGGACATGGGTTGGATGCACGACACGCTGGAGTACGTGGGCAAAGCGTTCCATGCGCGTCGCGGTCAATTGAACAAGCTGACGTTCCGCATGCTGTACGCGTGGGCGGAAAACTTCGTGCTGCCGCTCTCGCACGACGAAGTAGTGCACCTCAAACGCTCGCTGCTCAACAAGCTGCCCGGCAACCACTGGGACAAGTTCGCTGGGCTGCGCCTGCTGTACGGTTACATGTACGGCCAGCCCGGTAAGAAACTGCTTTTCATGGGCGGCGAGTTCGGCCAGTGGCGCGAATGGAATCACGACCAGAGCCTCGACTGGCATCTGCTCCACGAGCCAGCCCACCGTGGAATCCAGCACTGGGTGCGCGACCTCAACCAGGCTTACGCGCAATTGCCCGCGTTGCACGAAGGCGACTGCGAGCCGGCCGGTTTCGAGTGGATCGACTGCCACGACCACAACAATCAAGTCCTCACATTCCTGCGCAAAGGCCGAAGCGACCAGCCGCCGGTCCTCGTCGTCTGCCATTTCCTGCCCGGCGTCATCCGCAACTACCGCGTCGGCATCCCGTGGCCGGGCCTGTGGCGCGAGGCGCTCAACAGCGACGCCTCTCACTACGGCGGCAGCGGCAACGGCAATTGCGGCGGTCTGCAGGCCGAGGAGCAGGGCTGCCACGGCCGTCCCTACTCGCTGAACCTCACTGTGCCGCCGTTGGCCGCATTGTTCTTCGTGCACGAGCCGAAGGAGAACTCCGTTCATGCCTGAGGTTTATCACGCGATCGGGTTGAACATGCATCAGCCGCTCGGCAACCTGATCGCGCTGCACAATTCGCCCGAACGCTGGGAAGCCAGACAAATCCTCTGGTGCTACGACCGGCCCACGCGGATGCTCGAAGGCTACGAAGACGTCGCCCGACTGCACCTGGATTTCTCCGGCACGCTCTTGAAACAACTCGAAGACCCCGGTGTGCGCGAGACGTTCGCCGACGTGGTCAGCATCGCCGACTTCCTCGACCGGTACCGGTGCTCCAACATCGAGTTTCTCGGCACCGGCTTGTACCACCCCGTGTATCCGCTGATTCCGCCCAGCGACTGGGACACGCAGACCGCGTGGTGGCTCGGCCTCGGCCGGCATTTGTTGGGCCGCGATCAATTCCCCGGCTTCTGGCCGCCGGAGATGGGATTCTGCATGGAGATGATCCCGTCGCTCGCCCGGCACGGCTATCAGTACGTGATCGTGGACTGCTGGTACATCAAACCGAAACGACCGATGCGCTGGGAGGAGTTGCGTTACCGGCAGAAGAAAGGCTGGGACGTAGAAGAGCGGCAGCTCATCAACGGCGCGTACGACCGGATCCTGACGGCGGAGACAAGCTGCAATTTCTTCTGGGGCAGCTGCTGGGTGCACCGGTCGTTCGACGAGCTGGAGCAGGCTTACCATTTGTTGGACACGGCCATGGCGAAACTGAAATGATCATCTACAATCTGTTCCCATTGCTGGCCGGGCCGTTTGCGTGGTGGGCCGAGCATTTCCAGCGCGCGGCGTTGATGGGGTTCGACTGGATGTTCGTCAACCCGATCCAGTTTCCCGGCTACTCCGGCAGCCTCTACTCGATCTCCGATTATTTCCGCTACAACCCGCTGGTGCTGGATTCGGCCGACGCGACTTCGCAGGAGGAACAGGTCCGCCGAATGGTCGCGCGGGGGCACGAGCACGGCCTGAAAATGATGATTGACCTCGTCATCAATCACTGCGCGTTTGACGCGCCGCTGACCAAGCAGCATCCGGAGTGGTTCAAGCACGAGCACGGACGGCTCGCGCATCCGTCCTGCAAACACGCCGACCAGTCCGTGGTGTGGGGCGACCTCGTGCAGTTCGACCACCGGCACACGCGCGACCCGGAAGGCTTGTACCGCTATTGCCTGAGCCTGGTGGAGCATCTGCTGGAACTCGGCTTCGACGGTTTCCGTTGCGACTCGGCGTACCAGGTGCCGGCGGACTTCTGGCACCGCTTCATCGGCGAAGTAAAGTCGCGCCGCCGCGACATCGTGTTCATCGCCGAAACTCTCGGTTGCACTGCCGATCGGACACTGGAGACTGCGCGGGCCGGCTTCGATTACATTTTCAACAGCGCCAAGTGGTGGGACTTCAACGAGCCGTGGTTAATCGAGCAGTACCACCTGACCCGCGAGGTCTCTCCCTCGATCGCCTTCGCGGAAAGCCACGACACCGAGCGGCTCGCCGACGAACTGGATGGCAACGTCGCCGGGTTGAAGCAGCGCTACCTGTTCACAGCGTTGTTTTCGGCTGGCGTGCTGATGCCGGTCGGGTTTGAGTTTGGCTTTCGCAAACGCCTGCACGTCGTCCAGTCCCGGCCCAGCGACTGGGAAACGACCGACCTTGACCTGCGGCCGTTCATCACCGCGGTCAACCGCATCAAGCGGCAATACCCGCTGTTTCAGGAAGAATGCCCGACCAGCGTCCTGCCGCACCACAACCCGAACATCTTGTTGCTCTGGAAGGCCGGCACGCGCGTGCCGTTCGAGTTGCTGCTCATCCTGAACAAGGATATCCACAGCCACCAGGAGTTCGCGACCGATCACTTCCGGCACTTCGTCCAGGCCGGCGCGCCGTTGCGCGACGTTTCGCCGGAGTATCGCTTGGAGTATATTCCCGAGCCGTTTCACTACGCACTGCGTCCCGGTCAGGGGATTGTGCTGGTCACAACGCGCAATGGAAGTCGCCTATGAAAGCTGCACAAATGTCACTGCGCCGGAAAAACACATTAATTTATCGGACATCATGAATATCAGTTACAGCCAGTTTACGAATCCTCCACGGGTCACGCTGATGCTACGGCGGCCATCTATCTTTGGCCATGAGGTTAGTTTTTCGCCACCCGTCCCCTTCTTTTCGTTTTCGAAGAGTCCGATTGTGGATGAATTGATCCAGCGGGTTGATGCCGCGCGACGGCGCTAGTCCTTTGTCAAGGTGTGTGAGTTGCTTTTGCAACATATTTTTAGACAATTTATAAATTCTGTCGCCCTGTAAACGCAAGTCAATCAAACGCCAAGCCACCGGCGCATCACCTGTTCAATGTCCATCATTCTGACCTCCCGATATGCCATCTACAGTTCCAACAAACAGCACAATGCGGCCTGTGATTAATCACGAACATTGACCCATCTGGGCAGTAGATTTTCAGGATCATTGACCCACCCTCCAGTTGCGATTTTCCACATAGGTATGCCACTCCAGTCCGCACTGCGGCCCGCGTTTGGAGGAACGCCCGATCTAACCGGACCGGGCCTCGTTGTGAACGAAAATTGGTGTATAGCGCTGCTCGATGCCGTTGTAGGCATCGAAGATCGCCGTGTGAACAATCGCCCCGACCCGCGGACTCGAGGAGTTCGCGGTATTTGTCGCAATGAGCGTGTTGATGAAGATCTGATTCCACTCCAGCACCTGGTTGGGTTTCTCATCGAAGTTCTTTGCCCCTGCGACGGGACCGGAGACCAGAAGAGCTACCCAGAAGCTAAGACCGACGACGATCGCACTACCTTTTATCAAAGCATTGGTTTTCATATTTTGATCCTCTTCATTGACTAGGGCGTTGTCCGAGGTGAAAACCCGCAGACTCGAACTGGGTGCTATAATTCGCGGTAACGAGATAAAACGCGAGGTGAGCAATCCTCTGACCCATGAGATCACCCAGTGGCTGACGGATTGGAGTAATGGCGATCGTTCAGCCTTGGAAAAGTTGACACCAGTGGTCTATCGGGAACTGCATCGTCTGGCTCAGGCCTACATGCGGGGAGAGCGTGTTGGTCATACCCTGCAAACTACGGCACTCGTCAACGAAGCCTATCTGCGCCTAATCGAGCCGGAGTGTCAGAGTTGGCAGAATCGCGCCCATTTTTACGCCGCTGCGGCAAAGTTAATGCGTCACATTCTGGTGGATTTCGCTCGGTCTCGGGATCGAATCAAACGGGGCGGTGGCCTGGAGCAGGTCTCGTTGGACGAGGCTTTGACGATCACTGCAGACCACACCGCCGAGTTGTTGAATCTGGATGAAGCACTCACCGCTTTATCGAAGCTTGATGAACGGCAAAGCCAGGTTGTCGAGTTGCGTTTCTGGAGCAGCCCTGATCAAATCGAACATGCTGTACCGCCGCGTGGGGATCGCTCTGAGGTACTCCGGCCCGAAGCGGGTTTCAAACCCGCTGTCTCTGGCTTCGGTGCGCGAGCCGGATCCCTGAACGACAATCGATTCCGCCACTCCTGCCACCTTCAAGACAACCGTTCTCTCCAGAGTGGCGCCCGCGCCGATGCGGATGTCTTCCTCGTGATAGGACGCAAATCCCTGCCTCTCGATGTCGAGCCTGTACGATCCGGGAGTCAGATTCGGAAACCGGAATTGGCCTGCTTCGCTCGTCGGCATGGTCCTCGGCCCGCCAATCAGTGCCGTGGAGGTGACACGAACCTGACCGCCCGGAACGACGGCCCTCTGTTCATCCCTGACCGTTCCAATGAGAGTTCCTGTCAAACCCTGCGCTGCAGCCACCCGAGGCAACAAAACGCATGTGGCGGCGAAAATCACTATGCACCACCTCTGAATCTGAGGTGCTGACGGCGTGGGCCTCTTCGTTTTCATCCGACACGCTCCTTGGCAGTCCGAGTAGGCTGGGAATGTCCGCCATTATACCTGCGCGAAAATGGCTCTCCTCCCATTAAGGCGTAATTTGGAAGGAAAACGCGCAATTCGGCGCTGTAATAGAAAGGGAGAAAACCCGGCGATGACGTATAAATGGGAACTCCCAACTCATGCGCCGCGCCCAGAAGCGATTTGTCTTTCAATCCCAAAACACGGCTGCGCTCGAGCTTGGGTACCGTTCGACGTAACGCGCCGAATTTTGGGACGGAGGAATAATTCTAAGTTGTACCAGCGGGTCAGCGGTCCGACCGTAATTTGCCCGTGTTCACATACTGTTCGCACTCACCCTGATTACGGAAGATGCCCGGGAAAGTAAAATTCGCCCAGCCGCCTTTCTTACAAGAATCGCCGCTCGTTGGCGGCCCGCATAGCCGTTGATTGTTGAGGGTCGAAACCGTCGTCGGAAGCCCCTGCGGAATGATGAATGTGTCGTACAATTCGACCTCTTCCGAGGTCAGGTTCTTGGCTCTATGGATTTCACCGTGGAGCTTCTCGAAGGCCTGCCCCGCGACAAATGTTTCCTGTTTGCCACATCCCTCTTCGTGAGTCAGCGTGCCACGCTTTACGGTCACGTAGACAACGCCAGGATGATAATGCCAGGGCAGTGTTTCCCCGGGCGCAATAATGAATTGCCGTACCGTCAGGCTGGCAGGGCCGCCAAAGAGTTCGGAGTGCTGGATAGTACCGACGGCGAGAATGTTGGAGACTGCCGAATACGCAGCTATACCCAAAAGAACGGCGCAAAGCCCGGCAACAAGCACAATCATTTTTCTCAATTTCATGGCTCCTCCTGTTCTAAAGGCCCCCTACTGAATAAGGCGTAATTCGTGGGGAAAACTCGCAGTTGATCAAGAAGCCCGGACACGCCGGGGAATAATCGCGGCGGTGCTATAATCGTCGGCACAAGAAAGGTCGAACACAAGAAGGAAGCCACAGGTGGGCACACCCTCGACGCACGAGATTACGGAATGGCTCACAAGCTGGAGCAACGGAGATCGGCTCGCGTTGGAGAAGTTGACCCCGCTTGTGTATCGCGAGTTGCACCGACTGGCTCAGATCTACATGCACGGAGAGCACTCCGGCCACACCCTCCAAACCACCGCCCTGGTCAACGAAGCATACGTGCGCCTGATTGATACCGGGCGGATGCGCTGGCAGAATCGCGCTCATTTTTACGCTGTAGCTGCAAAGTTGATGCGTCACATCCTGATTGATTTCGCCCGTTCGCGGAGCAACCTTAAACGGGGCGGGGGCACACCGCAGGTCTCACTGGATGAGGCTCTGACGGTCAGTGAAGAGCGCGGCGTCGAATTGGTCGAACTCGACCACGCTCTAACGGCTTTGGCCAAACTCGATGAGCGACAAAGTCGAGTGGTGGAACTGCGGTTCTTTGGTGGTCTGACCGAAGCAGAGATAGCTGAAGTACTACAGGTCTCGCCGCGCACTGTCAGTAGTGACTGGAGCCTGGCGCGGTCCTGGCTCCTGCGCGAATTGAGCAAGAACAAACGCGATGACGCCTGAACGATATCAACAAGTCGGACACCTCTTTCACGCAGTTCAGGAACTTGCGCCCGAACAGCGGGCTCGTTTTCTCGCCGAAGCCTGTGGAGGCGACAAAGCGCTGCAGCAGGACGTCGAATCCTTGCTCGCCTACGATGCTCACCGGGAGAGCCTTATGGATCGTCCCGCCCTGGAGATCACCGCTGAGGCACTTGCCGCGGAGCAACTACGGTCCCGGGCAGGCCAGCAAGTGGATCATTATCAAATTGTGTCGTTGCTGGGCAGAGGTGGGATGGGCGAGGTCTATCGCGCTCGCGACACGCGGCTGGATCGCGAGGTGGCTTTCAAAGTTCTACCTGCCGCCTATTCGACGGATGCGGACCGGCTGCGCCGCTTTGAGCAGGAAGCGTGCGCGGCCGGGAAGCTCAATCATCCGAATGTCCTGACAGTCTACGATGTGGGTGTGCACGGTGGTGCCCCGTACATCGTTACCGAACTGCTCGAAGGCGAAGAATTGCGCGCGCAATTGCGGCAAGGAGCAGTTCCACAGCGGCGAGCGCTGGATTACGCGCAGCAGATCGCGAATGGCCTGGCGGCAGCCCACGCCAAAGACATCGTCCATCGTGACCTCAAGCCCGAAAATATCTTCGTGACGAGCGACGGCCGCGTGAAAATTCTGGACTTCGGTCTGGCGAAATTGAAAGCGCCCGTGTCCGGCAGCACCGTCGAGACGGCCCAAGCCCTCAGCACCTCGCCGGGCGTAGTTATGGGAACCGCGGGTTACATGTCCCCGGAACAGGTACGAGGCCATGACACCGATGGGCGCGCCGACATCTTCGCACTCGGCGTGATTCTCTACGAAATGCTCAGCGGCAGACGGCCATTTTCAGGTGAGTCCGCTGTTGAAGTCATGAATGCGATTCTGAATGAAGACCCGCCGGACTTGAGCGAGGCGAATGCAAAAATTACTCCTGTGCTCGCGAGGATTGTGCAGCGCTGTCTCGAAAAAAAGCCCGAGCAACGATTTCAATCGGCGAGTGATCTTGGCTTCGCGCTGGAAATGTTGTCAGCGACATCCGCGCCGTCCAGCATTGCTGTGAAGCCGGCCGCAACTCCGGTCCCCAGGCTCCGGTTCAGATGGCTGGTTCTTATCGTTGCGGTGGTAGTTGGCGCTGGGGTTCTCGCCTGGCGTCTGAACCGATCGGATTACTGGTGGCGCAACCCGCTGGCCAACGCACAATTCACGCCGGTCACGGACTTTCCCGAAGCGGAGGGAGACGCCGTGATCTCGCGAGACGGGAAGTTCGTGGCCTTTCTCTCCGACCGAGACGGGCCCTCCGACATCTGGGCAGGACAGATCGGCACCGGCGAATTTCAAAATCTCACCAAAGGCCGAGCGCCGGACATCGGAAACCCAAGAGTTCGGAACTTGGGATTTTCGCCAGACGGATCGCAGGTTTCCGTGGAGGTTCGTATTGCGGGCCGAGTCTACTCGTGGGCCGTGCCCACAATAGGCGGGTCCGTTCATCCGTACATGGATGGAGTTGAGCTTGCCTGGTCGCCTGACGGGACACGAATCGCCTACCACACGGATGGGCCTGGCGACCCTGTTTTTGTCAGCGCACCCGACGAAAAAACCGGGAAGCAGATTTACGCAGCTGAGCGTGGAGTACATTGCCATTATCTGGGGTGGTCACCTGATGGCGCCTTCATTTACTTTGTCCAAGGCTTTCCACCCGATGAAATGGACATCTGGCGGATACGCCCAGACGGTGGACAAGCCGATCGAATCACTTTTCACAACTCGCGCGTCGCATATCCCACTTTGCTGAATAAGCGAACACTGCTTTACATCGCCAGGGCTGACGATGGCACTGGTCCCTGGCTTTATGCAATGGATGTCGAGCGGCGTGTTCCCCACCGCATCAGCTTCGGAGTCGAGCGATACACGTCCATCGCCGCCAGCGCTGACGGCAGGCGGTTAGTAGCCACTGTGGCAAATCCGGAAGCGAGCCTGTGGCGAGTGCCAATTTCGGATCGGATGGCCGAGGAGCCTGCAGCGCGTCGTATCCCGCTTCCGACGGTGCGAGGGCTTTCTCCCAGGATTGGCCCGGAGTACATGCTGTACCTCTCTTCAAAGGGCGGAAACGACGGAATCTGGAAGTCTGCTGACGGAACAGCTGTTGAATTGTGGAGTGGATCCCTTGGGCGAGTTCTTGAAGGTGCGGCCATTTCACCGGATGGCAGCCGCATCGCGTTCACTGCTCAGAAGAGCGGACGAAACAGGCTCTTTCTGATGAACTCGAACGGAACCGGCGTTAAAGAACTCGCCGATTCGCTAAATGTGCGGGGCGCTCCCGCTTGGCCACCGATTGGGAACTGGATTACGGTTCCCGCCGACCAAGGTAAAGGAGCGGGGCTTTTCAAGATTACCTTGGACGGAGGGCCGCCGATTCAGCTAGTCGGAGAACAGGTTGCAAATCCGGTCTGGTCTCCGGATGGACGCTTCCTGATTTACTCTGGCGCAGAAGTGGGCACGACCTTCCCCTTGAAGGCAGTAAACGCGGACGGCAAACCGTACGGCATTCCCGAACTGATTCTCTCCCGTGGTGCAAACCGTTTTGCGTTCCTGCCCGGGCGGCCAGCCCTGGCAGTTTTGAAAGGGGATGTCTGGCACAAGAATTTCTGGTTGATCGACCTCGTAACCGGACAGCAACGGCAGCTAACCAACTTCAGCCGTGAATTCCTCATCAGCGACTTCGATATTTCTCCTGACGGACAAGAAATCATTTTCGGCCGCCTTAAGGAAAATTCCAATGTCATCCTGATCGATTTGCCCGAGCAGTGATTCGGGAGCAGACAATAAATCACCATCACATCATCCGCTAACATACGCTCGCTTTAGGGATGCAGCGATGTAGATTTCTGGTCTTTCTTACCGGAATGCTCTCGATGAGGGGTTCACGCTCTTCTCCGAGGCCCGCAATCTCCCAGAGAGAATCTGGTCCTTGCTCTGTCGTAGATTTGCTTGCGTCATCCACGAGCCGTCGAATCAGCTCAGCAATGCTCACACCCTCTTTCCGTGTCAAGTACTGAACCTGCGATTCCGGCAGGCAAACCTGAAGCCGATGCATTAGAGTCGGCAAACGAAACCTCCCAATCTGCTGTACGCCGATGCGTCATAGAGCGTAGCGAGAACGATCGCCACAAGCAGGTCCAGTGTGCCTTCGACGTTGAAAAGCCAGACGAGGGATCGGGCGCTTCGTCCCTGCCTCGCAACCGCCGGAACCGCGCTGATTGCCAGGACCGCCGCCAGCAGATCGCCAAAGGCTGCCGGATAGGCGAACGCTGCTGGAATGCCGGAGTAGGTGGCGCCGGGCGCCAGGAACATGAGACCGAGATGTCGGAATGAGTATAAACGCATCGAGGTTTACGTGTGGAGAAGAGCATTTTCATTGGAGGTGCGTAGGCAGAGAGTGAATGATTTGAACTGTAATGGCGGCTGTTAATTCGAAGCCATTACATCTAAGATTGCGTCATGCGAAAACTTCAAGCCCTGCTTTTTTTCATTCATATCGAATGGATCTGATATATGAATGCAACCGGTATTTCACAACTCAACATCGTTCTGCAAGCATCGGCGAAAAAGAGAAAGAAAGGTGTTCTAAGAGGAATAGTCCTAAACTTTCCAAACACTTGAGGATCAGGAGGAATGGTGAGGCGAGTTGGGTTGGCGATCGTAATCGCTTGTGTCTTTTCGGTCTTGGGTTGTGACTTTGCGTGGGCCCAGGCCACGGCCCAAATCAGCGGCACAGTACGAGATCCAAGCGCTGCAGTGTTACCTGGTGTCGAGCTCACTGCAACGCAGACCGAAACCGGTCTTGTTCGAAAAACAATAAGTAATGAGACCGGATCGTATGTGCTGCCCAACCTGGCTCTTGGACCGTACCGGCTGGAGGCCGCCTTGCCGGGATTTCGAACCTTCGTCCAGCAGGGAATCGTGCTGCAGGTCAACAGCAATCCTGTGATCAATCCAGTCCTGCAGGTCGGTCAGGTGAGCGAGCAGATCGAGGTTCAGGCCGACGCGGCGGTTGTAGAAACCCGGAACGCAGGGGTTGGGCAGGTGATTGAGAAAGCACGAATTCTCGAGCTGCCGCTCAATGGACGTAACGTGACTGATCTGATCACGCTCTCTGGCGCTGCCGTGCAGACCTCCAGTAGCGACGGAGGTAACCACAATATGAAAGGGGGACCGAGTATATCCGTAGCTGGCGGACTCGTATCCGGCGTTCAGTACTCTTTGGATGGGGCCGTCCACCTGGACATGTTTAACGGTACAACGATGCCGCTTCCGTTCCCGGACGCGCTCCAGGAATTTCGATTCGTCACCAGCACGCAGGACGCTTCCAATGGAATGCATTCGGGCGCTGCCGTCAATGCCGTAACAAAATCAGGCACCAATGCATTTCACGGCGATCTTTTCGAATTCCTCCGTAATGGTGCGTTCAATGCCCGCGACGTGTTTGCAACAAAAGGTGACAGTTTGAAACGTCACCAATTCGGCGGGACCGTCGGTGGCCCACTACAGCGAGATAAGGTCTTCTTCTTTGCGGCGTACCAGGGAACGACTACACGCCAGGCACCTGTCAACAACACCGTATTCGTTCCGACGCCGCAAATGTTAGCCGGCGATTTCACCACCTTTGCTTCCCCGGCTTGTCAAAATGGCCGGCAGATCATGCTCAGAGCGCCGTTCGTCAACAATCAGATCAATCCGGCTTCATTGAGTCCGGCGGCGCTTCGAATTGCAGCCCGGCTGCCGCGAGCGCTCGATGCGTGTGGAAAGTACTTAACGGGCAATATTCTTCACGAGAACGAACTGCAGATTCCTGTAAGGCTGGACTATCAGTACAGCAACAAGCAGACGATTTTCGGCCGCTACATGATTACAAAGGTCGATCGGATGCTTCCGTATGACCTCTCCCCCAATGATGTGCTGACCTCCAGTGGCCTCGGCATGCAGGATACGGCCCACTCTCTCACCGTGGGCGACACCTATGTCTTCGGTCCCAATGTCGTCAACGGTATTCGCCTTTTCGCCAATCGGATGGGCCTGATTCGACCAGGTGCAAAGTTTTTCGGTCCGCCCGATGTCGGAATCAATGCCTGGACGCCGTTCCCGAAGTTTCTCTCCCTGGCCGTCAATGGTGCATTCTCGGTCTCCGGAACTGCCAATTTCTCGGCGAACTCGTTTTCATACAGTACAAATTTTGGAATTCACGACGACGTGAGCATTGTTCGCGGCTCCCATCAGTTCGCATTTGGAGGGCATTATACGCGCTCCATTGTGTGGTGGCTTGCGCACGCGTTTGATGTCGGCGCATACACGGTGAACGGACAAGTGACGGGTCTGGGTATGGCAGACTTTCTGTTGGGACAGGTCGCGCAGCTTCGGCAGTCTGGTGAGAACAACGAGGATATCACCCAGAACTTCTTCGGCCTCTACGGACAGGATACGTGGAAGATCACGCCGAAGCTGACGATGACCTATGGACTTCGGTGGGAGCCTTTCTTTCCGATGTCGTTTAAAAGCGGCATGGTTTACAACTTCAGGTTAAGTAAGTTCTATGCCGGCCAGAGAAGCACGGTAATCCCGGCTGCTCCTCCGGGTTTCACATATCCCGGCGATCCCGGCTTCAACGGAAAGGCCGGTATCCAGAACAACTGGAAAAACACGGACCCGCGCGTCGGCATGGCGTGGGACCCCATCGGCGACGGAAAAACAGCGATTCGAATCGCCGGCGGAATCGCCCACGACTTTGTCCGGCAGGAACTGCATGCGAATACCTCCTCGGTTTCTCCTTTCACGCAGACGTTGCTCAGTCTGGCCGTCAATCTGGACAACCCGTACGCGAATTATCCCGGAGGAAATCCCTTTCCGTTCTACTTTGACCGGAGCAAGCCTGTATATGCGGCTTACGGAACATATCTGCCTGTACCTCCGGATATGAAAACGACCGCCCAATATAGCTGGAATCTCGGGATCCAACGGCAAATCACGCCAAGATTGTTCGGATCGGCAACATACGTGGGCAGCAAACTCACCCATGTATGGAGTGCGATCGAGCTCAATCCCGGTCAATACATACCGGGAACTTGTGTTGCCGGCCAATACGGTCTTTTAGCGACCGGTCCGTGCTCGACGCCCGGCAACGTCAATCAACGCCGCTTACTCAATCTCGCGAATCCACAAGCAAATCTCGGATACATGACGCAATACGATGATGGGGGCACGCAAAACTACAACGCACTTCTCCTCAACGCGACGTGGAATCTGCGACAGACAATCAAATTCAATCCGAACTACACATGGTCCAGATGTATTGGATTACCTACCATCACGCTGCTGAATCCTGGACAGAACTACGTGCATCAGGCGTATCAGAACAACGGCCCCAGTAATCGAAATCTCGATGTTGGTGATTGTAATCAGGATCGAAGACACATATACAATCTGACATCCGTTGTTCAAACTCCGGAGTTCTCCGGGAAGACGCTGAAGGCATTGGGATCGGGGTGGTCTCTCTCCACGATCTTCAGCGTGAGATCCGGGGTTCCTCTGAACATTTTTCTTGGGACGGACCAGGCATTGAATGGATTCGCGGGGAACGTTCCTGGTACGCAACGGCCGAATCAGGTGCTCGCCAACCCGTACGGCGACAAAAAATCTCTGACGAACTATCTGAACCTGGCCGCATTCGCCATACCAGCCCCAGGTACGTATGGAAACGTTGGATACAACTCCATCGTTGGTCCTCGTTACTGGGAATGGAATGAGGCCATCTCCAGACAGTTCCAAATCCGCGAGCAACAGAGGATCGAGATCCGAGCTGAGGCTTTCAACGTAACGAATAGCTTCCGGCCCGGTCTGCCCGCAACAGTTATCGGCAACCCGAACACCTTCGGCAGGATCCTGTGCAGCGCGGCAAACCAGACCGCAGGGAACAACGGCAGCGGCTGTGCTCCAGGGGGGCAGCAGGGGCAAGGTCCCACTTCCGGCGGTCCCAGGATCCTGCAATTCGCACTCAAATACGTTTTCTAGGAGATCGTGACTTATGCTCATCAACATTCGTCGTATCGCGTACGTGATCGGCGCGTTGGCCGCAGGAGCGTCGATATTGGCGCTGCCTGCGCTTGCTCAAGAGGCCAGACCGGTTGTCACGTTCAACCAAGATGTGCTTCCGATCCTGCAGAAGAACTGTCAAGTTTGCCACCGGCCGGGTCAAATCGGTCCTTTCTCAATGCTGAGCTACAGAGAGGCCCGGCCGTGGGCAAAAGCAATCAAAGCGGCCGTGATCTCGCGAACAATGCCGCCTTGGTTTGCGGACCCGCGTTATGGCCACTTTATCAACGACCGATCGTTAAAACAGGCGGAGATCGATACGATTACGGCGTGGGTCGATAGTGGAGCGGCCGAAGGTAATGCCAAAGATGCGCCCGCGCCCATACCGTGGCCCGCGGCCGGATGGCAAGTCCAGCCGGACGTTGTGGTTGAACTTCCGCCTTTTCAAGTTTCCGCTCGTGGAGTTTTCGACTGGATGACGCTGGTGATTCCCGCCCCCTTCCAAGAGGATACCTGGATTACATCGATGGAGATCTTGCCGAGTGAGCCATCGGTGGTGCATCACGCCTGTTGGGATTTCTACGAACATAAACCTGAATACTTGTACAACACGTATGAGTGGTCCGAAATTCCTAGGGATGACGAGGGAATTGCCAAAAGAACTCCCAGGCCCGCGGGGGCGGCGGCCACAGATGCTGGAGAAGGAGGTAACCCATTTAGGCCAGCGGATGCGATCGTGGTGACTCGTGAAGTCGGCAGCACTGTAGAAAAGCGAAGGAAGGGCAAACCGGTCAACCCGAACGGCGGTATTTTCTGCTACCTTCCCGGTCTGACATTGGAAGACTACCGCCCGATGAATGCGGCTTACTTTCTCCCGGCCGGGTCCGATATCGCCATCAATTTCCACTACACAACCAACGGTTTGGCGGTAACCGACAAAACTAGAATTGGTTTCACGGTGACGAAGACTCCTCCGGCCAAACAGTTCTTTCCGTTGACTCAGATGCCCAACAATCTTTTGTCTATTGCACAGGAACGGCCTGCCGGTGAACTTGCAATTCCGCCTTTTGAGGCGAATTATTTCGCTCCTCCTTCGGTAACGACTTTCAATAAGGATGTCGAGCTTGTCACGTTGCGGCCTCACGCGCATGTACGCGGGAAGACCGCGAAATATACGCTGACGTACCCGGACGGTCGCGAAGAAATCGTGCTGAACGTTCCGCGCTACGACTTCAATTGGCAGCTCAGTTACGCGACTTCAGTGAACATTCGGAAGGGCTCCAAAATGACAGTCCAGTTCGGTTACGACAACTCTACCAATAACAAATACAACCCGGATCCCAGCAAGTGGGTCTATTTCGGGCAACAGAGCTGGGAGGAAATGGGAACGCCGTTCCTGGGGTTCGTTGTCGACCGGACTCCGTAGGAGAATGCTGCGATGATGAAGAGACTGTGGCTCGCATTGACTATTGTGGTATTTCTGGCCGCGGAATCCCGAGCGGAAAAGAAGCCCGTGAGCTTCAATGCCCCCGACGGGTTTACATTGAAAGGCGCCTTCTACACAACGGGAAAAGCTGGACCCGGCGTTTTGTTGTTACACCAGTGCAATGCGGATCACCAGCTCTACGATGAGCTCGGGACGATGCTGAGCACAGCGGGATATAACGTCCTGGCCTTTGACTTCCGGGGGCTCGGACAAAGCAAGGGCGGCGAATTTACAAATTTCGCCGCCCAGACCCGGAAGATTCTGGAACTGATGCCGGCAGACGTGGACGCCGCACTAAAGTTCCTGACGTCCCAGGATAATGTGAATTCGAATGCGCTGGGCGTCGTTGGAGGAGACTGCGGCGCCAATCAGGCGGTTCATGCGGCCGAACGCCATCCCACAGTGCGAACGCTAGTGCTGATGTCGGGCGGGGCCGATGCGGGAGGTGAGGCGTTTATCAAGAATTCGCCGAAGATTCCAATTCTGGGCATCGCCAGCGAAGAGGACAGGGAAGGCGCGGCCGCCGTGAAGAAGGCCGTCGATCTTTCAACGAACACCTACACCCAGCTTGAGATGCTCAAGAACGCCGGGCATGCGGCGTCCATCTTTGCGAAGGAGCCGGACCTGGAAGCCGACATTGTGATCTGGTTCCGAAAAAATTTGCCTATCGGCGGTTACGGTCTGCCGCCCACCATCAAATAACATTGTCGGCATCACCGATCCGGGCGGCGGCACTTTCTTTTATGGCTTCGTGAAGAAATCTGTGATGCGCATCGCGGAACTGCCGGCTCCGGAACTGATTCCATATCGAATCACAGCCGTCTCTCTGACTCCCGGCTGCCGGCGCTGCCCGAGGACCCAGGTATACGAATCTTTCGCCGCGTGGACCAGCGATAAAGCGCGGCATAGTTCCTCCGCTTTGCGAGAAAAATATCATAAAATCTGCCGATGAACTCGCGCAGAACATTTCTAGCTACCAGTATGGGCGCAGGCGCCTGGTGGGCTCTGAAGCCCGCGTTTGGAGGAACGCCCGATCTAACCGGCCTGACCATCAAGAGAGCTTCAGAACTACTTCGGACCAGGCAAACGTCTCCGGTGGAACTCACCGAGGCGTGCCTCCAGCGAATCGAGAAATACAACTCCGCCTTGAATGCATTCATCACGATCACACGCGACGAAGCGCTGACCACAGCGCGAGAGATGGAAGCCGAGCAGCGCCGCGGCAAGTGGCGCGGCCCGCTGCACGGAGTGCCAATCGCTTTGAAGGACAACATCGATACGGCGGGAATCCGCACCACTGGCGCGAGCGAGTTGTTCAAAGACCGCATTCCATCTGAAGACGCGCAAGTCGCGCGCCGCTTGAAGAGCGCGGGGGCGATTCTTCTCGGCAAGCTCAATCTTCATGAGTTTGCTTACGGTGGAACGTCCAACGTTACTTATTTCGGAACGATGCACAATCCATGGGCGCAGGACCGCGTGACCGGTGGATCGTCGGGAGGGCCGGGTGTGGCGGTTGCCGCCGACTTGTGTTTGGCCGCGCTCGGAACGGATACCGCAGGGTCTGTGCGAATGCCATCGTCTCATTGCGGCATCGTGGGCTTGAAGCCGACGTATGGACGAGTGAGCAATCGCGGAGTTCTTGTGCTTTCCTGGACGCTCGATCACGTCGGGCCTATGTGCAAGAGCGTCGAAGATGCTGCGCTGATGATGAACATCATTGCGGGTTACGACGAACTCGATCCCATCACATCGGATATGCCGGTCCCGGACTACACGCGGGCGCTGAAGATGCCGACCACAAAACTTCGGTTGGGAATTCCCCGTACTCCGTTCTACGACAACCTGGATCCGGAGGTCTCTCAGGCTGTGGAAGTGGCCACCTCCCTTCTACGTAAGCTGACGGCGAGTATCAGCGACGTCCAGCTTCCACAAGCGGTCAATGGAGCCACGATTTGGGGCGCGGAAGCCTACGCCTATCATTCGCCCTGGTTCAACGAGTCACCGGAAAAATACCAGCCGAGCACGCGCAACAGTCTGCAGAATTCGGCTGACGCAAAAGCGTGGCAGTATGCACAGGCTCGGCGTGAAGTGGATCTGCTTCGCCGAGAGATCAAAAAGACTTTCGTGAACGTCGATCTGCTGATCACACCCACGATGAAAACTCCGCCCGCGCTGCTCACGGCGCCCGGTGGCGGGGCGGCCGGCGGGAATAATAACGCAGCGTTCGATGTATTCGGCCTGCCCAGCATCACCGTTCCGTGCGGCTTCACGAGTACAGGTTTGCCGATCGGTCTTCAAATCACGGGCGGCCATTGGGCCGAATCAACGGTGCTTGCCCTAGCGTACGCCTACGAGCAGGCCACCGAATGGCACATGCGTCACCCGAAGCTGGGTGATCGCTAGGGTAGTCTCCCCCTTCGAGATGTGAAGCTCATCCAGCCCGAACAATATCAGCAACTGACTGGACAAATCATCGAAATCAAACGCACGCTCAATTGGTTCAGAAGCTGAACGCCGATAGCCGGTGCGTCAAGCAAAGCTTTGGCGCTCCTCGGTGAGGACCACCGCGGCCTTGCGCTCCCAGATTCGACGTGAACGCAAGCGCGCACAGGACAGCGATGGCAAATAGACGAGGCTGCTCCTTGCTGGCGCTCTTTGGAACCTGATCGATTACGCCCGACATTTCTAACCAAGCATGGAGCCCATCCGTGACGCGCGTACGGGATGTCAGCTAGGGCTTCAATTCAGGAACAAACGTTTGTGCAGTTCTTCAGTTTTTCACGAACAGCCTGGTCGAAACTCGAAGCTTTAATACCGGAATTAAATGACGGGTATCGCACTCGGCACGACGAGCCTGATGGCTTGTGTTCTTCCGGCAGGCGTGCGTGAAATGACATGATCGAGGCTGGTAGCGTCAGTCTGCCTTCAAAGAAGGCAAGGGAGGACAGATTGATGGAGACCAGAAAACCCGAGACGATTCCCGCCGATTTGGAAGAAGTTCGCCAGCAGTTCGAGAGCTGGCGAAACACACACGCGCAGAACGGAAAGGCTTGTGGAGTCTTCGAGTCGGCCGGCTTCGGGTCATTTACGTCGCCGGAAGGACGATTGACACGGGGCAGAGATTTTGAAAAATGCCGATTGGTCGAGGAGAACTCGTTTCATGGCTTCCTTAGAACTCTAGTCCAAAGAAACTCTCTAGCTTTGGCGCTTCGGATACTGCCTCGGCTCTTGTGAGTTGGTCCGTTT